>TARA_R110002072_G_scaffold94336_5_pt1 | contig 18044 bp, 15 predicted proteins | sample TARA_R110002072 | Tara Oceans TARA_R110002072 (sample SAMEA4397118) | marine metagenome | biome: Polar Biome; feature: [SRF] surface water layer (ENVO:00010504); material: water (ENVO:00002006), including particulate matter (ENVO:01000060) such as... | depth 5 m | reverse complement strand
CCCGGTGGATGCGCACCATGTCCAGGTCGCTCAGGGGCCGGAACTGCTGCGCATGCTCCATCCCGCCGCGCACTGGTCTGGTGTCGGCCACCTGCGGCGATAATCTGAGTATCCTGCGGGCTTCACGTCCGCCGCGTCTGGGCTTTGTAATCTGATCCAGCACCATAGTATTCCCTCCAACCTGTGCGTTCGTGTCGCGCCAGATTGTGGGCAACGTCGATTTTGGACAATTGATAGATTCTGCTGCTTTGGTAACGTCAGATTACCACTGGCACATATCTTCACCGCATCGGAGCCACGGAATGATCGCGCGTCTGAACTATCGTTCGCTCCCACCGCTGAACACACTCAAGGGGTTCGAGGCCGCCGCGCGGCTTGGCAGTTTTCGCCGCGCCGCCGAGGAATTGCACATCACCCATGTCGCAATCAGCCATCAGGTCCAGCAACTGGAAACCCACCTTGGCTGTCTGTTGTTCTTACGCGAAGGGCGCGGCGTCGTCCTCACACCCGAGGGGCGGCTGTTTCACGAATATGTCCGACAGGCATTGGAAAGTCTGCTGACCGGCGCCGGTATCCTGCGCCGCTCAGGTCCCGAAGCCGAACTGCAGATCGAGACCTATGTGACCGTCGCGATCCGCTGGCTCTCGCATCGTCTGTCCCGGTTCCACGCCGCCCATCCCGAGGTGGATTTCTCTCTCAATACGCGGCGGACGGAATGGTGGTTCGACGAAGCCAACACCGACGTGGCAATCATGTATGTCGACCGCGAAGTTCCGGCCAGCCTGCGCAGTCGGCACCTGTTCGACGGAACCCTCTTTCCGGTCTGTAGCCCCGGGCTTCTCGAGACGCTCAGCCCGGTGCCGACGCCAGCCGATCTGCTCAAGCTGCCGTTGATCGAGGTCTCCTCGGCACCAAATGACTGGCGCGACTGGTTCCGCGTTGCAGCTGTGGGTGCCGTTCCGGCACACCGTTATCAGAAGGTCGACACCTATGCGCTGGCCTTGGAACTGGCCATCAGCGGGGCCGGCGTGGCCATGCTGAACGGCCCCTTTGCCGACGCGGAACTGCGCAGCCGGCAGCTTGTCCTGCCGGTCGATCTTGTGGCGCAATCACACGGCTACTGGGCTTTGCTCTATCGTGCCGATCGCGAGCGTGACACCAAGATCAAAGCCTTCACCAATTGGCTTCTGGCAGACGTGGAAGGCGACCGGACGCGATAAATCACATGTCAGCAGGCGGCCCGCTCAATAATGCCCTGAAAACCGCGTCCGCGTTACCCCCGCCGCGCCATAGTTGATCAGCGTCGAGGCATCAAAGACCGCCAGGCCCGTGGCCTGCTGGACGGCATGTGCATAGGGTGGCAGGTCGGTGCATTCAAACAGCAGAGCACCGATATCGGGATGATGGGCGACCAGATCGCAGGCCGCCGCCACCACCTCGGCCTCGACGGCGTCAAAATCAAGCTTGCCGCATTGGTCATGCACCGCAGCCTTGAACGCAGGTCTATTCTCAAGCCCCGCGATGTGGAACGCAACGGTCGCCCCACCAAGCGCAATCTCGATATGCCTTGGCGTGAGGGACGCGGCACTTGCCGAGATGATCCCAACCGATTGCCCGCGTGCCAGCCCGCGCGCGACCAGCGGCAGTTGCAGCAGGCTCGACATGAAGACCGGAACCGGCAGTTCGCCTGCCATCTGTTCCTGAAAAAGAACCATGAAGCCGCAATTCCCGAACACGGCCCGGACCCCCTGCGCCACCAGACGGCGGCCCGCCTCGAGAAAGGGTTCCGCCAATCCCGCCGAGGGCGCGTAAATCAGGCTTTCCATCGTCGCGCCGCCGACAACTTCGTACAGGACCGGAAAGCCGAAGCTGCTGGCATTGCCGGGTGTCCCCGGCGGATAGGGGATCAGGCAATCCATGACGATGATGCCCACCGGCGCGCCGTAAATATCCCGACCCTGATTTGCTGTGTAGATCATGTCGGTTCTCCACAAGCAGCCGGGCACCCGAGATCGCGGGCGCCCGACAGATCGCTCAAAAGGATTGCAGACGTTTCATGCCGACGTTTTTCGACTGGTAATAGCTTGCCAGCGCCTCGACGCCTTTCTCGCGGCCAATGCCCGAATTCTTGAAGCCCCCGAATGGCGTTTCGACACCGCCCACACCCCATTCGTTGACATGGACCTGACCGGCATCCAGCCGCTCCGTCGTCCAGATCGCACGGTCGAGATCGTTGGTAAAGACCACCGCCGCCAACCCAAAGTCGGTGCCATTGGCAATCTCGACCGCCTCACGCGGATCGGAAAACTTGAGAACCGACAGAACGGGGCCAAAGATCTCTTCCTTGTTGACGCGCGAGGAGGGATCCACATCCACGAGGATGGTTGGCGCCATGAAGAACCCATCGCCATCGATCCTGCGCCCACCGGCGACCGCGCGGGCCCCCTCCTGCACGCCGATCTGGGCGTAGTTATCGACACGGGCAAGCTGTTCAGCCGAAATCAGCGGCGTGATGTCGGGGTCGTCCATACCGGCACCGACGCTCAACCCTTTCGCCATCTCGGCAAGGCGATCGACGGTTTCACCGTAGACGCTGTCATGCACGATGAGGCGCGACATGGCATCGCAGCACTGGCCCGAATTCATAAAGATACCCGCCTGGGTGTTGGCGAGGACATTGTCCATGTCGGCATCGGCATGGACAATGCCGGGCGACTTGCCTCCAAGTTCAAGGACCGCAGGGATCAGACTTTCGGCCGCCGCATGGGCCACTTTGCGACCGGTGACCACCGACCCGGTAAAGACCACCTGATCGACGCCCTTATGGCTGGCAAGGGCCGCCCCGGCCTCTTCTCCGAGACCACAGATGAGGTTGACTGACCCCTCCGGAAGGCCGACCGCTTCGGCCAGTTCGGCCAGGACATAGCCTGCGGTCGGATCAAGCTCGGGCAGCTTCACCACGCAGGCGTTGCCCGCCGCCAGCGCAGCCGACATCGAACGTGCAATCATATTCAGCGGAAAATTCCATGGGATGATATGGGCGCTCACGCCATAGGGATAGGGCACCACATAATCGACATAGCCGCCACCGAGCGGGATGTATCTCCCCTCGATCTGGGCGGCAAGACCACCATAATATTCGAAATACTTGGCCGATCCCTCCACTTCGCCGCGCGCCTCGGAAATCCGTTTCCCGGCATCGAGCGAGATCAGCGTGGCTATCTCTTCTGCGCGGGCGCGCAGAAGACGGCCCATGTCGGCAACCATTCGGCCGCGATCCATCGGGCGCATGTCCACCAACACCCGCGACCGGACGCATTTGCGCGCAGCGGCAACGGCACTGTCCACGTCCGCAGTTGTCGCCTTGGCGGCCTCGGCCAGCGGTTTGCCGGTAGCCGGGTTCAGCAGCGTGACCCTGCCGCCGTCCGATCCATCGACCCATTTCCCACCGATGTAGTTTTTCCAATAGTCCTTCATTGGTTGTGTCATGCCGTTTCCCTTTGCTGAATGCTGTGCCCTTCGGCGCTGTTATATCCTTGCGTCGGGCTGGCCTTGTGCCAGCGCCCCATCACGCAAATCTCCAGATCGTCCGCCCCCGGTTCGACCAGCGCAAAGGCCAGCGCCCTGCCCCGCAGATGTCCCCAGCCCGCCGAGGTCGTCCGCCCGACGATACGCCCCTGTCCGTCGCGGACCGGTTCGATTCCGTGGGGCATCGTGTCGGCACCGTCGATTTCCAGATGCAGCAGATGCCACGCCGCATCGGAGGCCCGCGCCACATCCTTTGGTGTAGCCTCAACATTCAGCTCGCTCGGCCATGACGGGGTGCCGCGCTCCAACCGCAGACTTTCAAGCGCGCGGGCGCCGATCAAGGTGCAATCGCCAAGCGCCAGAAACACATGGCGCGCCATTTCCGACGCGATCTGAAGACAATAGCCCTCAAACCCAAATGGATCACAACGCACCAGCCGCACCCGGGCGTAGCCGACCGTGACAGTCCGCACAGCCCCCGGGGGCAAGTCTGCATCCGTCGACGTCATGCCCGTCGCGGCCAGAAGACTGTCGCGCGCCGTCCGGCCAAACAGCATGAGCGCAGCTTCGCGTCCGGTGAGGTTGTCGAGACGCACCTCGTCCTGCGGAAAATGGCCACGCAATATATCAAGTATGTAGCGCTCGGACGTGGCTGCGGCCCTCAGGATGTAGCTATCGCGCGCCTCCCGGATCAGCTCTGCCTCGGCGCCAAAAGTTCCCCGCGCGGTCAGCGTGGTCGCGGCAACATTTTGACCCGGCTGCGGCGGTTCGACGGAAAAAACCCGGCCGAGAAAATCGCTCGCGCCGGTGCCCGAGACCCGGATGACGGCATTGTGGCTGACATCGGCCAGAACCGTTCCTGTCTGGGCCGCGCGGCACTCAACGCCGACGGTTTCGAACCAGTTCGGTTTTGCAAAAGAGGGCGCATCCTCCATTCCGTCCGGAGCAAACCAGTTGGGCCGTTCCCAGCCGGCGACAACCCCGAAACGCGCACCGCGCGCACTCAGCAAGTCGTGGATCGGCGTCGTGCGCAAAGGGCGCGCAGCAAGCAGTTCCTCGCCGGGCTTGGGCAACAGGTAGGTACGCTCATACGCTTCCTCGACCTTGCGCGCTGCCCATTCGCGCGTCGCCCAGTCCCCGTAACGTCGGGAATCGCAGCACCATAGGTTGATCGAGGGCGCACCGTGCGTGATCCATTCCGCCAGTTGCCATCCGATCCCACCAGCCAGCGTGATACCGAAAGGATTGCCCTCGGCCAGCCAGAAATTCGTCAGCCCAAAGGCGGGGCCGGTCGTCGGCAGATCGTCGGGCGTGTAGGGCATGGCATAATTCACCACGCGGCGCACACCCGCGCGACCCAATGCCGGAATACGCTCCATCGCGGGCTCGAGATAGGGCAGCAGCTTTTCCAACTCGTCGGGGAAAGGCTCGGCCGGACCGGAGGGCGCCTCCTGGACAAACCGCGCCTCGCCGCGCCCGTCATAGGCTCCGACCATCAGCGCATCGCCTTCCTGACGGCAATAGAAGACATCCTCGGGATCGCGCATCACCGGCATTTCCGGCAATCCCGCCGCCCGCCTCCGGCTCAGTTCCGCCAGCGGCTCGGTCACGAAATACTGATGCCGGACCGGCACGGACTGGGCGGTCATCCCGACCATTTCCGCGATGCGCTGTGCATGATTTCCGCCACAGCTGATGACATGTTTCGCAAGGATCGACCCTTGCGAGGTCGTGACGTTCCAGTGCCCGCCAGCCTCTTGCGACAGCGCCGTCACTTCGCAGTTGCGCAAAAGCCGCGCGCCGCCCTGGCGCGCACCCGCGGCAAGGCTCTGCGCAAGATCGGCAGGCGCAATATGCCCGTCGCGCGGATTGAAAAGCCCACCCAGCACGCCATCGGTTTTCATCAGCGGCCAGAGCACGGTGATTTCGTCAGGCGTCAGCAGCCTCGCCTCGACGCCTGTCGCCTCTGCAATGCCCATGTAGCGACGAAATTCGTCAAGCCGTTCAGGGTGCGTGGCCAGCCGCAGATTGCCGCATGCGTGATATCCGGGGGACAGGCCGGTCTCGGCTTCAAGTCTGGAATAAAGGTCAACGCCATATTGGTTAAGTCGGCTGATCGTGGCGTCCAGCGTGTAAAGGATGACATTCCCCGCAGCATAGGCTGTCGCGCCCCTGGCGAGGTCATGCTGCTCGCACAAGACGACGTCATTCCAGCCCTTCTTCGTCAAGTGGTAGGCGACACTGCACCCGATCACCCCGCCCCCGATAATAAGGGCTTCTGCCGTGTTCTGCATCATGCACCCACCTTTCCTGATAAGCCCCAGAACGATAGATGAGTTGCCCCCGAAGACGGATACGGATAATCCTCATGGGGCATATGAAGCAGATTCATGAGGTTTGCCTTGGCCCGACGTCTTCCGCCGCTTTATCCCCTGCGCGCCTTCGAAGCCGCGGCGCGGCATGGCAGCTTTTCGACCGCTGCAAAAGAGCTGTCGCTGACCCAGAGCGCGATCAGCCACGAAGTGAAGGCACTCGAGACCTATTTCGGCACGGCGCTGTTCCGGCGGACAAAATTGGGGCTCATCCTGACCAGGCGCGGGCAACAGGTGTTTCTGGTGGCCAAAGGCGCTTTTGCCGGCCTGTCCGGCCTTGCATCCGAGACAGAAGACCGGGATCTGTCGGGAACCGTCACCATTGCCGCCCCGCCGCTGTTTTGTGCCCATTGGCTGTTGCCGCGGATCGAGCGGCTGACTTCGACCAATCCGGGGATCGAGATCCGCCTGATCAATGCGACAGAAGACCGCCCCGAGCTTTCGCGCGAGGTGGACATAGCGGTTCACTGGGGCGCCGAAATACCGGACAAGTTTGAAGGCGTGAAGCTGATGTCGGTCAACCAGACACCTGTTGCCAGCCCGGCATTGCTGAATGCCGGAGCGGTCGAAGATCAGTTGAACCTGTTGAGCGAGCACCGGGTTCTTCACGAAGGGAATACGGACACATGGCGGACCTGGTGTTCCCTGGCCGGGGTCGACGCAAGCGAATTCGCCAATGAATGGATTTTCAATGATCCGGCTCTGATGATCGAGGCCTGTTTGCGCGGCCACGGTATCGCTCTCGGTACTTTGCCGTTGATCGAAAACCTGATTGCCGAGGGTCGGCTGGTTGCGCTTTCACGCAAGACACTGCCGGCCCGGCAGAGCTATTTCCTGACCCGCGCAACTCCGTCATCGGGCAGATATGTTGCTAATGCCGCCTTTCGCTGGCTGAGCAGGGTGGACTGAAAGAAAGTCACCTTGGGTTCAACCCGTCAGCACAAAGGGTGGATTGGCCGACACAAGGAAAGTTACCGTCTGGACGGCGGCGCGCCAGATCGGCCGGCTGTTGAGATCAGCGCCACGGGCGGGCGCAGGTTGTTCCGCCATGACTGTGTGAAACCGCGAGCGTGAAAGCTTATGACGGAACCTCACCAGCCCCGCCATCGACGCTCCATGAACCTGGAAAACATTTTTTCGCCAGGTCGATCCCAATCATTGGACCCTTGGTCAAGGGTACGGCCCGCATTGAGCGTTCAGTCCCAGCGCCGGCCCCTTGGTCCAAACCGACCGCATCCAGGCCGGCGTAACGGCCTGGGCTACCCGGCGGCCTGGACGCCGTCGGTTTCGGCCGCCTTCAGGTCCCGAGCCTCCTGCCGGGACAGCAGCACGCCCTGCTTGCGCTTTTGCACCAGCTCCCGAGCCCGGGCGTAGGCCGGGTCCTGCCAGAAAATCATGCAGCCGTTGCAGCCCTTGCCACAGCAGCCGTCGGCGCCGACGCGGTTGGTCTTGAAGCGCCGGTCCAGGCCGCCGCTGTCGATCGAGTCCACCAGCTTGTCACGCTGCCGATCATAGGCCGGCGCATCGCGCTGCTGCTTGATTTCCAGGGTCTGGGCGAGCTTGTCGAAGCGCAGCCGGTTCCACTGCTCCTCGGTCAGCGCCTTTTCCTTGCGCAGCACGCTGTACGGCGGAAAGCGCGCCTTGAGCGCCGCCAGATCCTCATGATCGAACAGCGCAAAGGCAAAGCGGACCACGGTCTGGCTTCCGCCCTGCACCACCTCCTTGATCTCGCCGTCCTTGGCCACTTCGTAGCTGTAGGCGCGCAGCAGCACGGTGGCGCGGCTGATCGGCGAGACGAACTCAAGCACCTCGCCGGGCGTCAGCTTGTTTTTCACCTCGACCAGAAAGGCCGACTCGCTCACCGCCGTCACCACCCCGGCATACTCCCACTGCGCCAGCGATTGCGTCTGCTCATAGTCGTGGGCGTAGTTGCTCAACCGGCCGTCATGAAAGGCCAGGCTGTAGCCCCGGTTGCCGACCGATTCCAGCTCACGCATGTAGGGCTTGGGATCCCAGGTCTGCGGATCGTCATAGTAGTCATCAATGGCCATGCGATAGGCCCGGGCGACCACGGCGCAGTAGTACTCGCTCTTGCCCCGACCCTCGACCTTCAGGGAATCGATCCCAAGGCGCAGATAGGCATCCAGCTTGGGCATCAGGCAGAGGTCTTTGGCGTTGAGAATGTAGGATCCCCGGCCATCCTCCTCGATCGGCATCAACTCGCCGGGACGGCAGCCCTCTTCCAGCAGGAACTGGAACAGCCCGGCGTTGTCCTCGTTGATGTCCAGCGCCTCAACGCTGCCGTCCTTCAGCCGCATGCGCACCCGGTAGTTCCAACGGCAGGAGTTGGCGCAATTGCCCTGGTTGGCTCCCCGCTCGGCCATGAAATTCGACAGCAGGCAGCGTCCCGAATAGGTCATGCACATCGACCCGTGAACAAAGGCCTCCAGCTTGATATCCGGGCATTTCTCGCGAATTTCCACCAGTTCGGCAAAGGAAACCTCCCGGGCCAGCACACAGAGGTCGGCGCCCTGCTTCTGCCAAAACTGCACCGACAGCCAGGAACTGACGTTGCTCTGTGTCGAAACGTGCAGGCTCAGTTCCGGGGCGTGCTCCTGGACGTACTGGAACACGCCGGGGTCGGCGATGATCACGCCATCGGGCTTCACCCGGCGAACGGTCTCAATGTACTCGTCGAGCTTGGCCACGTCCTTGTTGTGGGAAAAGAGATTCAGCGTCAGATAGGCGCGTTTGCCATGCTGATGGCAGAACTCAACCCCCTCGATCACCTCCTCCAGCGAGAACTGGGATTTGGTGCGCAAGGACAGATCGGGCGTGCCCAGATAGACCGCGTCGGCGCCATACAGCACCGCCATCTTCAGTTTTCTAAGGTTGCCGGCAGGCATCAGAAGTTCAGAACGTCTTGTTGTCATGCGGTCTTTCTCACAGCTCTCAATGTCGGTCTCAAAGTCAGTCTCAAAGTCAGTCACAGAGCCGGGCGCGGCGCGGGCGGCCGTACCTGCGAGCCCAACGCCCAGCCAGCCCGATCAAGGGTTCCCGGCATCGTCCAACACACGCCGCAGTCGGCGCAGCAGCGCGGCTTTGGCCGCCCTGTCGGGCGCCGCCTCCAGCGCCTGGCGCGCATCAATCTGGAATTGCGCCAGGGTATTGTGCCAATCCAGCCCGGGCACGGCTTCCGGCGCCAGCCGCGGTTGCGCGGCTTTGATCAACTGCGACCTCTTGCCGGACAGCAGCTCGATCTCGTCATCCATCGACGGCAGGAAAATTTTGTCGCTGTCAAAACCCGCCTCGCCCAGCGCGCTTTGCATGGCCCGCGCCTTTTGCTCCTCGCCATGGACCAGAAAAACGCCCCTGGTGATCGGCCGTCGATCACGCAGCCAGGCAAGCAACTCGCCATGATCGGCATGTCCGGAGTAGGCATCGATTTTCCGGATCTTTGCCCGCACCTGAAGCTCCTGACCTTGGATCCGCACCATCTTCCGGCCCTCCAGCAACAGCCGCCCCAGCGTTCCCTCGGCCATGTAGCCGACAATCAAGACGGTTGTCTTGGCATTCCACAGCCGCGCTTTCAGGTGGTGGCGAATACGTCCCGCGTCGCACATGCCGCTGGCCGCCATGATAATCGCCCCGCCGGAGATCCGGTTGATGGCCTTGCTCTGTTCCACCGCCTCGGTAAAGCGGATGTTGCTGTTGTCGAACAGGTTGGCGGTCGCATCCAGGCCTTCCAGTTCGTCGGCGTGCCTTTCAAACGCCTCGGTGGCGCGAATGGCCAGCGGCGAGTCGACGAAAATCGGCACCGCCGGAATCGTCCCCCTGGCTTGCAGCTGCGACAGGTCGGCCAGAAGTTCCTGGGTTCGTTCGACGGCAAAGGAAGGGATTAGCAGAATGCCATCGTTGGCAAGCGCCGCCGTGACCTCGCGCGCCAGCAGGGCCCGGCGTTTCACGCCGCCAGCGTGGGCGCGGGTGCGGCCGCCATAGGTGGTCTCGCAAATCACATAGTCAAAGTCGCTGGCGGCGGTCGGGTCGGGGTGAAAAAGTTTGTGATCCGGCCCCAGATCACCGGAAAACAGCAGCCGCAGCACCCCGCCGTCGGCCGCGTCGTCCGCCAGTTCAAGCTCGATGGAGGCCGACCCCAGGATGTGGCCGGCGTTCCAAAACCGGACGCGCAGCCCCGCCTTGATCGTCGCCCAGCTTTCATAGTCGATGGTTTTGAACTGGCGCGGGCAGCTTTCTCCGTCCTGCTTGGTGTAGATCGGCGCCACCGTCGGTTTCCCCCGCCGTTGATTGCGCTCATTGAGGTAACGGACCTCCATTTCCTGTATGTAGCCACTGTCGGGCAGCATGAAGGACAGCAGATCAGCGCTGCCGGGGGTCAGGTAGATCGGGCCGGAAAAGCCCAGCTTGCATAGCTTGGGCAGTAAACCGGCATGGTCGATGTGCGCGTGGGTCACGAGCACGAAGTCGATCTCCTTTGGGTCGAAGGGAAAGCGGTCGTAGTTGAGCTGTTTGAGAGTCTTGGTGCCCTGAAACAACCCGCAATCGACAAGAAATTGACCGACCGGCGTCCTGAACCAAAAGCAGGATCCGGTCACGGTGCGCGCCGCGCCGCAAAACTTTAAGCTAACAGTCATCCCAACCCCCTCTGATCAATCCGAACGGACGGGGCGAAAACCAGGGCCCGGTCCTTTGGCCGGCCCCGCCTGGAAAATCACCACCGTCGCTGCCGGCAATGTAAAGGCGCCGGATGGCGCGGGCCTTGATTTAAGTCTAGCGCCGCCCGCTTTGGTGAAATCAGGGCAAAGCCCTTGTCGCGCCCAAGGCCTGACGCGATGTCGCCCCCGCCGCAAGCGCCGCCGCATGCCAATGGATCCCGGTCGAAACCGCTGCTATCATCGCCGTCCGTTGAACCCGCCAGGAACCTGTCCGCCCATGTCGAAAAACGCCTATGACTCCGGTCGTCTCAACCTGCCCTTTGTCGGCCACTGCACCTTTGGCAAGCAGCCCGCGCAGCTCGACTGGGACGCCATCGACGCGGATGTCGCCATCCTGGGCGCGCCCTTTGACATGGGCACCCAATACCGCGCCGGCGCCCGGTTCGGCCCGCGCGGCATTCGGGAAGCCTCGACCCTCTTTTCCTTCGGTCATGGCGGCGCCTATGATTTCGAGGACGATGTTACCTATCTGCCCGCCGACAAGGTTCGCCTGGTCGACATCGGCGACGCCGACATCATTCACACCGACACCCGGCAAAGCCACGACAACATCGAACTCGGCGTCCGGAAAATCCTTGCCAGCCGGGCGCTGCCGCTGGTCCTGGGCGGCGACCATTCGGTCCACATCCCCTGCATTCGCGCCTTCGACCACCAAGCGCCGGTTCACATCGTTCATATCGACGCCCATCTGGATTTCGTCGACGAGCGGCACGGCGTGCGCTATGGCCACGGCAACCCACTGCGCCGCGCCTCTGAAATGGACCATGTCACCGGCTTTACCCAGTTGGGCATTCGCAACGTCTCCTCCTCCAACAAGGAAGACTACGACGCCGCCCGCGCCGCTGGGTCGGACATTCTGTCGGTCCGCGATGTCCGGCGTTTGGGTCGCGATGGCGTCTTGGCCCGGATCCCGAAGGGCGTTCGCTACTACCTCACCATCGATATTGACGGCTTCGACCCCTCCATCGCCCCCGGCACCGGCACGCCCAGCCATGGCGGTTTTCTCTACTATGAAGTGCTGGAGATCCTGCAGGGACTGGCCGACCAAGGCGAGATCGTCGGCATCGATCTGGTCGAGGTCGCGCCGGACTACGATCCCGCCGGCCTGACCAGCTTCCTCGCCGCCCAGCTGCTGATGAACCTGCTGGGCTTTGTCTTCCACGCGCGCGACCGGCAACCAGCTACGCCGGCCGCGCCGCGCGAAACCGCGGCGCCGTCAGATTGAAGGCTGTCGCCGTTGCGGCGCGCCGATGATCAGCTCTCCGACCAGACCGCCAGCTCATTGCCGTTGGGGTCTTGAAAGTGGAAGCGCTTACCGCCGGGGAATTCATAGATCGGCTGCAGGATTCGCCCGCCAGCGGCGAGAATGGCCTGCATGGTTCCGGTAAGATCCTTGGCGTACAGCACCACCAGCACGCCCGGACGGGTGGCCTCGACCTTGCTTTCGCCGTTAAAGCCGCCGTCGATGCCGGCACCGGAAAACGACAGGTATTCCGGTCCCCAGTCGGTAAAGTCCCAGCCAAACACCTGGCCATAGAACGCCTTGGTTTCCGCGCTCTGGCTCAACGGCAACTCGATGTAGTTGATTGTGTTGTTCTGGTTAGCCATCTTGGATTTCCTTTCCAGCGCATGACGGGCTGTTATCGTCCGACTTGCGGTTGTTGAAGGTCGACCTGGCCGCGCGGCAAAAGCAGGCGAAAGCGGACGTCACCGCGGCGGCGACGCGCCAAGCGCTTGTTGGTTCGCCGCGCCCCGCTAGCGCCAGCGCAGGAAAAAGCGCTCGGCCCGACCGATCAGCCAACTGACCGTCAGCCCCATGAGCGACAGCAAGGCGACCCCGGCGATCAACTGGTCGGTGGCCATCAGACTGCCGGCCAGCAGAATATAGGCGCCAACCCCGTATTCCGCCCCAATCATTTCCGCCGCCACCAGCAGGATAATGGCAATCGAGGCGGAGATCCGGAAGCCCGAAAGGATCGTCGGCAGGGCGCCGGGCAGGATGATTTTACGGATGATCGAAAGCCGCGTCAGGCCGAAGGACTGGCCCATACGGATCAAGCCCCGGTCGACATTGTCCACCCCGCCGTAGGTGGCGATCACCGTGGGAAAGAACGACCCGAATAGAATGGTCGCGACCTTCGAGCCCTCGCCGATGCCGAACCAGATGATGAAGAGCGGCAGCAGCGCAATTTTGGGAATCGGAAAGATCGCCGAAACCAAGGGCGAAAAGGTCGCCCGGCCCAAGGAGGACAAGCCGATGAGGAAACCAACGATAATTCCCAGCGTGGTGCCCGCGCTCCAGCCCACCAGCAAGCGGTAGAGCGAGGCGTTGAGGTGTTGCCACAGACGGCCCGACACCGCCAGATCCCGAAAGGCCTGGAAGGCCTCGGAAGGGGCCGGCAGAACCAGCGCCGAAATAAAGCCCTGTTGCGAGCCGAACTCCCAAAAGGCGATCAAGGCGATGAAAACCAGCGGCGATACCAGACGCAAAGACCGAAGGGTGAAACTGCCGCCGCGATAGGGCACAGGCTGGCCCGGGCGCGTCCCCTCACCAGCGCCAGTTGCCTCGACGGCGGGCACAGGTCCAGCGGCCGGAAAACCACGATCTTGCCGGTTGTCAGACATTGCTCAACTCCTGATCGGCGGCGGCGGCCTCTTCGCGCATCAGGTCCCAAAGGTGGGCCTGTCGGTCCTGCAGTTCAGCCATATGATCCTTGCGCGCTTCCAAGGGAATGTCGATATCGACCACCGTGCGGATCGCCCCGGGACGCCGCGACAGCACCACGATACGGTGGCCCAGCTGCACCGCCTCGGCCAGGTTGTGGGTCACGTAGCAGGCGGTGAATTTTTCCCGGAGCCATAGATCCCGGAAATCATCCATCAGCAGCTCGCGGGTTTGACTGTCGAGCGCCGACAGCGGCTCGTCCAGCAACAGCGCGGCGGGGCGAACCGCCAGCGCCCGGGCAATGGCCACGCGCTGTTTCATCCCCCCCGAAAGCTGGCGCGGCAGCGCCTTGGCGAAATCCAACAGCTTGGTGCGCCGTAGCACATCCTGGACAATGTCCTGGCGCTGCGACGTCGAAAGGCGGTGGTCCTCCAACGCCAAGGAGACATTGCCCGCCACCGTTCTCCATGGCAGCAGCGCAAAGTCCTGAAAGACGTAGGTAAGCGGATTGAGCGAGTCGGCCGGGGCGGGGCTAAGCTCCAGAACCTGGCCGTGATCCGGCCGCTCCAGTCCGCCGATGAAGCGCAGCAGCGTGGATTTACCGCAACCCGATGGCCCAATAAAGCAGACGATCTGACCACTTTCGATGTCGAGCGAGATGTCCTGCAAGACCCCCGTCTGACCATAGCTGTGGCTGATGCCGTCGAGTTTAAGCTTCATGAAACCACCTGAATATCGGAAAGCAAACGGCGGAAAGGCTCCTGCCTCCCCGCCGTCCAATCAAGACCGGCCGCCGCGATCAATAGGTCTCGACGTAGGAGCTGTCCACCAGATCTTCCAGGGTAATGTCCTTGGAAATCAGCCCCTCGGACTGGAACCAAGCCAATTGATCGGCCACGCTGGTGAGATTCAGCTTGGCATTCTGGTTGAGCCGCATGGCCCCGTTGCGAATCGACGGTGCGGCCTTCTCGTAGGGCCGCTCCGCATAGACGTACTTGTGGATCAACCGAACCATGGCTTCGGCTTCGTCCGCGCCAGCTGTCTTGTCGACCAGCGCGGCGTTGAAGTCAGCCACGCCCTTGGAAAAGGCCGCCAGAAAGCGCTTGACCAGGTCGGGTTTGTTGGCCGCGTTGTCGGCCGAGGTGAATATCGTGGTCACCTGATAGTCCGGGATGTAATCGGAAATCTTGCCAATAATGGTGACGTTGGGTGACTTGGCCAGGCCCTTGGCGATATGCGGCACGATCGACCAGGCGTCGATCTGACCGGACTTCAGCGCGCCGATGATCGCCCCGACCTTCTGCAACGGCTTTACCTTGATGTCGCCGCCATCAAAGCCTTCCTTTTCGGCGATCTTGTAGGCCATGTACTGGAAGGACGACCCCGGCTGGGTGATGCCGAAGGTGCGGCCCTTGAGCTTGGCCGGACTGGTGACGCCGGCGTCAAAGGCAGCTTGCGACACCAGGATCATCTGGCCGTCGATGCCAGGTTCTTCCTGCAGCGCGCCGCCCACCACCTTCAAGGCGCCCTTGCTCGCCAGATTGATCAACCCCCCGGAAATGGCGGTCACGCCGAAATCCACGTCCCCCGAGGCAATGGCCACGGCCATCGGCTGGGCCGCCTGAAAGAATTTGAACTCCACCTCCAGGTCCTGCTCGGCGAAGTAGCCGCGCTCAAAGGCGACAAAACTGGCGGCATGAGAGGTAAAGCGCAGCGCCCCAACGGTGATTTTTGTGGCGGCCCAGCTATCTGCGGCCCCGCCAACCAAGAGGCTTAGCGACAGCGCCCCCAGTGCGAGACCCTTGGTGAAAATACGTCGGGTAACCCGGCTCATGCTTCTTCCTCCCTAAACGGCGCGCGGCCTTTTCATTGCGTCGAGTTTTAACAAATAGCCACTGGAATTGCAGCAGCTTTTCCACGGCCGGTGATTCTTTCCAACGGGCCGCCGCACGGGTTGATCCGGCCGGATCGCACGCGCGCCGGTGACCGCCCCCAAAAGAAGCGCGTCACGCTTCAGCTCGGTCGCGACCCCGCCTCTAGGCGTCGAACTGGGTCGGCATTTTCTCCAGCACCGCATGAAGCGCGTGATCGGCCTGCTTGACCGCGGCGTCGCGGGCGAGGAACGTCTCATAGCGCGCCCGGCCGCTCTGCTCGGTCGCCGGCAAGGGGCCGACGATCTCCTCGACCTTGCGACGGTAGGCGCCGACCTGCGCAACCGTGACCGGCGCCTTGCCGGTCCGGCGCTCATCCATGTCGACAATCAATTGCGAAAAGGCCCGCAGCCAGGCAAAGCGCGGATCATTGGTCAGCAGGCCAAGCAGTTGGTAGGGATTGCCCTGGTGGCCGGCCTCCGCGGCTTCCAGATCGATCAAAAGCTTGTGGGTCTTGAGCAAGGCGGCGGAAAGCTTTTTCAAGATGGTGCGGCGACCGCTGTCGTCGGACGGGGCCACGGGCTGGGCGGTAGAGGGACGATCGCTGGACATCACAGGGCAACTCCGGGACGGGGGACTGGATTAACCTGGGGTATGGCCGGTTAACAAGATTTGGCAAATCTGTCTATGACGCGCCGGCGCTTTTGCCAAGCCCTGGCCGTGGAATTGGGCCCCGGCGCCACCCCTTGATTGGCCGCGCGGCGCGATTGGTCATGCCGGCACAACAGTGCTGTTCACCAAAGGCCTTTGCGAAGACCGCTATTTCGCAGTACCTCTAGAGTTGGCTCGGTTTAAAGGGAATCACGGCGTGATCCGGTATAAACCGTGACTCCGTCTGCTATTGCCCGGTTAGGGGGGATCGACGGCAGAACCGAAGCGCCGAGCGCTGCTGTCTACGTTGATCGCCTCCGCGGTGCGCCGCAATGTGTTTGGTTTTAGGCGCGCCTCGATGTTTTGCGGCGGCCTGATCCGCTGCATTTTTTTCTGGAAAGGCTGGCTTTGTCCCGCGCGTCAAAAAAGGTTCTGGGTTTTGGCGAATTTGTCACCCTGATGGCCCTGCTCACCTCCCTCGTTGCGCTTTCCATCGACGCCATGCTGCCCGCGCTTGGCCGCATCGGTTCGGATTTGGGGGTGGCCGAAAGCAACGACACCCAGTTGATCATCGGCATGGTCTTTTTCGGCATGGCGGTCGGGCAGATTTTCTATGGCCCGCTGTCGGACACCGTGGGGCGCAAGCCCGCCATCTACATCGGTCTGTTGCTGTTCATGGTCGGGAGCGTGGTTTCTTGGCAAGCCCAAAGCTTCCAGGTGATGCTGCTGGGCCGCTTGCTGCAAGGTTTGGGCGCGTCGGGTCCAAAGGTGGTGACCATCGCCATGATCCGGGACCTGCACGAGGGCCGCGCCATGGCCCGCGTCATGTCCTTTATCATGGCGGTTTTCGTTCTGGTGCCGGCCCTCGCCCCCAGCCTGGGCCAAGCGGTGCTGACGCTGGCCGGCGATTGGCGCGCGATCTTCGTGTCGTTCCTGCTGCTTTCGACGCTCAGCTTGGTGTGGTTCGCCATACGGCAGCCGGAAACCCTGGCGGCGGACAACAAAATTCCGCTGAATTTAGGTCGAATTCTGCGCGGCATTCGCGTGGTCTGCAGTGAACCCAAGACCTTGGGCTATATGGTGGCGGTTGGCTTGGTGTTCGGGGCCTTCATCGGCTACCTGTCGACGGCGCAGCAAATTTTTCAGGGAATCTATGACACCGGCGAGAACTTTCCGTTCTATTTCGCCACGCTCGCCATCTCCATTGGCGTCGCCTCGGTCTTCAATGCCCATTTGGTGATGCGCCTGGGAATGCGCTACCTCTCGCAGAAGGCGCTTGTGGTGATGATAACCACGTCGCTTTCCTATCTGCTGGTGGTGTATTTCTATGGCGGCACGCCACCGCTGTGGAGTTTCATGCTCTATGGCGGACTGACCTTCTTCTGCCTGGGCTTGCTGTTTGGCAACTTCAACGCCCTGGCGATGGAGCCCATGGGCCACCATGCCGGTATCGCCGCCTCGGTGATCGGATCCTTCGGCACCTTTATCGCCATGGCCCTGGGCGTGCTGGTCGGGCAGGCCTTCAACAACACGCTCTTTCCGTTGGTGCTGGGATTTCTACTGCTCGGCCTCGCCGCGCTGGGCGTCGTAGTGCTCACCGAGCGGCGGACCGACAAGCCGGCGCTGCAACCGCTGGCCTCCGGTCAGCAGGACTGATCCCATGGCAAAGCACCGGCGCGCGCCCTTCCGATCCTGTTCTTCTCCCGCCGCCATCGGGACCGCATGACCACAGATCGCACCACACCTCGCCGGGCTATCGGCAAATCCTCCGTCGACCGCAGCGCCGCGGGCGATGGCAAATCACGGGCCTGGCAACGCATGCTGTCGGGCCGGCGCTTGGATCTGCTCGACCCCAGTCCGTTCGACGTCGAAATCGAGGACATTGCCCACGGCCTGTCGCGGGTTGCCCGGTGGAATGGCCAGACCCACGGCCCCTGGGCCTTTTCCGTCGCCCAGCACAGTCTGTTGGTTGAGGAAATCACCGCGCTGATCCGCCCCGATCTGCTGCTTCAGGAGCGGCTCTATGCGCTGCTGCACGATGCGCCAGAATTTGTCGTCGGCGACCTGATCTCGCCATTCAAGGCGGCGGTGGGGATCAACTACAAAGCCCTGGAAAAGCGCCTGATGGAGGCGATCCTACTGCGCTTTTCCCTGCCGGCGAAAAACGGCCAGTCGCTTGAAAAACTGGTCAAGCGCGCCGATCTGGCGGCGGCCTACCTGGAAG
>TARA_R110002072_G_scaffold223_1_pt1 | contig 18126 bp, 20 predicted proteins | sample TARA_R110002072 | Tara Oceans TARA_R110002072 (sample SAMEA4397118) | marine metagenome | biome: Polar Biome; feature: [SRF] surface water layer (ENVO:00010504); material: water (ENVO:00002006), including particulate matter (ENVO:01000060) such as... | depth 5 m | reverse complement strand
TGTTCTAATTTGTAAAGATTTTTTATTATATATATAAGAATTCATACAAACTAGAACAATCTTAAGATTATATTTAAAAAATAATTAAATGTTTTTATTTATTTTCTAATATATATTATATAATTATGTCGCTAATAACATTAAATTCGAATGGTCAAGATCCTTATTTTTATGCCAATCATTTTCCACAACCAATTAGTATTAAACCATATTCGCAAGTATGTCTATTAAAATTTTTGCATTTTAGGGATAGTTTAGTTTTTAATATTACAACTTCTAATAATACATTATTATTTTGTATTGGTAATACTAAACAAGACGGCCTTAGGGTTGTTAAATTAAATGTAGGTCAATATACAGGCCCTGAATTGGCAACAGAAATTGCTGCCTCTATGAATAGTGTATTACAACAACAAAACTATTTATGGGCTTGTACTCATACACCAGAAGACGATACAACATCGCCACCAACAAAAGAAAGTTTTTCTATTAGTTATTCTACAATAACAACACCAGCCCTATCTGGCTACGAAATGATCCAACAATCTAATAAATTGCAAATTAGCGGCACTGGTGCCACCCCTCAAATATTCGTAGGTGAATTATCTACTAGTAATGGCACATTAGATTATAGTAGTTTAGGCACACACGGCTTAATTACTAATGAAGGTGAATTTATGGTAGAAAATATTGGCTTTGCATATGATACATATGACGAAGGTAATTTAAGTGTTGCCAGTAATTATGGTTTTAATGATTTTGTTATTGGTATATGTAGGGACGAATTAGCAAATTTAAATAGTGATAATGCTAATTTAGATTTAAAACCTTATGTGCAAGACTTATCAATATCTTTTAGTGCTGATGGCATAGATATTTCGACAATTAAAATTGCTGGTAATGCTACAATTGGCACACCTAATTATGCAACTGGTAAATTATGTAGAACTATACCTAATGAGGCATTACAAAAATTAATAACACAAGTAGCAGGCAAGAGTGTAGCCGATATTTCTAATATGAGATTTAGATTTTCGACAACATTTTTAGGGGTTTCTAGACGAGCAGTTATACAAATGGAAGTAAGCTATAATAGTGGTTCTACTTATGCTACACCACTAAGTGCTAGTATGGGTAATGATCCACAGAGCAACCCATATTTGGCAGACTTTACTACTGGTGGTGGTGATACTTATGTTGGGGCCATCTGGGTTAGTGATAAAGCAAATTGGAACGATGTGCGAGGTGGTATTAATCAATCAGTACAAAATTTAGTAATTACTAAAAAGGCACCATTTTTACCTAATATTAATTTTATCGGTACAAATTCATATATAGGCCCACCAGATTTATTAACATTAGGTTTGTTATATAATAATAGCGATGGTGATATAATTGCATTTACTGAATATACAGGCGTACATTCATACGATTTAGTAGCAGAAGTAGATGGCGGTAAAACTTATTATATGATAGAAGATAGATTAATGAACCCTGCCACATATACTAATATTAATGGTTATAAAGCAAGTGAAACAGATGTAGCTGTAAATAGTGCTAGTATGGGTACTATGGTATATAATCCAGAAAGCGACGATATTGCTGTAGTAGATTTTGATAGCACTACTGATACTTGGACTGATAGCAGTGCGGTTGCAATTATTACTAAAGCATTACATTTACGAAATGTAAGAAGTACTGGCATAATGAATACACATAAAAGACCAGTTAGTAATTTTAATGCGAAAGATGGCCTACCATTTTTAAATGACGACGAAATACATAAACTATTTAATGCCGAAGAACCAGATAATACACTAAATACAGATCCTGCCCAGTTAGGTACAGATTTAGAAAGACAAGCTATAATATTACTGAAGCAACTAAATGTAGCAGATGTAGCCGCTAATTCTGGTGCCCCGGCATATTTAACAAATGGTCAGGCGTCAGGCACATTAGGTGGTGTTATAGGATCTATAGAAAATATTGTACTAGGTACTTCTTCTGGTGGGGCAACAATATTTACTAGTGATACAGATACACAAAAAATTAGTAAAGATACTATAATTAATGTGTCGGTACCAGAACTATCAGGCGTTAAGTCTTATAATGGTATAGATAATGGGGCAGGTGCCAATTTATCTGGTGAAGGTAAAAATTTGGCAGTATTACCACGAGAAGAATTCCAAACCAGAGGCGAGAATGCAAATGGCAGTTTAGTATATGTAGCACCTTTCGAAAATTGGATAGATATTAATAATGCTAATGAATTACAATTAAATCAATTATCGGTAGAAGTACGACAACCAGGCGGACAATTGGCAACAGATTTAAGACCAGATACTATTACTATGTTAAAACTGCGAGAAGACCCACTAAAGGTAGAAGAAAGATTGGCCAACGAGGCACATATAAAACTGGTAGGTGCATTATCGGCCGCAACTAATACATCGCAAACATTATCTAATACTATGTATAATAATGGCAGTTAAAGATTTTTATTTATTCATATTTGTTTTTATTTATTTTAATGTTCTAGTTTGTATGAATTATTTTTATATATATAAGAAATTTTACAAATTAGAACACGATTTATTTACTTTAAATAGTGAATGTGTTAAATGGTAAAAATGTATTAGTTTAAATCATTTAAACATTATATTATACTATTTATATATAGAATGATTAATAATGAAAATCAAACACCGAAGCGGCGAGGGCCCAATTATAAGAATTATCATTATAAACTAGTTAATAATGATACTACTAAATACTATAAAACATTAAAAGATATTACGGCAGAACATAATATAAGTAGGGGCAACATTTATTTAATGTTAAAAGACCCAGAAAAGAAAAGGCGGAAATATAATCATTTGCAAATTGAGAAATGCCACCTACATTATTTAGTTGTAGAACAGGGCATAGATCCTAATTTAATAAGGTAATCATTAATTTAATAATTTGATCTTTTGATAAATTACTATCAATTATAAAGTTTTTACATATTTCTATAATATCGTCTTCGTCGCCAATATGTTTAAAATCTGGCGACATTTCATTTATATAAAATTCTTTTTCTTCTAATGTTGTTAATTCTGTAATTATTTCATTATTAACAATATCATTAATTATTATGCAATTATTATTTTGATGGCATAATGCTCTCGCCTCATATTTATAATATAGTTTAAAACATTTAAGCCATATTGATTTTAATGCTTCATTATAATTAATTGCTACACCATTATTAAACCTTTTTAACAATTGTTTAAATGCCTGAATGCCTCTATATTTACTTTGTTTTAATCTAGGTATGCTTGATTTAAATATTACATCGGCTTTATATGTATCGATTAAAACTAGTTTATTAAATATGGCATTATAATGGCATTTGTTTTCTTCTACAACATTATCATTTAAATATAGATATTTCATATTATACTATATATATATATATTATTTCTTAAACTTTTTCTTATTATCTATAATTGTTTCTGTCGCACACTTAATTAATGTTAGTACTAAATCTTTAGTATCTGCTTTATTAATGCCTTTATCTTTGCATTCTGCCCCTAGTTTCTGGCATAATACTAATATATGTTTGCGCTCATTAATTGTTAGATCATAATTTTTATTCATTATTATATATATATAAGATATTAATTACTATACTATTACTATTAATATTACTTGTTTTATGCTTGTTTTAAGTATCATTAATAATAATAGTAATAAAAGCATATAAAAGTATCATAAAAAATATTTTTTATTCTTGTTTTAAGTAATAATAATAATAACTATATTAAAAGTAGCATAAAAGTAGTATTAATACATTAATAACGATATTAATGTATTAGTAATAGGCTGTTATACTAATCAAAGCTTACAATAAAGGTGCCGTATTCTATGGTAGTTATGGGGTTTTTTTTACCTTTCCACGAGGTCATACATTTTCTATTTACTTGTTTAACAATTCCGCCTACTGCCATTTTTTTCTTTTTATAATATTCTTTTTGATATTCCTTTAATTTCTCTTTATTCTGTCTATAATAATTTCTTCTATATTGTTTTTGTGTATCAATACTACTGCGAATAGTTTGGTTATTTTGCATATCTGTCTTTTCTTCTTTTATCATTTCCCTTATTATTATTAGGTAAGATATTATTATTAGGCAAAGTTATAGGTTTAGTGATCTTATAAATAATACTATTATGAGTACCTAATCTAGGTCGTGTGCCATCTGGTAATCTAATCTCGGTTTCTATATCTGTTAATGTAAATGTTTTATTAGCAGTATAATTAAATGATTGTTCCATACCATAAAAGAAATCGCCTTCGTTATAATTTCTTGTTATATAACCAATACAGGGCAATTTACTTTTGCCATCTAATCCACCATAATATTCAGTATTTGTACCACCAGCAATAATAGAAGAATAAATTAATAGATATGGATAATCTAATTTTGTAGGTAGATTTTCTGCATTTAATCCAGCCTGGGTCACGCTCGGGGCCGATGGTAGGCCTGAGTTAGTACCTAAACCATATAATGGCATATCTTTACTATTGGTTTGTGTTGGTTGATATTCTGCACTACTAATAAATGCTGCCGTAATCATAGGTGTAGGTGTAGTAGTAAGTATGCCAAAATATGTGGTTTGTTCTTCTTCGAATTTTATAGGGTTTAAAAATAATGCTTGTGTTGATCCAAATACTGGTAGTAATTGATCTAATGTAAAGCCCATTTTTCCTAATAATGTATCTTCTAATATATCCCTATCATATTTAAAATAATATTGATCTGTTCTATCTACTATAAAATTACTACCATAATATCCATTAGCGTTTAATTGTGTTTGTATGTTATTATTATCATATAATATTATTCTACCAAATGCCATACCACCCAAACTATCTATAAAACTATCTGGTTGTTGGGCGACATCTTCGTTTAATACATATGCTGGCACATCGTGGATTGCAACACCACCTATAGTTTGCCCTATTTGATTACTGCCCTGTTTTACTTGACCTACTTGCCCTGGTGTATTTACATTATATACTTGTTGTTCTGGGTTGCCATTTGGTTCTATATTATCTTGATTTTGTGTAGGTAATCCATTACCAATTACCATAGGCGTATTAAGCCCTGTAAATGTAAATCTAGATAAATCACTATCGAAGGATATATTAGGATTACTACAACCAAACATACAAACACTATTAAAGCCATCTGTATTAATAACTTGGCTACTATCGGTATAATCTGTATTATATACTAGACAGGCATTATTTCTTATAAATGAGGGGTCATAACCAATCTGTATGCCATATGGTGCATTTCTAGGATCTATTTGCCATTTTTGAGTGCCTCCGTGCCCATTTAATTTAGTATCATAATAATTAGTAGAATTATCACATTTTATATGATTTCTAAATGCAATATAAGGTCTATTACCAAATTTAGAAAATTCATTACCAGCTTCATTATCTGGCCATACTGGTACAACCATTAAATCATATTTTTCGGCCATTGCGGTTAATGTATTTAAATTATATTTTACATTATCTCTGCTATCTGTATATTCATTATTAAACATTTTATCAATTGACCAATCGGCACTTACTGGAAATTTATTAGTATCTAAATCATATGCGGCTTTCATACTATTAAATAATGTATAATATATACCACCTGCTACTTGGTCTGTTTCTTGATTATATTTTATATCACGCCAACAACTCGTAGCAACTATAGAACTTAATTCTTGGCCATCATTATTTTTTGCGCCGTCATAATGTTTTTGCCAACTAAAAGGCACCGTGCCGACACAAAAATTATTTACTTGATTACCAGTACCTAATGGATTACCACCAGCACCATTATCTACAATTTGTACTACTGGGTCTGTTGGTGCGCCCCCGAGCATTTCGTGTGGTGTTTTAAATCTCTTTCTTTGGCCTGGGTTGTGTTGTAATATATCAGTTCTTGTTGTTTTATTTAATGGGTAGCCGTTAGATAATTCATCGCAATATAATCCTAGATCTAATGCCATTGCCATTTCTTGTTTAAATTCTAATGAGGTAGGGTCATATATTTTAGTTGTTAATCCAAAGTATTTATGGCCGTCTTTAAAACCTTGAGATAATAATTTTAAATTACTATCTGTAAAATATATATTAGTCAATATTAAATCACCTTCTTCTAATAATACACAATCACGATTTACGCCAGGGCTTGAGGTTGCAAATGTATTTAATAGAGCAGGTATTAATCCTAAATTACCTACTGATTGATTAGCAAAATCACCTACATTAGGCACTTGCAAACTACCAGAATTTAAACCATTTTTATTATCGTCATTAGTTAGATTATAAGGTACTTGTCTAAATACTGAAACCCCTTTAATTCTATATGGGTCGTCATAACATACTTGTCTATAATATAATTTTTTGGCACCATCTAAACAATTTATATTAGTATAATTATCGAATAAGCCAGTACCATTTGTTGGCATTGGTTGATATGTAGGGGTTGATATTAATGGTGGTCTAATTGATACTGAATTATCTTTATTATCTTTAGATTTAATAAAGTACTTACCATAATCAAAAAATCTAGTTGTTGTTGTTGGGTCAAATCTAGTTGGTCTATGTAATTGATCTGTTAATATTGTACCTATATTATCTGGTGTATTTAATCCTATTGGCACTTGGTGTGTTAATGTTTCACTTCTAAAATTAAAATTAGGGTTTAGTTTATCAGTAGTATAACCATTTGCTGGAGTATTAGGCATACCAGTATATAATGGCAAACAAGCTCCAGTATAATTATTATCTGTAAAAAAATATCTTCGACCATCTGGCCCTGCATTTTGTTTAGAAGTAAAATTAGGATTTATAGGGCAATGATAATTTACCTTTTGTATGCCTGTAATTGGTTGTGTAGGATCACTAGGTGTAATGCCAGGGTTATATCCACCATCTACTGCAACTGATAGAAATAATACGGCCCCTATTGCATAATCCTGCCCTTGATCCCATATTTGTACTTTTGTAGGTATGCCTGATTTACCTTCTTCGTTGGTTATTTCTAATACTTTAAATGTAGCACCATAGCCAGGGTGGGCTGGTGTAGGAAAAGGTATATTACCTGCTATATCATATTCTGCTTTATATATGCCATTTTGTCTGTAATTATTACCTTCACCATTTATAGTTCGATCTAATTGATATAATGATACTAACCTTTTAGTTGGCATTAATGTATCCTTAATAAATGGTGCATTAGGTACTATTGGCCCTGAATTGGCATCACCATATATTAAAGGTTCGCCCAGTTGTCTATTTCTTAGGCAAACTGCATTATTTAAATTTGTAGGTGCGCCACCAGTAAATGCGAAAAAAGTTTCTGTATTTAATAATGGTAATTTAATTAGATTTTGGCCACTATCATTTATATAATAATTATATTCTATATCTACTTTATTATCTACAAAACCATTTTTATTACCACCACCAGTAAATTCTATAGTACTATCACTAGCACCTATAGTATTAATGGCAACACTTTCACACGATATTACATCGCCAGGATTTACAACAATACCATAACTATTTACATTATTAACCCATCGATTTTTAAATATATCTTCGCTTTCATCGATATTTTTATAGTTTAAGTTTGCCCTAAGTCGGTTGCATTCTAACATTATGTATTTTTCAGCCATATTGTAATTATAATATAATAAGATATTATTATATGAAAATTAAATTAGTAATAAAAAGATTAAAAATTGATATGTTCTAATTTGTATGATTTATTTTATATATATATAAGAATTTATACAAACTAGAACAATAATATAATATAAATAAATGTTTAAGCACTAATAGTTATTTCACCATTTTTAATTATCATAATTCTTTCGCAACCAGTAAATACCCTCATTTCTCTTGCCGCATTTTGTCCTAGCATTGTAGTGCCGGCGTCTGGTTGTCTATTGTATGTTTTATTAATAATAATTGGTTTAACACCTATTTTAGCACCATTACCTAGAACATTAAAACCAGTAGTAGTAGCATCGTATCCTACAAAATGGCTAGTATTTCTAATATCATTAGTCATAATTGCATTTGCGGCATCTGGTAATTGGTAGCCTTCTATTTTACCAATATATACCGAATTTTGATTTACTCGTTGTCGTGGGCTATCTTGTTTATCACTATCGGCATCTAATGAATATAATTGATTTGGTACCATTAGTGGTCTGCCAAGTACATTAGTCAATTCGTTATATTTTCTAGGTTGGGCAACTAAATTACGATCATATACTCGTTGGTCGTTAATTCTATAATTAACTTCACTAGGTATTAATAGGTCAGTACTTAAATAATCACCTAATACTGGGTGTGTCTGGGCACTATTTTTTTCGTGTATCATAATATTTCTAACAACTTTGCCAGATACTGCCAATTGTCTTTCTACTGATTGTTTGCCAACAGATCCAGCGGCCGCAACACCAGGCGGGACATCTGCCCTGGTTGTAATTAGATCTTCATATAATACAGAAAGACCCTGGCCTGATAGTGTAGAATTAACCATAGCATCCATTTTTTCATTAGTATAATATAAGTGGTCGCTCATAAATTTAATATTAGTTGTAGATACAGATACTGCAGATAATGCTGCCGAACCACTTTCTACACAACAAATTTTACCTGCCGCATTTGCACCTTGGCTATTAAAATTAATATGTAAATAGACGTGCTCTTTAATTGCCATTAGTGGTAATTGCCTAGAGCGCATCATAGGTATTAGGGTACTTAATGGAATTGTAAATAGTGGGGTAGTACTTGGATCTGTAGTTGGTCTAATAAATTCTGGTACAGATAAAGTACTATCAGCAGCTGTAGCATTAATATTGGCCTCTAAATCTCTATAACCAATTCTACCACTTTCACCTACACCCCACCTATCACCACAGGCACCAGATTTAACCATATCAACATAAGCTCTATGTTCTGGTGTTTCGAATTGTCTAATCATAGTTGTATAATATGCATAATCGTCATTAGATGCTATAACTTGCCCACCAACTTTAAGGAAGCAAGATTTAATTAGGCCGTGTATGCCAGTATTTAGTGGAAAAAAACATTTTGGATTTGCCAAAACGCCTAATTGTACCATAGATCCACCATCTAAAATACCATTTTTTGGAATTTGGAAAATTGCCTGATTTTGTGTAATAGTAATTGGATCTAGGACTTCTGTTTTAATATTCATATTCTCGATAGAAGGAATAACCTTAACATTTAATATCGCTGGTAATTGGGTCGCCATAGTTATATATATTAATAACAGAAAATAATTATATTTATTTAATATTTTATTAAATAAAAAAAATTAAAAAAACTATATTAAATTAACTTACTACTTGTATGCCCTGTGGTGAGTATGCCAAAGTATTTTTACTTAATACATATGTATATACTGCATTAGGGGATTTGCCATCTAAATTACTTTGTATTCTAGTAGCATATGATTGGCCTTTAAAATCTACCCCAACTTGAGATACATTATCTAATGCCAATCCAATACTGAAATTTCTTTTACCATTATCTACGGCACTAAATGCCTGAACACCAGAACTATTATATATAACTTCGTCTCGCCCACCATAGTTTAATAATAGTGGTTGTTCTGTGGTATGTGTAATATTCTTATATTTCTTAATACTATTTAATGCATTTATCATTAAACCAGTTTGTGGTCGGCCATTTGCTGCCTGATCTGCGACATCAATATCATAATCTAAGCCTAGTTTCATACCACCACGACTAAATGCCACTTTATTAATACTAGCAGGTGTATCATAAGTAGTACCGGCAGCATTTGTTAATTGTGGTAGTTCTGTTTGGAAACTATCCTGCGAATAATTATTGGCATATGATACTGGCAAGAAATTATGAAATACATTTAGCACATTAGATTGCGCCAAATTATATGTTTGGGTTGCATCGCCGGCATCTATAACACTATACAAATTATTATAACTATTATACTGAAATGCACCATTACCTGGCACACCTAATTTTTGTTGGCCCTGACTATCTGGCACTAATAGATCACCAGTCATAGATAGATTTTTTACTTGATATGAAGCACCACTATTATCGGCAGCATTAGTACCAAATAAAAGCATTTGGTCGCTTACCATTTCTAAACTAAATGATAAACCACGAACACCATTAACGCCTAGTGGAATTGTATTACCACCATTAACAATACCACAAAATAACCTTTGCGAGAAAGATATAGTATTATTATTAAGATTACCAGTAGCCGCATCTACACCAGTATTTAATTCACATACGCCAGATTGACTAATAAAATCTTCTGAGCTATGTGTAGTTGGTAGAATAGTAGCACACATTCTACCATATTGTCTAATACTTTCTAGTGTCTGTTTAGTATCATTAGAAGAAATATTAACATTTTGGAAAATACCATTAATACCGACACGACTATTAAATTGCACTGCCTGATTACTTGGTGCCGCGGCACCTCGTCGTTGGTTTAAATTGTTATTACCGGCAACATTACCTGCCGCATCTAAAATAGTTAATTCGCCATTAATTCTTAAAGAAGAAGCCTTTAATAGTTTATTGGTAGATCCTAAATCGAAGGTAATAATTGGATTGCCTTGTTTAAAAGAATAAGTATTATTCGCTGGTTGATTACTTGGTAAAATCTCGAATTTCTCTACTTGCTGAATATTCATAGCCATTTTGATTATATAATAGATACAGAAAAAAATTATATTTATTTAATATTTTATTATTGTTCTAATTTGTATAAATTCTTATATATATATTATAAAATTCTACAAATTAGAACAACTAAATTTAAAAAGATAAAAAAAAATTAAATGTTTTTATGATTGGATAGAACAAATACCCTTGGCAATAGTTAATCTTTGTAATTTAAAAACATAATTATTAAATAGTTTTGCTACACCATTATTATAATCTACCCTTAATGATAATGTATCGTCTGCCAGATTAGTAATTTGGCCATATTTATTAAATGATCTTGCAATAGTAAAATTGTCTGCTATTTTATGTAATGAATACACCGAGGCACCTATATTTACTAATGCTTTTTGCAATTCTGCAGTATGTAATGGTTCGTTTTTCTTTTGCCCAGAAGTACCCACAACTTGACTATATCTCTGTAAATCTACTAATCTACTAGGTATTAATTCATTACCTTTTACAAATTGGTAATTTAATGCATTATCTGCAACACCACTAAAAGAAGATACTGCCAAATTTCTATAATTAGTTAATGGTATTGGTTGGGCAAAGATGGCCTTGGCTCTGGTGGCTACGGTTGGCACTTGTATTTGTACTACACCACTAGTATTAACTTGGTTATATCTATGTAGCTCAGAAGTCATATAATCAATTTGTAATCCTTCGCCTGATTGTGCTTTTTTTAACATACCAACGACATAACCATTAGGTGGCGTCACGGCCTGGCATAACATTTCTATATTACTGATAGTATAAGAAGGTGCTGGTATAACTAGATCAGTATTATTAGTAAGATTTGCGGCACTAAATGTATTAACATTTTTCATTCTATCTGCAATTTTATAATAAATTTTAGTATTATTGGTAGTAGAATAATCAGCACCAGTAGGCACTAGCACGGTCGTTTGAGATTGTAAGATTAGTCTTAAATTAAGTTTGCCGCCATCAATAAAAAAACCTTGTACCACACCTGCCACAACTTCGTTAGTAAATGCATTATTACCTGCCGTGTCGTGGTTTAAATAAATAATATCATTAACGGCAAATGGGTTATTTTTACCAGTAGCATCACTATCAATATTTGTTTTTAATGAACCAATATTAGCGGCCGCGGTGGTGCCATCACGAGTACCTATAGCATTAGCGGCAAGGTTGGCAGTTGTTTCGTGGCAAGTTGCAATACCTGCTTCTAATGATCCACCAGTAAATGGTTGTACTAATGCCCTGTTTGGGTCTTCTGTATCTATTTGTAATCTTAAACCATTCATAGCGGCTACTGGTACAATACCACCACCGAAGAAACCGGCCTTTAATTGCATATAAATCTCTACCTTATTGGCGGTTCTTTCTGTTAATACTGCAGTACCAGAATTAGTTGCGCCAGTTAAATCATTAGGTGCTCCATAATATAACGATGCCCCACTATTATTACTATCTTGTTGTACCCCTTCGAATAATTCTCGTTTATGCATAATACTAGATTGTTGAGTATATGGTCTAGTTAAACCAGCACAGGCATTATAATCTTCTATACTTTCGATAGAGCACTGGTTGGCACCATCTCGTAGAATAACATTTCTAAATAGGGCGTGGGCACCACATTTGGCATCTGGTACAATAACACCTCTGGCATTAGTCATTTGCAGTTCGAATTTTAAATAAGTTTCTGTAGGATCTAAAAAACCTACGAACGATGGCACCAATAATCTAATCTGCTCATTAGGGCCGACATCGCTAATTACATCGGGCTTAACAGATTGAGATTTACTGGCGATATACTGATTTGCTGAATTCACTTTAAACATTTATATATTTAGATTAGATTTTATTTTTAAAATTTAATTTAAATTAAATAATGTATAATATAGAAAAAATTAAAAAATTAATACCCTAATTTTAATGGATCTTTTTTGCCCTTATCTTCTTTTTTAGGTGCTTTCTTTTTGGCACGACTATCTTTTGTTCTTAATCGTTGATATTCTTTTTTTTCTTCTGGCGTCATATCTTTAGTTTTTTTATCTAAATTCTTTTTATATGTACTGCTTTCATTAACTTTATTAAGTAATGAAGATTTCTTTTTTTTATCTTTTTCGACCATTTTTTTAATTGTGGGTTTATCTGGTAAATTCTCTTTATTTTCTTTTAATGTTTTTTTACTGCCACCCTTTAACATTTCCTTTTTTATAGCTTCTTTTGATTTTTTTAATTTACTAATATCAATATCTAAATCGTACATATCTACAATATGGATTAATTCTGCTTTACTATAATTATCTAACATTATATACTATTATATTAGATAATATTTTTATTAATTTAATATATTATCTTCTGTAAATTGAGATAAAAATTCTCTTAATACTTCTAACATAATACTTATATTTGGTTCTTGTTCGTGTGATTGATTGTATATATTATCTAAAATTCTAACATAACCATAGCAAGAAATTAATTCTTTTTTAATTTCTAATAATTCACTATTTTTATTATTAATCTTACTTTCTAATTCATTAAATTTTAATTGAGATTGAGTTGCCAATTCTAAATATTCTTGTTCTGTTCTATTTTCAGTACTCATTTTATACTATATATATATATATTAGATTTAAATTAAAAACATAAAAAAATTAAAAACTAGATACACTTGCGGCCCTATCTACTGAACTATCAACCGAAGGTAAAGCGGCACTATATTTTTGTAATAATTGTTGTGGTGCTTGTAATGGTGCAATTTCTGGGGGTGCGGCTGGTGCTTTTGGGTGGTGGAATAAATGATAGATCCCCTCACCAATTGCAACTAGACCACCTAATGCTAATGCAACTTCACCTAGCCCTGGTATAGCACCTAATACTGCCTCACCAGTAGTAAAAGTAGCAGCCGCACCACTACCACCTGCCGCAGCGGCCGCATCACTCGTAGCAGTTGCCGCAACCGCAGCCGCATCACCACCTGCCGCATCACCTGCCGCATCGGCCGCATCACCTGCCGACCTATTAAAAAAACTTTTTATTTGTTGGCCTTTTTGTCCTGCCGATTGATAAAATCTATTTGCCAATCCTCGAAAAAATCCTTCGGCTTCATCTGGTAGATCTGCAGGGCCTGCGCCACCCCTCATACTTGATATACCCAAATTATCAGTTTGACTTTCTACTAAATCACCACCCATATCGTCTGGGTGGGCATCTACACCATCGGGGCCAGATTGTGGATTAGGTGCTGTAGGGCCTGAGCCTGGAGCAGGGGTAGCATCTGGTGTAGCGGCCGCACCACCACCACCACCACCACCTAATGAAGGATCGGGGGCATCTGGGCCACCACCACCAGTAGAGGCGTCAGTATCTGGCTGTGGTTGTTGTTGGGCATTTGCATTTGGATTATTATTGGCACCACTACCATTACCAGCACTGCCATCTGGGGCACTTGTATCTGGTGTAGTTGTGGCATCTGGTGTAGTTGTAGCATCACCATCGTCGCCATCTGGTTTATCTTTATCACCTGGCTTTGGTTTCTTTTTTCCTATATTTTTAAAACCTTGATATACTTTTTTACCAGAAGCATAAACACCTTTGGCTCCTAATATACCTGCTATATCTTCTTCGCCGGCATCTTGTACGGATTTCCATTTAGTATCATAGCCAGATAATAGCTTGTTATATTTGCCAGTTATAGTATCTGCCATATCGTCATAATTATTTATTTGATCTTGTTGTAATCCTTTAATTTTTTCACCTATACTCGCTACTTGATCTGCGTATAAATCTGCCATAGTTATATATATTAATATAGATATTATTAATCATATTATTTAATTAAAAATAATTACTATAATCCCCAAATGTTTCTTTTTCTATTAATGGTTCGTCTTCATTAATTACTGGCATTTTAGTTGGTTTTTTTTGATTTTCTTTTTCTGTAAATTTTTTAAAATATTTTTCTTCTAATGCTCTTTCTTTTGCTTCTGCCTTTGCTAGTTCTTCGGCTCTTTTCTTTTCTACTTTTGCCGACATTGCCGCAAACTTATCCATATTACTTAACCATTTAACGAAATGTTTTTCTTCTTCGTCTTCTGGTGGTTCTTCTAATTCTGGTTCATTAACTGGTAATGGTGTATGTACTTGATCTTTTTTTTGTGGTGGAAAATCTTTAGGTTGTTCGGCCAATTTTTTTGCTTCTTGTTCTGCTTTCTTTAATGCTTTTCTTTCTCTAGCCAATTTTCTTGCATTTGCTAAATGTGCCTTTTGTTTTTCACTAACTTTACGCTTAGGTTTTTCTGGTTTAATTGGTTCAGCCCTGATAAATGGGTCTGCTTTAAGATCTTCGAGTTGGTCTGCCTCTTTAATTATTTCGAGTTCTTCTTGTATTTCTTTTAATTCTTGTGGTTCTTTAATTTCTATGTTTGGCAATCTATTCATATTATATTATATGATTAGATAAAAAATTTAGAATAAAATTTAAACAAAAATATTAAGTTAGAATAAAACATTAATTATATTCTATATTGTTGTTCTAGTTTGTATAAATTCTTATATATATAATAAAAAATTCATACAAATTAGAACACTATAAAAAAGTAAAATAAAAGTATATCAATAATCTAATCTTTTTCTTCGTCTATATCTTCTGTTTCTTTGTTATTAAAGCCATCGAACGAAGTATTAATAGGTACAGAAGCGAGAATAGCCGGTGCCTCGAATAATAGATTAGTAAAATTTTGATATGCCTTTGCTGGTTTGCCATATAGATCTAAATACAAAAATGCATATGGTTTAGCAGTTGCCTCACCTAATAATTGTTTAAATTTATTAACATCGCCAAATCTGCCACCGATTTCTTCTGCCATTTTTTCTACTTCTTTGCTATTTGCATTTTGCGATATTATAGCATAGTTAATAGATTGTCTAACTATATTAGGTACTGCTTTATACAATTGGGTAGAATAATATAGAAGTTTTATATTATGGTGTCTATATGAACTTGCTATTTTAAACATTAAAGAATTTTTACGAAGATTACTAAATGCTATAAAATCATCGAAAACAATAGCTATATTAGGTCGTTGGTGTTTTGGTATTTGATCTTGATAATCTATAATAGTTTGTAGGTGTTGGTCGCTATATTGACTATATATAGTTTCGCCATATTGATCTAATAAAAATCTGGCAGTGGCATCGCCATTAGTAATGGTAGAACTATATATATATACAGCATCTAATTTACCCATTAAAAAATTAGGATTTTGGAAATAATTACAAATTCTAGTAGTTTTGCCCTGTCTAGGCGATGCAATATCTAATACACAGGCACCACCATTTACATCGAAAAAATTAGGGTGGTGTGTAATCTTTTTTTCTATAATAGGTGCTTTAATTGGTAATATTGTAAGGTCTGCCATTTTATATATATATATATAACACATTTTATTTTAATACTTTACATTTATCGCATAATGGGTCGTCTGAGCCGTGGCAACAAGCCGCATTTTTTAATTGTTTTTCTTTATTAGAATAATAATCATATTTTTTATTTTCTTCATTCATAGAGCACGAGGACTGACTACAACAACTAAATTTAAATTTGATTTTAGATAATATTTTAAAAAGTTTATTCATTTTAATATATTATTAGATAAGAAAAAAAAAGAAATATTAAATTATTGGGCTTTTATGGCCCTGATTTGGTTTAGATTAGGTTTAATATCGTCTAAATATTGTTGTTCTATAGTTCGTAATTCGTTTTTAGTTAATGTATCGTTGTCTATCTCGCATATTTTTATAACAAATGGCCGACAATCTGTAATATTATTTTCATTTAAGTACCTATAAAATTTAATACCATTATGTCTAGTTTGTTTTTTATGTTGGTTATGTGCTTGCATTCGGCCTTTAAAATCTGTTGTAGATCCTATATAAATATTGTTGTCGTGTTCGAATTGATAAATGGTTTTCATATTCTATTATAATTACTAAAGATAATTATTTTGCTAAAATATCTAAACTTATTTTTCTATAACTACTTTAGCGTGTTTTCCTTTTGGTATATCTACAACCTTACCAATTTTTCCTTTTTTCTTAGCTTTAGGTTCTTTAGCCATTTTAGGTTCTTTTTTTGCTTTAGGTTCTTTTTTACCTTTTTTAGGTTCTTTTGTTGCTGGTTTCTTCTTTTTATATTCTACTGCTGCTTGCTTCATTACTTCCTTGCCTTTTAGATCTGGGTGAGATTTACGAAACTTTGCTAAAAATTCTAACCACGCTGATGCCATTATGTATATAATAGTAATAAGAAATTAATTTCGCTTATTATAATTATTTAATTATTTATAGTAAAATTTAAAATCTATTATTATTATAAATGAAAACAAATAAACCATTATATAAACCTTTTGTTAGTAATGCAAAAAATAAAAAGTATAGTGTATATGTAATGAAAGGCGATAAAAAAAGATTAATACATTTTGGCGATAATAGATATGGCCAATTTAAAGATAAAATAGGTCATTATAAAAGATTAGACCACGGCGACAAAAAAAGAAAAAAGGCATATTATGATAGGCACGGGCCATCTAAAGATAAAAATAGTGCCAAATACTGGAGCCATAAAATCTTATGGTAATTAATTTTTACGATTTCTTAATTTAATATGATATTCTTGTTGTTCTTTGGTTTCTGTATGTGGTATAGTATCTTTTAATTCGGTAATTACTTCTTCTTTTTTCTGTTTAAATTGATCTATAACTAGGCATTTATCTAGTACATTTAATACAATATCTTTAGAATATAAATTCATTAGGTGTTTAATTGTTCTACAATCTTCGCATATGTAGGTTGTAAAACAATATTCACTCTCGCATAGTTTGCATAAAAAGGGCATTATAATAAATACTAATATTTTATTTTTTCTTTTTAATTATTTTTTGCTATATTTAGATTGTTGATTAGTTGAGTGCCCCATTTTTTTAGCGTCCTTTTCTTTTTCTGTATCGATATTAGGGTATTTTTCACTAATAAAAATATGTCTTAACATATTAACTGATATTTTTTTACCTAATGACGAAAATATTTTTGTTATTTCTTTGCCTAAGCCATTTGCACTCATCGGCTCATTTCTACTATTCACCAATAAACTATCTGTTGTATTATGCTTTAACCAGATATTTAAAACACTATTTAATTTTTTACCTACTTTAACTTCATTTTGGCCATACTTACCACTTGTTTTATATTCATTAAATGAAAAGTATTTATTATTTCTAGATACAACTACTAAATAATTATTTTCTTTTTGTTCGTCGCCATCTAATTTATCA
>TARA_R110002072_G_scaffold184657_2_pt1 | contig 18145 bp, 16 predicted proteins | sample TARA_R110002072 | Tara Oceans TARA_R110002072 (sample SAMEA4397118) | marine metagenome | biome: Polar Biome; feature: [SRF] surface water layer (ENVO:00010504); material: water (ENVO:00002006), including particulate matter (ENVO:01000060) such as... | depth 5 m | reverse complement strand
TCTTTAAAGTAATTGTTTACTCTTTTATTTAGAGTTCTAAAGAACTTTGCTTTATCTACTCTTGAGAAATTTATTGTTTTCATGTAATAATTTAAAAGTGCAAAAATAATCTATTTAATTTTGCTATTTATGATAAACGTTAGTTTTTGTTTAGAATTGTTCCAATTCAAATAACTATTTTTGCAGCACTAAAAATAAGCATAAATGGATATTATTCAGAAATATTTTAAAAATTTAACAGAAACGCAAATAGCACAGTTTTCTAAACTGCAAGAGTTGTACCAAGATTGGAATTTAAAAATTAATGTGGTTTCTAGAAAAGATATTGATGAATTATATTTACGTCATGTTTTACATTCTTTAGGAATTGCAAAAGTTATCAGCTTTAAAAATGGTTCTAATGTATTAGATGTTGGTACAGGAGGTGGTTTTCCAGGAATTCCTTTGGCAATATTATTTCCAGAAACGCAATTTCATTTGGTAGACTCTATTGGGAAAAAAATAAAAGTGGTAGATGAAGTTGTAGCTGGTTTAGGCTTAACAAACGTAAAAACTACACATGGCAGAGTAGAAGAGGTAAAAGATACTTACGATTTTATTGTAAGTAGAGCAGTTGCACAAATGGAAACATTTGTTGGTTGGACAAAAGGTAGAATCGCAAAAAAGCAAAATCACGATTTAAAAAACGGAATTTTATATTTAAAAGGAGGTGATTTATCAGAGGAATTGCAAAAATATACTTCTGCAACAATCTATGATTTGCCTACTTATTTTGATGAAGACTTTTTTGAAACTAAAAAAGTGGTTCATTTAGGGATGAAGTTTAAAGGATAAGAAATTCTTATAAAAATTTAGTTTTATCAATTTAATTTGAAATAACAGCATCACTTTATGTCATCATATCAAGAAGTTTTTATTGTCTTTTGGAAAGAAGTAGAAAAAAGTGTTCAGGAAAATCGTTTTGCTAAGTTAACAATGGCAAAAACAATTGGGAAACCTGATTTAAAAAACATTTTTATAAGACCCATCTCTTTTGATAAAGATGCAAAAGTTTTGGTGAAATTTCGCTATAGATTTAGAGAAACAGAAGATACTGAAAACGAATATACTTTAGATGAAGCTTTTACGATTTTAAAACCACATCTTAAAAAATCATTTTTATCTGTCTTACTATTTACTACAACAAAAGATCTTACTTTTAAAATTAATAAAAAAGGAGCAGGAAGTATTATTGAGAATTATCCAACGTTTAATAATGTTACTTTGGCTGATAATAATGAAGATTAAGATATATTTTTAATAGATATAAATTAATGACTCGTAACTTTATGAGTTAAATATAAAACGATAAGCGCATATTAAGCCTCTTTTAGTTATTTACATTTGTTTAACTAAAAATAATAATAATGAATTTAAAAAGAACATTTGGTACAATTCTTACAGTTTTAGGAATTGCAGGATTAATTTATACAGGTTACACAGTAATGCAAGGAGGCGCAATTACCTCTATGATTGTTGTTGGTATTTTAGGATTTATCTTTTTTGTTTACGGAATTAGTTTAGTAAAAAACACCAAAGACGAAGCTTAAACTTTTTATAATTTTAAAAAGTCAGTAATTTATTTTACAGTTTTTTTTGGTTGATATTTTTTAAAAATAAAATTATTTCTGATATAAAATAACCATTGTAACAGCTGTAAACGCTATATTTTTTGCAGGTTTTTTATATCTATTAAAATAAAAAACATCTTCAAGCTATTTTTTATCAATATAAATTTGAAATGTATAATATCTTCCAAATATATTTCTGCAACACTCTAAGATTTACTTCATTTTTTGATGAAGTCTTTTTTAAAACTTAAAAAGTGGCTCCTTTATTCTTGTTGAAGTTTAAAAAATAATTTTTAAAACTCTTAATCATACTAAAAGATGTAAAACATATTTAATATGATTAAGAGTTTTAGTTTTTTTTAAAATAAACCATTTATTTGAGAATCTATTCTATCAATTATATAGCCTAAATCTTCTTGGTTTTTAACAAAATCTAAATTATCAACATCAATTACCAATAATTTACCTTTTGTGTAAGTTGATATCCACGCTTCATAACGTTCATTTAATCTGCTTAAATAATCGATGCTTATAGAGTTTTCATATTCTCTACCTCGTTTGTGAATTTGCCCAACCAAGGTGGATATATCTGCTCGCAAATAAATTAGTAAATCTGGTGGAGTTACCAAGTTTTCCATCAACTCAAATAAAGAACTGTAATTGCCAAAATCTCTATTGGTCATTAAACCCATTGCATGCAAATTGGGCGCAAAAATGTTGGCATCTTCGTAAATAGTTCTATCTTGAATTATGTTTTTACCAGTTTCTCTTAATTCTAAAATTTGGCGAAATCTACTGTTTAAAAAGTAAACTTGTAAGTTGAAAGACCAACGTTCCATTTCTCCATAAAAATCATCTAAATAAGGGTTTTCATCCACAGATTCGAAATGAGGTTTCCATTTATAATGTTTGGCTAAAAGTTTTGTGAGGGTGGTTTTGCCAGCACCAATATTACCTGCAATTGCAACGTGCATATGTTTTAATTCTAAAAGATTATAAGAGATGCTAAAGTACTAAAAAATATAAGTTCTAAAAGGTTAACAAATTAATTTATATCCAAATCCTCTAACATTTAAAATTTGAATGTTTGCATCTTTTTTTAATTTTTTGCGGAGTTTACTTATAAAAACATCCATGCTTCTGGCATTAAAAAAATCGTCATTTCCCCATAATTTATTCAGAATAAAGGTTCTGTCTAAAACTGCGTTTTTCTTTTCAAAGAGATAAAAAAGTAACTGCGCTTCTCTATGTGTTAGCTTTTCAGTTTCAGATGAAAATTCTAACGTTTGTTTTGTTAAATTAAAAACATATTCGCCAATTTTAATATTTTCTACGTTTGTTTTTAGTTGAATTCTATTCAGTAAAGCTTTAATTCTTACAATTAATTCTTCCATCGAAAAAGGTTTTTTTAAATAATCATTTCCACCATGATTAAAACCTTCTAAAACATCTGAAGTTTGCGATTTTGCTGTTAAAAATATAATCGGAATTCCTTTATTTTCTACGCGAATTTCTTTTGCCAACGTAAAACCATCTTTTTTAGGCATCATTACATCTAACACTAAAATATCTGGTTTTTCTGTTTGATACATCTCAAATGCTTCTTCGCCATTTTCTGCATGAAAAACAGTAAAATCTCTAGATTCTAAACTCTCTTTTACAATCATTCCTAAACTAGCTTCATCTTCCGCTAAAAGTACTTTTATCTTACTCATTTGGTATTGTAATTTTAAAAATAGTTTGTTTTTTATCAGAATTTAGAGTGATGTTTCCATCGTGTTTTTCTGCAATTTTTTTACAATAATATAAGCCAATTCCAAAACCTTTTACATCGTGTGTGTTTCCTTTTGGCACTCTATAAAATTTATCAAATATTTTTTCTTGTTGACTTTTTTCAATGCCATTTCCATTATCAGCAATTGTTATTTCTGTGGATTTTAAAATGGAATTTATATTGATTTCAATTCTATTTCCACCATATTTTATGGCGTTATCAATTAAATTAGAAATTACATTTTCAAAATGAAAAACATCAATATTTAAATATATAGGTTTTAAGTTCGATGAAAAAACGAGCTCTTTTTGATTGGCTAACATTTTATGTTTGTTTACCAATCTTTCAGTCATTTCAACAACATCAATTGTTTCTTTTTTTAAGAGTAATTGTTCACTATCTAAAGTAGCAGTTTCTAGCAGTTTTTCCACCATTTGATGCAGTTTTTTCAACTGAACAGTAGACATTGCTAAATATTTTTTTGTCTTTTCTTTATCATCTAAAACATTAAAATTTTGGATAGCTTCAATAGCCGTAGAAACTGTGGCAATGGGTGTTTTAAACTCGTGTGTAATATTGCTAATTAAATCGTTTTTAATAATGGCTAATTCTTTTTGTTGGTTAATGATTTTCAACAAATAAAATAAACTAGAAATTATTAAGAGTGATAATAAAAGGGAAAGTGAAATGCCACCAAAACCTCTTTTTAACGCTTCAAAATTTGGGTTATTATAAACCAATTCAAATCCTTGATTATTCTTTACATAAGTAGATTTCGATTTTACAACAAAGGTTTCCGAATCTAAAATGGAATCTTTTGTTTGATGAAAAAGTGTATCTTTTTTTAAATGATGAAAACTTGTTTTGATGTCAATTTTTTTCTGTTTTAACTGTATATCAATTAAAGAATCTATCTTTTTGTACTCTATAGAATCATCCAAAAAAGAAATAAAAATAGGTTTTAAGTTGGTTAATAATTTTAAACTATCTGCAGCTTTTTTACCTTTAAAATATTTTACGGGTGTTTTTGTACCATCAGATTTTAGATTAAATCCTTTTTTGTCATCTACAAAATTAGAAGATATTGTAATCGCTTTTAATTTCTTATCTGTTAAAGAATCATTTTGAATATTAAACTCGGTAACAAATTTTTTAGTTTCATTCATCATGGAATCTATCTTTTCTTGAGACAGATTATCATCAGAAGTAATTTGAATATTGTTTAAGGTTACTTTGGGTTTTTCTTTAGTAGGATTTTTTTCTTTTAATTTTTGTAAAATTTTACCAATAGAGCTTTCTTTTAAAGATGTAGTATCTTCATGTTGATTTTCTACAATCGTAATAAAATTATTTTTAGCCAACGTTGCATAGTATTCTTCTACAGCATTATCTAAACTTAACTGAATTTCATTGGTAACTCGTTGTTTGTTTTCTTCGTAGTTTTTATAATTCCAATAGAATTGTACTCCAATTGTTGCTATAATTGTAACCGCAATTAAATAGAAAATCCAAGTATATTTTTTGTTTTTCATGAGCCAAATATAGGTAGTAATTTTAATAAAATTAGGGGGTTAACATTCGTTAACGTTCGTTAACTTTAAAAAGTAAGTTGATGTTGCATCTTTGTAATAATTAAAATAAAAACCAAATATGATGAAAAAACTTTTTACCTTACTAATCTTGTTAGTTTCTTTAATTACAAATGCACAAGAAGAAGACACAAAAGTAGCGTATTTTAAAAACGAAGTTAGTAAAATTACATCGTTGAAAATGACAACTAATTCAATAAAAGATTTAGAAACTATTAACTGGAAAGATGTTAAAAGTATTTTTGAAGACAACAATCCAGAAGAAAAAATAGAATTGAGCTTTGAGCTTGATTTAAAGGAATCTAAAAACAAGTTTAAAAGTTCTATTTCTGTTGTTGGCGAAACTAAAAAGCTAGATTCTTTAATTTTAAAATCTAAAAAATATTTAAAAGCATTAATTAAAATATCTAAAAACTACGAAAAAAAATAAATTATGAAAACAATTATAACAACATTGGCATTAGTATTTATCACAGCTTTAAATGCACAAAATTTTACAGGAAAGGCAATTTATAAAACTAGTAAAAAGTCTAGCATTAAATTTGGTGGTGATCAAGAAGGAATTAGTGATAAAATGCAAGAAGAATTACAGAAAAGAATCGAGAAAATGAATCAGAAAACATTCATTTTAAATTTTGATAAAACGACTTCTGTTTATAAGGAAGAAGAAAAGTTGGAAGCTCCAAAAACAAAACCAGGTTCTAGTGGCATTAATGTAATTTCTTTAGGAGGTTCAGGAAGTACAGATGTTTATTATAAAAACATCAAAGAAAAAAAGTTTGCCAACAAAACAGAAATTATGGGAAAAGCTTTTTTAGTAAAAGATAAACTAAAAGAGTATGATTGGGAATTATCTTCAGAAACTAAAAATATAGGAAAATACACTTGTTATAAAGCTACGTTCACAAAAGAAGTGGAAAATACCAATATGAGTATTGCAAATGGAGAAACTAAAGAAACTACAACCAAAGAAACGATTGTTACAACTGCTTGGTACACAACTCAAATAGCTATAAGTAATGGACCTAAAGATTACCAAGGTTTACCAGGTTTAATTTTAGAAATAAATGATGGTACAAATATGATTGTTTGTACAGAAATTATTTTAAATCCAGAAAATGTAGCAACAATTGAAGAACCAACAAAAGGAAAGGTAGTTTCTTTGAAAAAATTCACGAAAATTAAGAAAGAAAAAAACGATGAATTAATGGAGAAAATGAAAAGCAGAAAAGGTATGGATTTAGGAAATGGTATTAATATAAAGATGGGAGGATAGTGTTTTGTTAAAGTTTGTTAAAGTTTTAAACGTCCATGTAACTTTTCAGTTTTCCAAAGTCTAAGGTTATATAATAAGATTATTTTTGACGAAAATTAAAACAACATTTATGAAATCAATTTTTACGCTATTTATAGCATTTTTAACGATTACCACCTTTGCTCAAAAGGATTTTCAAGGCAAAGCTACTTACATGTCTAAAACTTCAGTTGACATGGATAACTTTGGTGGAGGGCAAATGAGTGAGCAGCAAAAAAAGCAAATGATGGAGCGAATGAAGAACTTTTTAGAAAAAACATACATCTTAAGTTTTAATAAAAACGAGTCTTCATTTAAAGAAGAAGCAAAATTAGATGCTCCAGGAACTCAAGGTTCAAGATGGGGTTCTAGTAATGGACAAGGTTCTATTTACAAAAATTTAAAAGAGCGTAAAATAATTGAAGATGTTGAGATGTTTAGCAAGCGTTTTCTAATTGTGGAAGATATGGAACAACCAAAATGGGAGTTAGGTACAGAAACTAAAAAAATTGGAAACTATACTTGCTACAAAGCAACAATGGTTAAGGTTGATAAAAGTGTAGATTTTGGAAGTATTTTTGGAAGAAGAGGTAGAGGAAATCAACAAGAAAAAGATTCTACAAAAGCTGAGGAAAAAGAAGACGTTAAAACTTTAGAAGTTACTGCTTGGTACACACCACAACTTCCTGTTAGCTCAGGTCCAGATTCTTACTGGGGTTTACCTGGTTTAATTTTAGAGTTAAATGCTGGTAGAACTACCATGTTATGTACAGAAATTGTATTAAATCCTTCTGATGCTTTAGAAATTGACAAACCTACTAAAGGTAAAGAAGTTACTAGAGACGAATACAATGTTATTATCAAAGAAAAAACGGACGAACTTAAAGAACGTTTCCAAAATAACAGAGGTGGTGGAAGAGGAAGATTTTAAATACTCTTAACCAAACATAAAATTCAACATTAATTTTTACACATGAAAAAAATACTACTAATCGCCATATTTTTGGTGTCTTGGGTTTCAACTGCCCAAATTAATTTAACTGGAATTGTAAAAGATTCTATTGGAGCTCCTTTAGAAATGGGGAACGTAATTGCTTTAGATACTGTTGCTAAAAGAATTGCTTCTTATGGTTTTACAGATGCTAATGGTAATTTTAAACTAGAATTAGCAAGAAACACTACCTATAATATTAAAATAAGTTATGTAGGTTTTAAAGAAATCAGCGAATTTATAAGAACTGGAGATAAAGATATCACTAAAAATTATACCATGGTTGAAGATAACATGTTAGATGGTATTAACATTGTATCTAAAATGCCTGTTAGAATAAAAGGAGATACTATTATTTATGATGCAGATTCTTTTAAAAATGGTTCTGAAAGAAAGCTAAAAGATGTTTTAGAAAAACTACCAGGAGTAGAGATAAATGATGCAGGACAAATTGAAGTTGAAGGGAAAGCTGTAGAAAAAATAATGGTAGATGGTAAAGAGTTCTTTAGTGGAGATACAAGGCTTGCTACAGAAAACATACCATCTAATGCTGTTGATAAAATTCAGGTATTAAGAAATTACTCGAATGTTAGTCAATTAAGTGGCGTTCAAAATAATCAAGATAGAGTTGCCATCAACATTAAATTAAAAGAAGGTAAAAAGAACTTTTGGTTTGGTGATGTTTCTTTTGGAGGAGGTCAATCTCAAGACGAAACCTTGTATTTATTTCAACCAAAATTATTTTATTACACACCAAAATACACCATAAATATTATTGGTGATGTTAATAATTTAGGTGATGTTGTTTTAAGTAGAAGAGATGCTAGGAGTTTTGGAGGTAGTTTCCAAAGTCAAAGTCCATCTAATGGAACAAACATTAATCTTGCAGATGCAGGAATTGGATTTTTAAATGCAAGTGCAAGAAATGCTAATAAAATTGAAACGAAATTAACGGCTTTAAATTTTAGTTATTCTCCAAATCCAAAGTTAGATTTGAGTGGATATTTAATTTGGTCTGGAAACAGCAATGGACAAAGAAATATTTCTGATATCGATTATGTAGATCCAGATACTCCAGATGAATTTAGAGATACTAGAACAGAACAAACAAGTAATACAGGATTGTTTAGATTTAGTACTGTTTACAAGAAAAACTTTAGCAATCAATTAAACTATAATGTTTCTGGTCGTTTTTCAAACGAATTTAGCAATCAAAGTATAAATTCTAGAGTTTTAAGTGATATTACTCAAACTGAAAACACAACACCTTTTACTATTAATCAAGATTTCAGTTATTTTTATACTGCAAACGAAAATAATATTTTTGCTTTAGAGGTGAAGCATTTATATCAAGATGAAGATCCTTTTTATATTGCTTCTTTAGAAAATGACCCATTAAATAATGATGATACAACAAATGATGGTTTTGATGATGCAGCAGAAAGTTTAGGTTTAGATAGGTCTAATATGTTTTATACTTTAGAACAAGATAGGAGAGTAAAATCGAATCAATTAGATGCAAAATTAGATTACTATTATATTTTAAATCAAAAAAGTAATTTGAATTTTGTTGCAGGTACAATTTTAAGCAAGCAAAATTTCGATTCTCGTTTTTTCCAGATTTTAGATAATGGTTCTCAATTCGATCCAAATCCTACAGATATTGCAGGTTATGCAAATCCAGCCACTACAAACGACACTGAATATAACTTTACAGATTTATATGCAGGTTTAAGATATCGTTTAAAAGAAGGTATTTTTACATTTACTCCTGGTTTTACAGCACACTCTTATAATTCTAATAATACCCAATTTGGTTCAGAAACTTTTGAAGATACTTTCTTTAAGATTTTACCAGAATTTGAAGCAATTGCACAGTTTAAAAGAAGTGAGAGTTTAACATTCACTTATAAACAAGAGGTTAATTTTACAGATGTAAATCAAATAGCAAGAGGTATTGTAGCTAGTAATTACGATTCTTATTTTGCAGGAAATCCAGCTTTAACAAACGCAACTTTCCACAATGTAAACTTAAGATATAGTAGTTTTAACTTATTTAACAATAGTAATGTGTTCTCTAGAATTGGGTATACAAAAACAATAGATCAAGTAAATAGAAATACTGTTTTTGAAGATAATTCTGTGGTTTCTAGTAGTAATTCTATCAACTCTCCTTTCGATAATGAAAACTTTAATGCTTCTTTATTTGCAGGGAAAAGAATTGGAAAAATTCAAACTCGTATTGGAGGTAGTTATAGTTATAATAAGAGTTTCCAGTTTATAAATGAAGACGAAAATACGAACATTAACAAAGGCTATAGTTTTAATACTAGATTTGGTACTAACTTTACAAAAGCACCAAATGTTACATTAAGTTATAATGTAAGTTTTAGTAATCAAGAAAATAGCTCAAGAGCACAAGAAGTTAAGTCTGTAAATCACAGACCATCTATAGATTTTGATGCCTATATTTGGAATTCTGTAACTGTAACTTCAGACTTTTCTTTTAACGAACAAAGACAAAATGGTGTTAGTACAAACACATTTAGTATTTGGAATGCAAAAATAGCGTACAGAAAAGATAAAGACGCAAAATGGGAATATGAATTAGTAGGTAATAACTTATTAGCAACAGGTTCTGAAGCATCTGTAAATCAAAGTGTATTAGCTTTTACATTGAATGAAAGATTTATTTTACCAAGATTTGTAAGTTTAAGATTAAGGTATCAACTATAGTTTTTTCAAAAATATTTAAATATAAAATGGCTCAATCTTGAGCCATTTTTTTATTTTAGCCAAATGAGTTTATTTGCATCAAAATCTGCTATGTACACTACTTATAAAACGTTAGGTTTATTATACCTATTTTTTGTAGTTGGCTTGTTTTTAGATAGTTTTTACATGGTAGAAATTACTGAAAACGCACAAATTTATGCAAATGCGCTAATGCTTTTTGTTTTTACAATTACCTTTTTTAAAGTTACAAAAAGAATTAAAGAACAAATGTTAGCAGCAGTTCTTATTGGCTTTTTTGGTGAATATTTATTTTCCGTTCTTATGGGGATGTATATCTATAGATTAGGAAACGTGCCACTTTACATTCCTTTTGGTCATGCTTTTGTATACATAGCTGTTTTGTGTTTTTCTAAAGCAGCATCTATAAAAAAACATCGTATAGTATTGGAGAAAGTTTTTGCAATCTCCATATTTATGTACGCAACTTTGTTTTTAATTTTTAAGAATGATGTTTTTGGTTTTGTAATGACCATTGCAACATTATTAATTTTAAGAAACAAACCTAGAGAACGTCTTTTTTATTTAACAATGTATATTTCTGTAGCTGTTTTAGAAATTATTGGTACAACCTACGAGTGTTGGTGGTGGCCATCTACAGCTTGGAATGTTATTCCTTTTTTACCAAGTTACAATCCACCAAGTGGCATTAGTTTATTCTATTTTTTGTTGGATTTAGGCTGTTTATGGGTGTATAAAAAACGTCATAAAATTACTTGGAAACGCATGAAAAATATCAGAAGAATTCGTTCAGAAAATAGTTAATTTTTTAGAGGTAAAGAGTAAAAATTTCTTTATATTTAAGTATAAATTTTGCATGCAAATTAAAATGTCTTCAACAAGCTCAGACTGACATTTTGCGTTTAAATTGTTTTTCTTAAATGAATAAAACTAATTGAATTTTACAATATCAATATATACTAACAATGTTACACCAAGCTTGTCGAAGTGTTTTTAAATACTAAAAATGTCTATTAAAGTCTCTAAAATTTCTAAAGTTTACGGTTCTCAAAAAGCATTAAATAATGTTTCTTTTTCTGCTGATAAAGGTCAGATTATTGGTTTTTTGGGTCCAAATGGTGCAGGAAAATCAACCATGATGAAAATCTTAACAGGTTTTATAAAACCTAATGAAGGTAACGTTTTTATTGATGATATTGATGTTTTGAAAAATCCATTAGAAGCGCAAAAAACGATTGGGTATTTGCCAGAACATAATCCCATTTATAAAGATATGTTTGTGCGTGAGTATTTACAGTTTCAAGCGTCAATTTTTAAAGTTGATAAAAGCCACATAGAACTTTGCATCGAAAAAGTTGGTTTAACAGCTGAAGCACATAAAAAAATCCATCAACTTTCAAAAGGATATCAACAAAGAGTAGGTTTAGCTGCTGCAATTTTACACAATCCAACAGTGTTAATTTTAGATGAGCCAACCACAGGTTTAGATCCAAATCAATTAGTAGAAATTAGACAATTGATTAAAGATTTGGGAAAAGAAAAAACGGTCTTATTTTCCACGCACATTATGCAAGAAGTCGAAGCAGTTTGCGATCGAGTTATCATCATAAAAAAAGGAGAAATTTTGGTTGATAAAAAACTATCAACTTTAAAAGAAAATAAACAACAAGTTATAGAAGTTACTTTTAATGTTCAAGTTGATCAAAAACTTTTCAATCAATTTGAAAATTTATTATCATCAGTAAATAATCAAGAAAATACTTGGCAACTAACGTTTAATTCTACTGAAGATATGCGTTCAAAAATCTTTGATTTCGCAAAAGAAAATAACTTAAAAATTATAGGATTAATTGGTCAAAATAAAAATTTAGAAACACTTTTTAGAGAAGTTACTGCGTAAAAAAAATCGGCTACAGTTTTTAGTTGTAGCCGATTTAAATTAAAATATTTACAACACTATTCAGTCAAATATTGATACGCTTCCAATAACGTTGGAAAAACTAATTGACTTCCAGCTTCTTTTAATTCTTCTTCAGAATATTGAGTTAAAATTCCAATAGGAATCATGCCTGCTAATTTTGCAGCAGTTGTGCCAGCTAAACTATCTTCAAAAACCCAAATATCTTTAAAATCAGGTTTTTTAAAACTTAAAGCACTTGCCAAAGAAATGTAAGCTTCAGGAGCTGGTTTTGGTTTTTCATAATCTTGCACACCAAAAACTACTGGGAAATCTAATTCCAAATGATGAACACTATTCTTTAAAAACTGTTTTGTTGCGTTACTTGCAATTCCATAAGGGATTCTTTTATCCGATAAAAAAGCAGTAATTTCTCTGACTCCAGGTAATAATGTAGGGATTGTAAAATGGACATCTAAATGTTTATCTTTCAATAAAAATAAATCTTCAGCACGTTTTTCTTCACCAATAACACTGCAATAATATTCTGCAATTAACATGGGAGAACCACCTGCATGACTTTTAGGAAATGGCGCAATTTCTTGATTAAATAATTCTCTAAAAGCACTTGACCATGCATTACCATGACTTTTAAAACTATTTACAACAACACCATCAAAATCAAATAAAAATCCTTTAGGCAATTTCATTTATTACTTTTTTTGCTTTTGCGTTTACTAATTTTGCTAAATAAGGATTTAAAAACTTATTTGTAGGATCTAAGTTTGATCTTAATTCCTTAAAAGCTTCCCATTTTGGATACACTCGCGATAATTCTGCGTCTTTAGCAGAAAAACGTTTACCCCAATGAGGTCTTCCTCCATGTTTTAAAAATATTTTTTCCACACTTTTAAAAGCTTCGTAAGTATCTGCTGTTGCTGCGTTTCTAGAAACACAACCCATAGTTACAGTATCTTGTTTGTATGCGTAACTTAACCAAGAATTATCTTTTTGCACAAAACGCACATCCATAGGAATATGAATAAACGATTTGTTGCTCCACTTATTAATTTCTGTCTTTAACTCATCAAAAACTTGTGGAAATTTATCTAATGCAATTGTCCACTCTGCTAATTCTAAAGTAGATCCTCTAGATTTTGTTACTGTAGCTTGGTATAAGGTTCCTTTGTGTTCTTTTTTAGAACTGAAAAAGGCCTTTGCTAAAATTTTATTTGCAATAGAAGTTATCCAAGGATAAATATGAGAATATTTGTATAAAATTTTAGAAGCATTTCTTCTATGTTTTAAATATTTTGGGCCATTATTTTCTGCAATTTTTGTGTCTGGTTTAATTTTATCTCCAGTAATTACATATCCTTTATCAGTATGTGGTAACCATAAAATTCGTAAAAAATCGTGTTCTTTAAGTCTACTTTTAATTTTAGGAAGCCATTCACTATCTTTTTCTGGTCTTTCTTTTACATGAAGTGTATAACTTTTTTCGCATTTAAAAGTTATGGTAGACATAACCCCTAACATTCCTAAAGAGACTCTAACAGCATCCATCAAATCATCTTCTTCAGTAATTGTTTTTATAGATCCATCTGCAAGGACTAACGTACATTCAATCATGTATTCAGATAGCAATTTGCCACTTGTACCATGAGTTCCTGTAGCTAAAGCACCACCAATGGTAATTGTATTGATATCTGGTAAACAAGGTATACACCATCCAACAGCCTCAATAGCTTCTAAAAAATCTCCAAGTATTAAACCAGATTGCACTGTAACTGTTTTTTTGTTATAATCGTAAGAAACAATTTTGTTATAACTTGTCATATCTATCAAAGCATCTGTACCTGCAGCAATGTCTGCAGATGATTGCTTGCTACCAAAAAAACGAATCTTATCATTTTCAGCAACTACTTCTCTAAGTTTTTCTTCTGAAGTAATTTTATAAAGTGATGTATAGTTGTGTTTTATATTTTCGTTCCAACTTACCCAAGTATTTTTTTGTTTCATAACATTTAATTTTGGTTAAACAAAATTACATAATATTTACTATTATTTTGGTTTTACTGTGTTAAGAAAAACCAAAATGTACAAATCGTAAAATTTTATATACAATTTATCAAAACATTAATAATATTGGTTAAATGAGGTTATTTGATGAAAATAAAGAATGAAATCTCAAAAAACAAATAGGATTTGTAACTTTAGAGTAGTTTTAAATCTCTTTTTTAAACTAAATTCATTATTTTTTTCAATTTTTATCAAGCTAAACTATATGTAATAATAAAAAACGAGAGCTTTTTTCGTTCTTCTTTTATATTTTGATTAAATAGGGATATGGAAAAGTAATTAATTAATAGGAAAAGCGATACCTAAACCTGTTCTTAAACCAGACCAACCTGTTTTTACCTCTTTGTTAGAATTGTTAATAAGATGTGCTTCATTGTTATCATTAAATCTTAATTTACCTCCAAAAACTAAATCAAAGCCAATATTAGCTTTTAGAATTATAAAAGATAATGGATATTCATATTCAAATTGTACTCCAGCACCAAAATCAATAGAATTGAAACCAACCTCATCAATTTCAATATTATTTCCAATTTCTGAATAACTATTTAAGTTTAGTGAAGAATATGTTGCAAAACCTTTAATACCTAGTCTTAAATTTTTCAATTCTGATAAACTGGAGTAATAAATAGCGGCAAGACTAATGCCATTCAAAGCATTTTCTAGTCTTATAATGCCAGAATAATCTGAGTAGGATAATTTACCACCAGTTGAATTGTACGCTAAGAAAATAGCGGTGTTAGAATCTATAATTTCATACCCTAAAGTAAAGCCAATATTAGCAGGAAAATCATCAAGAGTTTTTACAGGAATTGGAGATATATCTGCTTTAAATTCTTTTTGAAAGTCAGATAAAGAATTATGAAAAAATGTATTGTAGTTTGTTTCTATAAATACTTTTCCTTGTTGGGAGAATGTATGAAAAAAACTAAAACAGATAATTATTGCGAGTAGATTTCTCATTTTAAAAGAAGTTATTTAAATAGGCTCCATTTGCAGAAATAAGTTTGTAATCAAAATATAAAAAACTAGATGTTAGATTTGCATTGATAGATTTTAATCGATTATTATTAATATCCAAAATATAAAGTTCTTGTTTAGAGTAGTCAGAATATTCACATAAAAGTTTTTGTTCTTTATTTGAATAGTGAAAACTACTTATGTAAGAAGGCAATAGAGGTGTTTTTTTAGCTATTTTTGTGTTTAAGTCATACTCGTAAAGTTCGTTGTCTCTAAAACCTTCATGACCCGATAAAAAATATAACTTATTATTTTTAATATCCATATCTAAACCTTTAATTAAAACATTAGAGCCCTGCATAGGTGATTCTATAACTTCTGTAATCGTTGATCCTTCAATTTTGTAAATCTTCTTTTCTAAAGAAAAATGTTTACCATCATCAGTAATTTTTAAATTCCCTTTACCAAATAAGGTTTGAATTTTATTTTTGGTTACCTTGTCAAAAAAATCTATTTTTCTAGTAAAAGAATTATTGTTAATAAAAATTGTATTTTCTCTTAAATATAAATTGCTATTATTATCTGTTGTAAGTTCTGATAAATTATATTCTGAAATTACTGAAAGAGAGTTAACATCTAAAATTATAGATTTAGAATATAAATCAATAATTAAATTGCCTTCAGAATCTTCAATTAAGTCAGCATTATTTCTTGTTGAAGTTGCAATTTTTTTCTTTTTAATAGTTTTTAAATTATTAGTTTCTAATTCGTGAATGTAAACTTCATTTTCAAATGAATTCTTATCAATTCGCTCTAATGATAAAGCATAAAACTTATTGTTATCTTTATTATGAATAATTTTAATAAAACCATTTTCTGGTGTTTCAAATCTTTCCCCTAAAGCTAAACTACCTTCAAATATTGGCTTAGAATAATTATAAGTTGAAAATTCATGTACAACTTTATATTTATATATTCTGCCAAACTCCCCCAGCACAATAGCTTTCTGACCATCATTTTCAGTGTCTAAAGGGACACTATAATCAAATCTATGCTCTGTGTTTTCTATTTTTACTATTGGAGAAAAAGTATAGTAAATTGGATATTTAGTCCACTTAATAATTGTCTCATTTGGATTTTTAACATTAATATTTACAAGAAAGTTATCGTCTACTTTAAGAGTTTCTTTTTTACTTATTGTTTCAGTGTAAGGGTTTTTAACTTTTGTATAATAAGTAACATTTGGTTCATAATTTCTATAATCATAAAAATTATTATTTAAATGATATTCGGATAATTTAAAACTATAGGAACCTTGTTCAGATTCCGAAATTAGAAAAATTTCAGTTGAAGATGAAATTTCATCAATCAATTTATATGGTTTAAAATATACTCGTATTACACCATCTTCAATTTTTATTTCTTTAATTTCTAGAGGAATATTATTGTTAACTTCAAAAGAAATATTTTCCTCTTTTTTAACTAATTCATTACCAGTAAGGTCTAATAGACTTTCACTTCCTAATCTAAATATATATTCTATTCTTAGATTATGTTTTCCGTTAGATAAATTTTTAATTTCTAAAGGGAAATTACTTTGGTTTTTTGAGCTTTGATATATAACATTATTGTCAACGTAGAAATTAATTTGATATAGCAAATTTTTATCAGGTGCATTGTAGTTGTAATGTATTTCTCTTGCCTTAATAAGAGTGTCATTTTCTTTTAAATTAGATAAACTTAAACTAACAATAGGTTCAACAATTTCAATATCCTTATAATAATCTTCAGAAAATTCATAATCACACGTAATAAAAAATACTGCTGTAATTAAAAGCAATACTTTTAGAAGTATCTTTTTCATTTAATTTTTTTTACGAATATACTAATTCAACTTAAAATCTATCTGCTGACTCTCTAAAGTAGCCAACAATTCATTAGAAACATTAATTTTTGTGTTTCTGCTTGGTAAACTCACTTCAATTTTTTCTTTTGCATCCCAAACTGTAAAGTTTAAAGATTGTTTACCTGGATTGTTTTTTAAAATAGTTTCTAAATTTAAGATAGTGTTTTCTTTAATTTCGCTTAACTGAATTTTTATGGTGATTTTTTTACATAGTTCATCCATAATATCATGTAACAGTTTCATTTCTGTAAACTTTAATCTTGGTTCTCCAGCAACACCTGTTTCTTTATTGGTCCAACCAGGCTGAATTGTAGAACGCACAAACAAGAATGAATTTGGTACTAAAAAGTGTTTCATTCTTAAATAGTCTTCTCCAAAAATTCTAAATTCGTTGCTGTCTCCATAATCTTCAATTGTAAACATTGCCCAACCTTTTCCAGCTTTAGATACTCTGTGTTGTACATCAGTTATAATTCCTGCAAAAGCCAAATTCATGCCCACATATTTAGCGAGATCACCTTTAAAATATTTTAAAGAAGCGTTGCAAAAAATCATTTCATTTTTAAAATCATCTAAAGGATGAGCAGAAATATAAATACCAATTACTTCTTTTTCTTGCGATAAAAGCTCCATAGTTCCCCAAGTTTCACATTCAGGAATATCGGGTTCTGGAAATTGTACAGTAGAAGCTTCACCAAACATAGAAACTTGTGCAGAATTTTCGTTTTCTTGATATTTACTTCCGAATTTCATGGCACGTTCTAAAAACGTTAATCCTTTTTCATCAGTGGCAAAATATTGAGCTCTATGTGTATCTGTAAAAGAATCGAAAGCACCTGCTTTAATTAAACTATCAAAAGATTTTTTGTTAGCTGCTCTTAAATCTACACGTTTTGCTAAATCAAAAATCGATGAATAATGACCATTTTCTTCTCTTTCTCTAATGATAGCTCTAACAGCTGCAGCACCAACTCCTTTAACAGCTGCCATTCCAAAACGAACAGCACCTTCTGCATTTACAGAAAACTTTAAGAAAGATTCATTTAAATCTGGACCTAAAACTGCTAATCCCATTCGTTTACATTCCTCCATAAAAAAGGAAACAGCTTTAATATCATTCATATTATTAGAAAGTACAGAAGCCATATATTCTGCAGGATAATGCGCTTTTAAATAGGCAGTTTGATACGCAATCCAAGCATAACAAGTAGAGTGAGATTTGTTAAAAGCGTAACTTGCAAAGGCTTCCCAATCTTTCCAAATTTTCTCTAAACTTTTTTCATCATGC
>TARA_R110002072_G_scaffold64610_2_pt1 | contig 18162 bp, 17 predicted proteins | sample TARA_R110002072 | Tara Oceans TARA_R110002072 (sample SAMEA4397118) | marine metagenome | biome: Polar Biome; feature: [SRF] surface water layer (ENVO:00010504); material: water (ENVO:00002006), including particulate matter (ENVO:01000060) such as... | depth 5 m | reverse complement strand
CCCGCTCTGAAGTCACCGCTCCGCTCAAGACTTCAGAGATCTTGGAGCATCTCTGGATCAACTACAAATAAAAAAGCCATCATAAATACGAAGGCTTTTAAAAAATAGAGCGTACTAACTGTTAATCAGAACATGGAATATCTTCAAAGTTCTCATCCCAGCAAGATTTCACTCCTTCATTATAATTCGGAGAGATAATAAAACCCACGTTCGTATCAGTATTGAATTCTATAGTTGTTGTATCACCTGATGAGCCATCAACATAAACTAATGTCTTGATGGTACCATCGAAATCATAATTAATCTCAGAACCTTCATTACCATTTCTATCACTTAGTACTGAAAAATCCAGTTCTACACTTCCATCTTCATCAACATCCCAAGTAATTTCAGAAACGGGACCATTTACCTGGTTATCAAAATAGGTCCATGAACCTTCGGTTCCATCATATTCTGCTTCACCAGAGAAAAATAGGAAGTTATTCAAAGGCGGATCGGTTGCTGAGGTTGTTACATAGAAATTCCATTCTACATTATCTTCAGCATCAACTTCTGCCGTAAGCAATACAGAGAAATCATCCTCTCCGTTCTCAGCAGAGTATCTCCATTGATATTCGCCTTCGGCTACTGTTTCAGGATTTTCATTTTGTGCAGCATTAACCAGAACTCTAGGAATCAAAAGGTTTGCGTCAATAATAAATCTTGCGATACCTGCTCTAAAAATTGCATTGTTAAAATTTGAACCTGCATTTGATTTTGCGTTGTTGTTAAAATCAGATAAATCAATGGTCATTGATTCAGCAGAAGGCACAACAGGTGTTACATCGTCATTATTTACAGAATCACTACATGATATGAATATCGTAGTCATAAGAAATAAAGCGACCAATGATTTTAGCTTAGTAAATTTCATAACAAATTCTTTGATTTCGATTTACTACTTGAATTACAAAATCACGAAGAAGTTCCAATTTCTATTTTCCGGAATCATATACTTTTTCTCCGGCCACCCAAGTTTCAAGAACTTCGATTTTCCAAAGTTCACTGGCAGGCGCCTTAAAATAATCGGTATCAATAAGTATAAAATCAGACCATTTTCCGGATTCTATAGATCCTAAAATATCTTCTTGATGTCCGGCGTATGCCGCGTCAATAGTAAAAGCTCTCAAAGCTTCTGTTCTGCTCATTGCTTCATTTGGATACCATCCTCCATCAGGATTCCCTTCATGATCCATTCTTGTTACTGCAGAATACAATCCAAAAAATGGATTTGAATGTTCGACAGGAAAATCAGAACCGGCGGCAACAACAGTCCCTTGATCAAGAAATGTTTTCCAGGCGTATCCTCCTTTTATGCGTTGAGGACCAACACGATTTTCCGCCATATTTTTATCACTTGTAGCATGCGTCGGTTGCATAGAAGCAATGATGTCCAGTTCTTTGAATCTGGGAATATCTTCTAGCGCTACAATTTGAGCATGTTCCACTCTGTTTCTCAATCCCTGATCTCCATGTTCATTCTGTGCTTTTTCCAGCGCATCTAACACTTGCCGATTACCCGCATCACCAATTGCGTGAATATTTGCTTGATATCCTTTCCCAACCACTTTTGAAACAGCAACGTCCATTTCTTTTTGTTCCATGAAAAGTAATCCAACGTTACCGGGATCATCTGAGTAAGGTCTTAACATCGCCGCGCCTCTACTGCCAAGCGCTCCATCAGAATAAAGTTTTACGCTTCTAAGCGCCAGCATATCATCTCCATATGAATCTATAGGCCCGTTTTTTGAAAGCTCATCAAAAGTATTTCCAGCACCTGATATCATTCCATAAATTCTCGTTTTAGCTTTGCCTTGCTCTGCAAAGTCTTTGTATAAATTCCAGGCTGCAACACTTACACCCGCATCATGAACGGAAGTAAGTCCCATTTTTGCCATCTGAGCATACGCTTTTTCTAGCGCCAGTTTTTGTTCCTTTTCAGTTGGTGCCGGAATTTCTGAGCCTATATAACCCATTGCTGCATCAATAAAAACACCCGTTGCTTTTCCGCTTCCATCACGAATAATTTTTCCGCCTTGTGGATCAGGGGTGTCTTTACTAATTCCTGCCATTCTTAATGCCATTGAGTTTCCCCAGCCCGCATGCCCGTCAACTCTGCTTAACCAAACAGGCCGATCTGAAACTACTTTATCAATATCGGCTGTAGTCGGAAATTCATTCTCTTTCCACAATGTTTGATTCCAACCACGTCCTTGTATCCATTCAAGATCAGGATTTGATTCTGCATAATTTTTTAGTGTGTCTAGTGTAGCTTCTAAGGAATTTATTCCCATCAGATCTACATTAAGTTGTTGGAAACCCAATCCCATAACGTGCCCGTGTGCATCAACTAGTCCGGGTAGCATGGTTTTTCCTTCGCCGTCAATCACAGTTGCTCCGGAATATTTTTCAGCTAAAGAAGAAGAACTGGTTTCTACAAACTTCCCTTTTTTAATGACTACAGATTTAAACTCTTCTAATTTATTACCGATAATGGTATAACCATGTACATTTTCTATGACAGTAACTTCTTCAGAAGTACCGCAAGCAGTTGTTAACATTAGAAATGTTAGAAATAAAACACTAATTAGTTTCATATAATTTTTTTTTAAATATTTATGTTAATATAGTTATAGATACGGGTATCAGTAAATGATATTTAAAGCTTTTACAATCAATTCTATTTAAAGTAATTCTACTTTGTTCTTAATAAGAATCTTATCCTTACTTTTTTTTGCTTCATTTTCTACGCATCTGCTTGCAATTGAAAGGACTATCCTTACAAATAATGTTGATAGTTTAAAGACTGAGCACAAAACACAAGAAGGGCTAGAACTAGCAACTACCTTAATTCAACTTGTGGATTATTACAGGAATGTTGATATGGATAGCTCAGTTTACTATGCGATTCAATTACAGAATTTATCAGATTCCTTAAACTTTTACGATGGTAAATTAGCGGCGGTTACCGGTTTGGTTAATGCAGACTTTGTGAGAGGTAACTATGTGCAAGGAATTGAACGAGCACTTCCTTTTTTAAAATCCACTGAAGAAACAGAAAATTATTATCTGGGAGATCTCTATCTAGCTACCGGAAACTGCTACGGTTCTCTAGGCCTTTATAAAACAGGTGTTGAGTATTATTTAGAAGCTCGAAAGATATTTTCTGCACTAAAAGCAGAAGAAAAATTACGAACTATTTCTAATAATCTCGGGGCTTACTATATCCGAATGGGAAATTATAATTCAGCTTTAGAAGTATTTTCTAATTTATCTGTTGAGAAAGAAGATGATCCGGTTCGGGTTACCCAGAAAGTAAATTTTGGGTTCATATATATTGGCCTTAATGAATTTAATAGAGCCGAAGAATATTTTCTGGATGTTTTGGAAATGGGTAATTCTGACATAGAAATAAGAGGTAAAGCTATATCAAGTTTTAAACTTGGAAATTTGTATTCAAAGCAAAAAGACTATGAAAATGCGCTTCTTTATCATAAAAAGTCGCTCGAGTTTTATTCTAAACTAAATAATGAAGCTCAGACGATGAATCCTCTTAATGGAATGGCTGACGTATATTTTTCTTTGGGCGATATTGAAAAAGCCAAAGAAATTGCTCTACAATCAGAACAAATTGGGCTCAATACACAAACTCTTTTAGAACTGAATCAAGTAACAAATTTGATAGCCCGAATTTACGCCACAGATAATAATTTTGAAAAGGCATATGACTATTCTCAAAAGAATCTTGCGTTAAGTGACAGCCTGAATATAAGTAAAAGAAACCAAGAAGTTCAGGTAATGGAAACTGAATATAGATTTGAAAGAAGAGAAGAAGAACTAAAAAGGGAGCAACATGTAAAACTACGAAAACAGGAATTATTAAGTGGAGGAATAGCTTCTTTTCTCTTGATAAGCTTAGTATTTGTTTTCTTAGTGTACAGAAGTAAAAAGACCAAAGAAAAAGCTAATACCCGATTAGAAAAACTTAACCATGATCTAGAAGAGACAAATAGAATCAAAAATCAGCTTTTTTCAATTATCGCTCATGACCTTAGAAATCCCTTAAGTTCACTTTATGGATTGGTAACTCTGCTTGAAATGAAGGCGACCAATAAAAAAGAACTTGAAAAGTTAATACCTGAATTAGTAGCCCAATTCAAGCATACTTCAACTCTTGTTAACAATCTGCTGAATTGGTCAAAAAGCCAGATGGAAGGATATAAAGTATTACCTACTTCATTCGATATTGATAATGTTATAAAAAGAAACTTAGATCTACTGTCCCGCAGGTTTAAAGAAAAAGAGATTAGTATAAAACTTCAAAATAACTCTTCAAACAAAGTTTTTGCAGATAAAAACATGATAGATATCGTGGTTCTAAATTTATTATCTAATGCGCTTAAATATTCCGATAAAGAAGATAGTGTTACTATTGAAGTATTAGAATCTAACCATGAAACTATAATAAGCGTCAAAGATACAGGAACCGGTATTCCTGAAAGCAAGCTTGGAATTCTTTTCACTAATTCATTTTACTCAACATCAGGAACCCGAAATGAGAGAGGCACAGGATTGGGATTAATGCTCTGTAAAGAATTTATAAAACTCAACCATGGAAAGATTTGGGTTGAAAGCGAATTCGGTGTTGGAACTACTATTTATTTCAGTATTCCTACCCAAGAACCTTAATCTGATTCCATTTCTTCCCAAAACTCATTTTTTATGTAATCCGGAGTAACCTTAAGTTCTTTTATCTCCTCTCTAGATTTGAAGGCTAAACTTTTTAGAATTTGCTCTTCTTTTGTGTATTCAGGATCGCCTCCTAAAGCTAATTCCCCTGATATTCTCTCTACTCGATAATAAAACTCTATTACGTGAAAGTTATTTAGCATAAGTTCTTCTAAATGTAGCAATTCTTTCGCTTGAACAGTTAATGAAGTCTCTTCAAAAAACTCTCTTTTAACTGTTCCACGAAGTTCCTCTCCAAATTTAATTCCACCACCAGGAGGTGTCCAGATCATTTCTTTAGAAATTGGAGATAGTAATTCAGCTAAAAGAATTTTTTGGTTTTCAATCAATAAACCACAAGCTCTAACTCTTATCTTGTTCTCGTAATCCGGCAATTACTTTGCTACTTTTTTCTTAGCCTTTTTTAGTTGGGTGTATAGATCGTTGCTTTTAGCATATTTTAAGCTTGCTTTCACAAAATCTACAAAAAGTGGGTGCGGATTATTTACAGTACTTTTTAACTCCGGGTGAAACTGAACGCCTACGAACCACGGGTGATCTGGGATTTCAATAATCTCAACCAAATCTCTTTCGGGGTTCGTGCCAACTAACGATAACCCGCCTTCCACTAATTTATAACGAAGGTTGTTGTTTACTTCATAACGATGACGATGACGCTCAAATACAAGTTCCTCGCCATATGCTTTGTAGGCATTTGAATTCTTGTTCAATTTACATGCGTATTTACCCAATCTCATCGTTCCGCCCATATTCTCGATATCTTTTTGATCATGCATGATATCTATGATCGGGTATTCACAATCTTCTTCAAATTCGGCACTGTTCGCATCTTCCCATGCGCAAACATTTTTAGCGTATTCAATAACAGCACATTGCATTCCCAAACAAATACCGAAAAATGGAACTCCTTCGGTTCTGGCATATTCAACAGCTGCTAATTTTCCATCAATACCTCTTCCACCAAATCCGGGAGCTACTAAAACACCCGAAATATTTTCAAGTTTGGATGCGACATTCTCTTTTGTGAGATCATCTGACTGAACCCAACGAATATTTACTTTACAGTCGTTTACAGCTCCTCCATGGATAAAAGCTTCTACAATAGATTTATAGGAATCATGGTGCTCCACATATTTTCCAACCAACGCTATCTCGATTGCTCCTGACGGTGCACAAACAGCTTCAACAAATCCAATCCAGTTATCAAGATTATATTCTGTTGTTTCGAGCTGAAGTTTTTCGATTACTCTTTTGTCAAGCCCTTCTTCCTTCATTAAAAGAGGAACTTCATAAATACTTTTAGCATCTAAAGATGCGATCACATCTTCCAAGTCTACATTACAAAACCGGGCAACTTTGCTTCTTATAGAATTATCCAACGGATGCTCAGAGCGACAAACAATAATATCAGGCTGTAAACCGCTTTCTGAAAGTGTTTTAACAGAATGTTGAGTCGGTTTTGTTTTTAACTCTCCGGCTGCTGCTAAATAAGGAACCAAAGTTAAATGAATAGAGAGCGTATTCTTTCTTCCCACGTTATATTTTAGTTGACGAACGGCTTCTATGTAAGGCAAACTTTCTATATCGCCAACTGTACCTCCGATCTCAACAATAACAACATCATACTTTCCGGATTTCCCAAGCGCTAATACGTGAGATTGAATTTCATCTGTGATATGTGGAATTACCTGAACCGTTTTTCCCAGATAAGCGCCTTGACGCTCTTTATTTATCACGTCGTAGTATATTCTTCCCGTAGTTACGTTATTGGATTGAGAAGTTTGAATGTCTAAAAAGCGCTCATAATGTCCTAAATCGAGATCGGTCTCAGCGCCGTCATCAGTAACGTACACCTCACCATGCTCGTAAGGATTCATTGTACCGGGATCTACATTGATATAAGGATCCAGTTTTTGAACTGTTACTTTTAAACCTTGTGCGACGAGAAGCCTTCCGAGTGATGCACAAATTATTCCTTTACCCAGAGACGATGTTACCCCACCGGTAACAAAAATATACTTAGTTGACATGCGAAGTTTGAGTGAAGTTGATGGATGGAAAAGATAGTATTCTCACTCACCCTATTCAACGTATCTTTCAAACTAAATGTAATTTACATCATTTTTGTTTGTAGAATTCTTCTACAACTCTTTTAAGAACATCAGGTTTGTCAGAAAAAATGCCCTTGGCACCGGCTTCAATTACTTGCTTCATTTTTTTCTCATCATTAACTGTGTAAATAAAAAATGGAATGCCCGAGTTATTAAGTTGAGTTGCCCATTTATCGCTGAGTTGCTTAATACTAAAATTAAAAGCATCCACATTATACTTTTTTACTAATGCTATAGGTTCTCTTCTCTTAGATTGTTTCTTCTCGTACAATAAAGCTGTGCGAACGTTTTGATTGTTATTCCCGATTCTCTCTAACACTCTATAATCAAAACTCGAAATGATAACCTGATCTTGGATTCTAAGTTCTTCTATCATATTTAATACAAGTTCTTCAATTCCACCTTGCTCTAATTCTGACACTGCTTCTGTTTTAATCTCCACATTCACCAAAATTTTATCTTTACAATATTCAAGAACTTCACGAAGAGTAGGAATCCTTTCGCCTTTAAACTTTTTATCGAACCAAGAACCTGCGTCTAATTCTTGTAATTCTGAGAGCGAAAAATCTTTAACAAATCCTTTCCCATTCGTTTTTGCATTCAGCTTCTCGTCATGGAAAACTATTGGAATATTATCTTTTGATAGTAGTACATCTAATTCGATCATATCAGCATTCATTTCTACTGCGGCTTTGAATGCTGCCATTGTATTTTCCGGGAAGTATGCACTTGCTCCACGGTGTGCAATCACGATAAATTGTTTGTCAAAGCTCAAATTTGAGAATTCTTTATGAGTGTTTTTTTGAGCACACAATTCCAAAGAAAAGGAAAAAATAGATGCTAGTATGCATAGAATAAACGTAGAAATTCTCATAAGTGCGATTCTTTTTAAGTTCATTATAAGAATCACAGATCAAGAATTATAAGAATCACAGATCAAGAAATGGTTAATTCTGAAAAGTAATTACCCTCTGTATTGCTTTATTGATAAGAGCATTAAAATTCTCAGAGTTTGAGAAAACTTTATAAAAGCACAGCAAGCCCAAAATAATGGAAACACTACCTAATACACTCATAATTGTAGCTAACCATACGGGTTGTATCAATTCAAGTAAGGAAAGCGCTACCACAGCTGTTCCTAAAAAAATTTGTATGCAAGCTGATACTAACTGAAACCCGCTAATAGTACTTAAGTCATTTTCATGTGAAAACGATTTAAATCTATTATTTAATTTTATATCTAACCTTGATACAGAATCCTTTCCAAGAAAAGAATTCAGTTCTTTTTCTTCATTATTCATGTCCTTGTCCTTACCTTTTACTAATCACTTTTTTGTTGAAACAATCTAATAAATCAGCGCATATAATTAAAACAAAAATGAGTAAATCAGAAAATATTTACATTTACGGACGTAACCCAATAATTGAAGCGCTTAAAGATCGACCAAATGAAGTCGAAAAAATCTTCTTAAAAAGTTCCATTCAGGTTAATTCAATTGATGGTTTATCAGATCTTATTTCCAGAAACTCAGTTCCTGTCTCTAAGGTTCCCCAAATAAAAATCCAGAATCTAGTTGGAAGAGTAAATGACCAGGGAATTGTTGCATTATTAAGCCAAATAAAATACACCGACTATTTTGAGTGGGTCTCAGAGATTGATCTCAGAGACAATCCTGCCGTGCTTTTTTTAGATGGGATTGAAGATCCTCATAACTTTGGAGCTATTTTAAGAACGGCTGCGGCTTCGGGTATAGCTGCAGTGATAGTGCCCACACAAAAACAATCTCCTGTGAATGCAACTGTATTTAAAACCTCAGCTGGAGCTGCCGGCAAAATACCTATCATTAGAGTTCATAATGTAAATCAGGGTATCAAAGACCTCGAACTGGCTGGATTTGAAATTTTTGCTCTTGATGGTAAATCTGAAAGTAGTTTTTGGGAAACCGAATTTAACAAACCTTCGGCATTTATGATTGGCAATGAAGGAGATGGCTTGGAACAGAAAATCATTGAAAAAGCTTCAAAAACTCTTAGAATACCCATGAGCAATAATATAGAATCTCTTAATGCCTCAGTATCAGCTGCATTAATTTGTTATGAATGGGCAAGAAGCAGAGTTTAGTTCTTCAATACAAAAAAAGCAGACCGTTGGATCTGCTTTTTTCAAACTGATTTAATAAAACAAACTAAGCATTGTTCGCTACTACTTCTGATTCTGAGAAGAAATAAGCTGCTTCGATTTTGCCATTTTCTACCGAGTCAGAGCCGTGAATAATATTTTCTCCCAGACTATCTGCAAAATCAGCACGGATGGTTCCTTTATCAGCTTCAGCTGGGTTCGTTGCACCAATTAGTGTTCTGAAATCAGCCACTGCATTTTCTTTTTCCAAAATCATAGGCACACAAGCTCCACTACTCATAAATTCACAAAGCTCCCCGTAGAAAGGTCTTTCTTTATGAACTGCATAAAATCCACCTGCAGTGTCAGCTGTTAACCTTGTCATTTTCATAGCTAAAATTTTAAATCCTGCTTCCTGAATTCTTTGGGTAACTTCGCCGATAAGTTCTTTACGAACACAATCAGGTTTTAGGATAGTCAATGTTCTTTCTAACGCCATTATATTTTTATGATATTAATTTTTTTGTAACAACCGTTTTGAAAATCTCTCTTCAAAATGGTATTTAAAGATAAGATTTCGCACATTAATTATCGAATGATAAAGCATGTCGAGCACATTTATATTTATGCAAAATGAATACGAACATAGTTTTACTTGGACCTTTGCTTTAAAGGCTAATCCGACACAACTATGGCCTTTTATTTCTGATACAAATAAGCTTTTTAAGAAAGCGGGGCAATTCTCTGTACGAAAAGAATCCTTTTCAAGAAACAATACAAAAGGATTTTTAGAGATTACATCTAACAGGATAACCGCAAACCAAGCTTGGGTTGAAGAACCTTATATATGGGAAAAACCTTATCGTTTTGGAACCGTTCGCCATTATAAAGCAGGTGTTTTGAATTCAATGCACTTCGATATTAATCTTGTTCCTCATAAATCAGGTACTAAATTAATTTTAAATCTTAGTATTTCAACAAACAGAAAACTTTATCGCTACTTGGTGATTCTTTTTATTGAACGAGTAATCAAAAGAAAAGTCGCTAAATATATTAACGAGTGTGATCAAGCTGCGTTCACAAAAACACTTTCTTATGAGCATGCCCCAAAGGCGAAGTTAATTCATGGAGCTAATCAAAAAATTTCAACCATCAAAACTGAATTGCTCGAGAAAACAAGACGACAACGTATTATAACTCACCTTATCAAATATTTAACTCAGGCTGAAGACGAAGATCTAAAAACAATTCATCCATATCATCTGGCTGAATATTGGGGTGAAAAAAAATATTCTGTACTCAATGTTTTTTTGAATGCAGCTAAACTGGGACTTCTGGATTTCAGATGGGATGTATTCTGCCCGAATTGTAAGAGTACCGTTAAAAGCTTTCACCAAATGAGAGACATCCATTCCAACCTTCACTGTGAAGAGTGTGATAGTAGTTATGAAATTGATTTCAATGAAAACCTTCATTTGGTATTTAATCCAAATCCACTGATTCGAAAAATTTCGAATAACTCATACTGTTTTGGAGGACCTCAAAATACTCCTCAAAGAGTTACTCAACATTACATAAAACCCGGTCAGGAAAAATATCTAAATATTAGCTTAGAAGAGGGAACATATTTATTCAAAACTTCAGAAAATGAAGGCTTTTTAAAACTTCATTTAAGAAAAGAGGCGAATGATACTGCTAGTATCTTTATAACCAATGAGGATTTTGATGGCCAAGAAGCAACGGTTTCCACCACTCCAAACCTTACCATTGTAAATGATTCTGATGAGCCAATGGTATGTTACATTGAAAAAGAAAACTGGAGACAAGAAGCTATTTATGCTACCGAAGTTACTTCTTCGCATGATTTTAGAACATTATTCGCTCAGGAAACTTTGAAAGACGGTGAAAAAGTTCTGGCTTCTAATGTTACAATACTTTTTACGGATCTAATGAATTCCACTGATCTTTACTTACAAGAAGGCGATGAATTCGCTATTGGACAATTGATGAGTCACTTTAAAATTATTCAACAAATTGTTGCGGAGGAACGAGGTGGAATTGTTAAAACAATTGGAGATTCCGTTATGGCTGTATTTAAAGAACCTGTTTCAGCTTTAAAGTCAGTTGAGCGTATTCAACAAATCTTTTCTTCATCTACTGCCATGGGTGACTCATTTAAATTAAAGGCTGGTATTCATATCGGAGATTGTACAGCAGTAAATCTAAATGACAGAATTGACTATTTCGGAACTACCGTAAATATTGCTTCAAGATTAGTAGATGTAGCGGAGGAAAAAGAAATCGTAGTCTCTGAACCGTTCTATAATTTTGGGGACACTGATCTGTATCTTACAAATAACCGTAAGAGTCTCTTCATCAAGAGTAGTGAGAAACAACTTAAAGGTTTTGAAAAAGAAACGTTTAAAGTTAAGCATATCCGAATGGAAAGAACCTCAATGCGCTTAGTTATTTAAGTTAACAGTTTGATTATCCTTATTTCTTGAGTTTCTGTTATATTAAAACAAAAAAATGCCGCAGAAAAAACACCATCCTTCAATTAAGGATTCTACCTTACCCATGAAGGCAAAGAAAAATATAGCTCTTATCGCTCATGATCATCGCAAAATGGATTTATTGGACTGGGCGGAATTTAACCGTGATCATTTAGCCGAACATAATTTATTCGGTACAGGAACAACCGGATCGTTAGTTGCTGATAAACTGAAACTTCCGGTTTTTACTTTTAAAAGTGGACCACTTGGTGGTGACTTGCAAATTGGAACAGCAATCGTTCAAAATGAAATTGATGTCATGATATTCTTTTGGGATCCGCTGCAAGCTCAGCCTCACGATGTAGATGTGAAAGCCTTACAGCGTATTGCAATCGTTTATAATATTCCTATTGCATGTAATCGCTCTTCGGCTGATTTTTTGATTACATCTCCACTTATGAATAACAATTACGATCGTTTTATAGTAGATTACAGCCAGAGATTTAAGAAAGATATTGATGGGTGAAAGTTTCTGCTTATTTTTGAGTAGAAATAATTTCAATTTTTAATACCAAGTTTTGAATCGACTTCAACACGAAAAAAGTCCCTATCTCCTTCAGCATAAAGATAATCCTGTAGATTGGTTTCCGTGGGGTGAGGAAGCTTTTAAAAAAGCAAAGTCTGAGAATAAACCTATTTTTCTTTCCATTGGATACGCTACCTGCCATTGGTGCCATGTAATGGAACATGAGAGTTTTGAGGATGATGAGATCGCAAAACTCATGAACGAAACGTTCATAAATATCAAAGTAGATCGGGAAGAAAGACCGGACATCGATAGCACTTACATGACGGTTTGCCAAATGGTAACCGGACAGGGAGGATGGCCACTTACGATTATGATGACTCCCGATAAAAAACCTTTTTTCGCGGGAACTTATATTCCAAAAGAAGCAAAATTTAAACGAATCGGATTAAGACAGTTAATTCCGGGAATTGCAGGCATGTGGAAGTATGAGCCTGAAAAAGTTCAGAAAGCTATTGAAAGTATTCAAGATGGCTTTAATCGTTCCTTAGAATTTGAATCGGGATTGTTCCCCAGACTTGAAGCCGTTGACTACGCAGCAGAACAATTAACTGCTCGATATGATGATGAATTTGGTGGATTTGGATCTTCTCCGAAATTCCCTTCTCCTCATAATTTAAACTTCCTACTTCGTCAGTGGTACGCCACCGGAGAAGCTCGCTTCAAAGATGCTGTTGAACAAACTCTCATCAAAATGCGCTTAGGAGGAATTTGGGATCATATCGGGTTTGGGTTTCATCGTTATTCAACGGACAGGAAATGGCTTCTTCCTCATTTCGAAAAAATGCTTTATGATCAAGCTTTGTTAATGAATGCTTATACGGAAAGTTGGCAAGTCACTAAAAATCCATTATTCAAACAAACTGTGTACGAAATCGCAGATTATGTAGATCGAAAATTACTGGAACATAACGGCGGATTTTACTCTGCTGAAGATGCAGATTCTGAAGGTGAAGAAGGCAAACATTATATATGGTCTTCAAAAGAAATTGACGAATTATTAAATAAGGATGAATCTGATTTCATTAAAAGTACATTCAATTTTACTGAGCAGGGTAATTTTGAGGATGAATCAACAAAAGAGCTAACCGGGAAGAATATTCCTCATCTCAAAAAAGTCCTGAAAAATGAAGAACAAGATCAATTTGATCTAATACGCAGCAAAATTCTACCAAAAAGAGAACAAAGAGTTGCGCCGCTACTGGATGACAAAATTTTAACCGATTGGAATGCACTGATGATTGCTGCTTTAGCAAAAGCAGGAAATGTATTTGGTGAAAAGAGATTTATTAACTCTGCCCAAAAAGCATTTCAATTTATCGACAAAGAGCTCATAAAAGAAGAAAAGCTTTTTCACAGATATAAAGATGGGGATACCTCAATTGAAGCTTTTGCTGATGACTATGCTTTCTTGATATGGTCTTCGTTGGAATTATATGAAGCAACTTTTGAGACCAGATATCTAAAATCTGCCTTAAACCTTTCTAAGAAATTTATCGCAGAATTTTGGGATGAAGAAAACGGAGGATTCTTTCTTACAAATCACCATTCTGAAAAACTACTGGGCAGACAGAAGCAAATTTATGATGGAGCTATCCCCTCTTCAAATTCAGTAGCCATGCTGAGCTTTATCAAACTAAGTAGATTAACAGGAGATACAGAGTTTGAAAACTATGCAAATTCGATTGGTGAATATTTTTCTGCTGATCTTATCCGAGCGGGTTCTAGTATTACTCATGGACTGCAAGCTGTTCAGTATTTGAATAATTCTCCGACTGAACTAGTAATCGTTTCCGGGAAAGATTTGGATGAAGGTACAAAGTATGTGATATCGGAAATATTCTCCCCTTTTAAAGTCATACTACATAAAGGTGAAGGGCAAAAAGAGTTAGAAAATCTTGCTCCTTATACTTCACAAATGGATGTGATAAAAGAGAAAACTGCTTTTTACGTCTGCTCAAATTTTATTTGCAAAAAGCCATTTAATGATATTGCAGAATTACAAAAGCTTTTGAATTCTAATTCTTTAGGTTAATTTGTAATACAGTTTCAATCCATTTTGAAACAAAACTCGTAATCATTTTCAGGAACAATAAGTATGTTGTTTTTTCTAATATCTGCAATAGGCAAATTCCTTAATCAGGATAATCCCAGAGATAAGGATTTGCTAAAGCGAATAGCAAAAAAAGATCCCGTTGCTCTCTCGCTTTTGTATGATCAGTATAACAGGCTTTTATTCGGGCTGCTTTTATCAATTCTAAAGAAGAGAACTGAGGCAGAAGATGTACTTCAAGATGTATTTAGTAACATCTGGGAAAAAGCCGATCAATACGATCCTGATAGAGGAACCGGCTATACTTGGATTGTTTCATTAACCAGAAATAAAGGGATAGACCGATTACGATCTAAAGTATATAAGGAGCAAAAGAAACAATCTACAAGCTTGGACGATGATAATGTATATCACCCATTATACTCCGAAGAAAATAATCCTTTAGAGGATACAATTTTATCTGATAGAGCTGAAATGGTGAAAAATGCATTGGCAAAAATATCTGAAAAACAAAGAAAAGTGATTCAGATTTCTTATTTCGATGGATTGAGTCAATCGGAAATTTCAGAAGAATATGACATTCCTTTGGGGACTGTTAAAACAAGAATGCGTGACGGCATGATTAAACTTAGAGAAATTTTATCGGGAGAAGCATAATGAGTACACAAGAAAATACTTTATTTGAAGAACTGTGTGTCGGATTTGTATTGAACTCCATCACAAAAGAGGAAGAGCAACAATTTAAAACTCTTCTTGAAAACGCAACAGAAGAACAGCAACAACTTTATCAGGATATGCAAAGTATATCCTCTGAGATGGCTTTGCTTGCTTACAATGAAGCACCATCAGAAAAAGTTAAAGAACAGTTGTTAGAAATGGCTTGGGCATCAGTACGTTCCAGAGAAGGTGGCGCTAATGTTCACTATCTATCCAGATATAGACTTTCGGCTGCGGCAGCTGTTCTGTTTTTAATTAGTTCACTTGGTCTGTTTTTCTTCAATCAGAATTTGGAAGCTGATCTCGAGAGCCAAAAAGAGCTGGTAGCTCAAAAAGAAACTACTATTCGTTTATTAGAAACCGAAGTTGAACGAAAATCGGAATTACTTGCAATTCTTGAAGCCAGAGATGTAGATCTTATATTAATGGATGGATTAGAAGTTAATCCCAACGGATTTGGTAAAGTGGTTTGGGATAAAGACAACGGTCAGGCTTTGTTGCAGGTTGCAAATATGCCTCGAGTTCCAACAGCTAAAGAATATCAGCTTTGGTTTGTAATTAATAACCAACCTTTTAGTGCCGGAGTATTTGCAGTTAACGATCCTGCCAAAGACAATTTCTTTAAAATTCAGGAATTAAATCAATCAGCAACTCAAGGCGCTTTTGCTATTACGCTTGAACCTGAGGGTGGTTCTCCTCAACCAACCGGTGATATGTATATGCTTGGTGCTTTATAAAAATTTCACAGGATATTTAAAATCTGAGTTCTCACAAAGTGATGCCTTTGGCAGATTCTAAAAACTAGTTCAATAAGCTTTAAACCAACTTACATTAGGAGTCACTCAGAGCGGCGCGAGGAGCCTGCACAGAAGTTGAACTATTTCGTAGCAGTGTGGATTCTTCTCCGCCAGCTGGCGGATCTGAATGACAAACTCTTTGTTTAAGTGTCTTTAAGAGCACTTTAAGAATCTGCCTAGGGCATCGATCTGTTCCTCATTCCAATAAATTTGACATAGCTTTTCTACTTCAGATTGCCAGGTCTAGGACAATTCATGGATGGCGCTACACTAGTTACCAGACATCATTTTAAACATAAGCTCTGTAACCCCAATCAAATTTACACCTGTTGGAATCTGAACCATTGCTTTAGCAATGCTTGACTTATTAATGTTGTTTACTTCCATTACTTTCTCCGTACCTTTTTTCCCGGTTACTTCTATAAGCATTGGGAAGTTTTTACCGGTAAAAACGGCATCTCTGGATATTCTGTTTACCGCTTTATCTGCTTCAGCAGGTAAATTTTTCCAGGGTTCAGCTAACATCCCCCAGTTGATATCAATATTTGGGGTAAGCCAAACAGACATTTTTTCATCATCTTCTGAACTGCTGATGAGTAACTCATAAGTTTTATATCCTTTGATGGTTCGAGTATTGTCTGTGTACTCAAAATTTATGTCATTATTTTGAGAACCTCCTTTTGAAGATTCTCCGCCCCATGAAAGAAACACTTTAAATAATCCTTCAATCTCTGACTTAGTGACTTGCAGTGCGTCATTGTTTTCCATCAATACAATAAAGTCTTTTTTATCATTGCGAATCAACATTCCACCTGAATTAAATGACTCCCCCAAATTTACGTCTTCCTCTCCCTTAATAAATATCCGATCTGTAGTCACATACATGTTTAATATGTTTGCTTGTCTTACCCCATTTTTCTCTCCATATAGATTCATACTGATTTGTCCTTCAAATTGAGCTTGTGCAGTATTGCCAACAATTAAAAAGCAAAGAGCCAAAAAAGGGATTAATAAATTTCTCGATTTCATAGTTTTTCCTGAATAGTTAATTATTACAAAAGTTGAACGCATTTTATGACTGGATGTTACGCAGAAATTAAATCTTCCATGTCCACATTAACTTTTTTGATCCAACCTCCGGCTACTACATCATCTCCTTCGTAACAAACAATAGCTTGCCCGGGAGTTATTGCCTCTCTTCCGGTTGGGAAATGAACTTTAATCTCGTCATCACTTACTTGAGTTAGATGTCCCATAGCGCCGTCATCGTTGTATCGAATAGCTCCGGTTATCTCCATTTCAGTTTGAGGAATTTTATCGTACTTAACAAGATTTATCTCTTTAGCCGTTAATGTGGAGCTAATAAGATCTTCTTTCTCACCAATGGTAATTATATTGGCTACCGCATTGATATCTGTTACATAAACGGGTATGCCCATCGGTAAATTTAATCCTCTTCGTTGACCGATGGTATAAAATGGATACCCTTCATGCTCGCCTAAAATATTACCGTGTTTATCAACGAATTTCCCTCCTTTCATTCTCTCTTCTAAACCGGGAACTTTATCTTTCAAAAATCTTCTATAGTCGTCATCCGGTACAAAGCAGATTTCATAAGAATCAGGTTTGTTGGCCACGTTCAGCAATCCATGATCTTCCGCAATTTGGCGAATTTCCGGTTTTGAATATCCTCCCAAAGGAAAAATTGTTCTCTCTAAATGTTTTTGAGCAACTCCCCATAATGCATAAGATTGATCTTTTTTAGGATCCAAACCTCTTGATAATACATACCGATTATTTTCCTCACGAACTTTGGCGTAATGTCCTGTTGCGATGAAATCACACCCTAAATTATCTGCTCTTTTTAACAACGCCGCCCACTTAATGTGCGTGTTACAAAGTACGCATGGATTTGGTGTTCGTCCATCCAAGTAATCGCCCACGAAACGATCAATTACCCAATCACCGAACTCTTCCCTGATATCTACGATAAAGTGCTTAAAACCATGGTTTACGGCAATGTGACGAGCATCATTCATTGACTCTACCGTACAGCAACCCGTTTCTTTTCCATTATCACCACCGCTTCGGTGATAATCCCAGGTTTTCATCGTAATTCCGATGACTTCGTAACCTTGTTCTCTAAGCATAACTGCGGCAACAGATGAATCTACGCCACCACTCATTGCTACAAGAACTCTGCCTTTTTTACTCATTGTTTTCGTTTTCTTCTTTTGTCATTTCGCAACCGATGAATATCGGGGTGAGAAATCTAACGTACATTGATGCATCTATATATTCTTTAGATCTCTCACTTTGTTCTTCCGAAGGAATACCTATGGTAGAGATGACAAAGCTTTGATAATTTTCAAGAGTAAAAGATACGGCTTTTTTAAACGGATTACAGAGCGAGTATATCACGAATACTGATTAAAAGGATAGCAATTGTTGAACGGAGTTTACAACTTTAGTGTAAAGTCAATGTTCAGATGTCGTAAA
>TARA_R110002072_G_scaffold267368_1_pt1 | contig 18174 bp, 16 predicted proteins | sample TARA_R110002072 | Tara Oceans TARA_R110002072 (sample SAMEA4397118) | marine metagenome | biome: Polar Biome; feature: [SRF] surface water layer (ENVO:00010504); material: water (ENVO:00002006), including particulate matter (ENVO:01000060) such as... | depth 5 m | reverse complement strand
TTTTTTTTACTTATTTTTCAATTACTTAAGAATTATTATTGTTGTTATCCTCGTCGACGCGACGAAAGCTGCCCTCAATGGTCTCATGACCGGGCTCCGCCCGTTGAGGCTTATAAAGCTCCGGCTGCGGGTCCATAAACGCCTGCACCAGGCGGCGGCGCAATGGACCAATCATCACTATCAGGGCGGCAAAGTCGGATATCATGCCGGGAAAAATCAGGAGTAAACCGGCACATCCCATGGCCATATCATCCAGTAGCAGCTGCGGGCCGATAACACGTCCATTTTGAGCCTCCCTGAGGCTTTCAAACATGCCACGGCCCTGGCGCCGCAGAATGGCCAAACCCAGTGCGCCCGTGGCAAAAACATAGACGATCGCGGTCAAAGCACTGGTTTCGATGCCCAGTTCGATCAGGGTAAAAAGCTCCAGCCAGGGCAGAAGCATAATGAAAAAACGCATATTGAGAATCCTCCGCTTCACTCCAGTATGAGGCCAGGAACCATTTTTTCAAGCATAGCGCGCTATAGCGCAGGCGGCCCTCGACCCCACCAAGGGAGTCTGACAAACTCCGGGCTCACCTCTACCCAAACCAGCAGTGTCCATGAAGGAATATGAACCCGACATCAACCACCGCATCTGGCGGGCAGTGGCGGCCATTCCCGAGGGCAAGGTGACCACTTACGGTGGGGTTGCTCAAAAAGCAGGTATTGCCCGGGCTGCGCGCAGGGTTGGTATGGCGCTGCGTGGTTTGCCTCCCGATACCAGCATTCCGTGGCACAGGGTAGTCAATGCTGAGGGGCGAATCTCACTCCCTGAAGGCTCCGCATCGCACGCTACTCAAAGAGCGCGCTTAGAGTCCGAGGGCATTGGTTTTGGCTTAAATGGCAAAATCGACTTGCGCCAGTTCGGCTGGTGAACTGGGTTCGTTCGACCTCAGGCTACTGCCTTGGACGCTTACTTATTGCGCCGATGGATTTTCGACGCATTCGTGGGCATGTGACCGAAATAGTAAAATTTCTTTTTGGTTATTACGTCACCATGCCCGCGAATTTCCGCAAATTGTTGCCGGTATTTCTCCAGTCTCGCATCTCGCTCACGGGCGCTGACATTAGTTGTTGTGCCACCGTGAAGCTGGTGAAAACAACCCTCGCCGATCAACTGGGTGGCGGTAACACCTGGAGCATCGATGGCGCGATTAAATATATCCAGATTTATATATCCTCCTCCAGGTAAATCAAACCGTTCATCCGCCCCGCCCTGTTCTTCAAACAGTGAACGTCTCATGAATAGGCAATTCGATTCAAACATTCGATTCATCCAGCCGATTTTGTCGTCACCTGTACGCAAGGGCGTCCCGATTTCATAAAGTCGGTAGCCATTCTCAGGCCAATCGATTTTTTTCAGAAGCGCATCCTCTACCTGTTTATCATATCCGTTGACAATCGATTCATTCTGCTCCTCCGGCCCCATCCAGAAGTAGCGGGTTGCAACTACGGGATTTTCAAAAGCTTCGTAGCAGGCAAGCGCCATGCGGAAGACGCCAGGCGTCAAAATATGTGCTCCATCTATCATCAAACAAAGAATGTCGCCAGTCGCCTCCTTCAGCGCAAGGTTAATCGCCTGCGCAGGCGAAGGTGGTGCATTCTCCAGTGGAATAAATCGAACAGGCACGTCCACACCGGACCATGAAGCTGGGTCAAGTAGAACGGGTGATCCGTTATCGACAAGAATGACTTCATATTCCAGCGCCTGCGCACCGTGCTGGTAAGTTCGTGATAGCCCCATCAGGGTTCGAGGAATTTCCCGTGCCATGTCATACGAAATCAAAATAACTGATAATTTCATGCTAGTCCCATATTGAAGTGTTCCAGAGGAACAAGACACATCGCTTCTTAGTCAATCGGTTTTCCAGAATCTCTGGCCCGCTTACGCGCAACGACTGTAATGTTGGACATCGTATTGGGCATATGGCCCATGTAGAAGAACGATGCATTCGCGACTAAATCGTCGTGACCACGAATCTGACGATACTGCTCACGGTATTGCTCCAGCTTCGCCTCCCGCTCATTGCCACTGGAGTTGGTTGTAACCCCGCCGTGCAACTGATGGAAACTGCCCTCCCCGATTATTTGAAATGGCGTAACATCTGGTGCTTCCGCCGCGCGCTTAAGAATATCCAAATTCAGAAAGCCACCGCCAGGAAGATCGAAACGTTCATCCGCCCCGCCGAGCTCTTCCAGCAATGATTTTTTCATAAACAGACAATTAGCCTCTGACAACCGATTGAACCAGGTGATAACCTTGGCGCCGGTACGAAGCGGGGTACAAATTTCGAACAGCCTATACCCGTCTGCCGGCCACTCAATTCGCGTCAGCAATTTATCCTCGCTTTGCTTATCGTAGCCGTTTGATACGGATACCGTTTGCTCATCTGAACCCAGGTAAAAGTATCGAATCGCCACAACAGCATTTTTAAATGCCTTAAAACCCGACAATGCCATTCGAAACACACCCGGCGTCAGTAGGTGGGCGCCATCTATCATCAAACAAACAATTTCTCCTGCGGCTGCCGATAACGCCACGTTCATGGCCTGGGCTGGAGATGGGCAGGCATTCTCAATGCGTATTAAACGCACTGGCACATCTATGTCTGCCCAGGTCGCCTCGTCTAACGGTACGGGGGAGCCATTATCGACCAACAAAACTTCGTAATCCAAGTCCGCCGCATCATGCTGATAAGTACGCGAGAGCGCCTGCAAAGTACGAGGAATTTCCCGCGCCATATCGTACGCGATTAAAATGACAGATAGTTTCATTGAATTCACTGTTTGTGGCGAAGCCAGAGTTTCACCGCCGACTTTAGAGTTATTACGTTAATACTAGAGAAAAATCCGGAGGGTTTATAGCAAAAACCTCTAATAAAACCGCGCCTGTTCATATTCTTTCCCAGCGACACCTTGATACGGGAAGGTTGACTGACAGTCGACCGGGGAATGAAAATAACGTACTCTCTAATGACGCGTCCTTTCAATGGTCATTTGTGAACGATGAATAATACGAGCGAATTTGAATTGACTGTGGCTGACCTTGAAGCCAGCGACATTGCAGACGCTTGTGCGACCGTAGAATCCCGTATAGAGGCTTACCGCACTCGCGAGCCCACCGCTAACCCCAACCTAATCATCAACGAGAACACAGTGGCTGCTGCAAATGCAGAGCGGCATATACCGGAGGTGGACGCACAAGAACTGACCGCCGATCTACTGCGCGAAAACTTGGCTGACTACGGCGCTCTAATTGTTCGCAATATGTTTTCCAATACAACCACTAACACGCTAACAAAAGCAGCCGACCAGGTCATCAGCGCCTGTGACGACCCGAGTGCACCGCCACCTGCTAATACCTATTTCAATCCACCGACAAACTTGAGCTCCATAATGCCAAGGGCGGATAAAGAGCTGGGCAACACGAGAACGTTCCACCGTGATTCAGGATCTGCAATGTGCGTGGAGGCCCCAAGCGTCGCTGAGGCTCTATTGCAGCTTTACGAAGAAAAAGGCCTGAAAGATCTTCTCGGCGAATACCTTGGCGAGCCTCCGTGTCTATCCGTGAAAAAGTGGGTAATGAGGCGTTCAAAACTACCTGTCGCAGAGGCGGGTTGGCATCAGGATGGGGCCTTCATGGGTACCAATATCAACAGCATCAATATGTGGCTCCCACTCAACAGATGTGGCGGTGAAACGGGGTCACCCGGCATGGATGTTGTGCCCAGGCGCCTGAATAAAATTGTTTCTGCGGATGGCGCTCAGTTTAACTGGTCGGTAAGTTCAACACAGGTAACGGACACATTCGCAGACAACCAACCACTCATGCCCGTTTTCAATGCAGGCGATGCGTTTTTCTTCGATCACTTTTTTTTACATCGCACCCAATTTAGGACTGATTTCACCAAGATACGATTTGCGGTTGAGACCTGGTTTTTCGGGGCTTCAAGTTTTCCCAAAAACCAAATACCGCTTGAGTGGTAGTTTTATAAGACCGCGCTGTGGTTTCAGTGAGGAAGAAAAAATATGTCTTCAGGTTTTCTCCGAACGAGCAGCCTGACGTCGTGATAATTTGACATTGTATTGTAGTTCTTGCAAGTAGGCCTCGAACATACCCTCCTCCGGCAAAGCATGCAGCTGTGGGTTCCACGGAACTTCTACATAGTCCTTCTTCTTCCAATAATATTGATATTCTTTTGACTTCCAGTCTTTGTAGATGTCTTCCCAACTAACGCGCTCAAAATGCGGCTGTAGGCATAGCGGCGTGAGAGCCTCTTCCTCCAGTTGAAAGCGGAAATCTACAGACAGTCTCATGGTCTCAAGATTCCTATTGTCCAAGGCACGATGAATAGTCAACGCCGGAAATAGCACGATATCCCCTGCCTTGAAATCCGCACCCATCCAACGGCAGGCATTAATCTCATCGCTCAACACTGCCTGACGATTACCCGCGCCAAGGTGAAAATCCAATGGCAGCACACCGAACTTGTGTGAACCCTCCTTGATCGCCAGGGACCCCTCTTCCATGCTGACATCCCCCAGGGGAATCCAGGCGGCAGTCAAATTTGGCGTGCCCTGGTTGTTTGGAAAATCCTGGTGTGGTGGCGTGGAAAGTTCACTGGAGTCAGGGAAGATAAGCCGAGTAATACACAAAGGGTGAGGAAAAGCCGTTTCCCCAAGAACCAGCCGCATCACCTTCATCAACTGCGCGTCGTGCGCCAGGCTGTGTAAGGCCTCCAGTTTTATAATGCGATCGTGCACTCGAAAAAATTTGGGCTGCCCCTCTCTGCGTGGCCGAGATATGGCCTTCGCCCGCATGCGCTGCGCACCATCTTCAATCCATCTCTGCTCCGCCAGAATGGTCGTTATCTGATTTCTGAGTTCCAGTAAGCGTTCTACAGGAATAATATTCCGAAAAAAAAGATATCCATCTGCTTCCAATCGAGCGCGCACTGCAGCAGCATCGTTGAGAAGTTCATTCGCCTCATACATGGGCTCTGGCGTTATTATTTCTGAAACCGGAGATTCGGCCTCAATTCGCAAAAAGACCAGACGTTGTGTCAGTTTATCATCACCCGTCTCTCGGACTGCCTTATACAGCAGCTCAATACCCGCTTCATAATCTCCAGCAGCGACAAAGCTTTCAACCTGCTCAAGAACTTCCTGGTGGGGATGCTGACCTTCCGCCCCACTTTCGACTTCCATACTTATGCCTTTTCAACGAATAATTTGGTGTGCATAAAGATCATCTATCACAAGGTGGAATGAGAACCTCTACTACCAGTGTTATGTTATACATCCGCAAACACCATCCAGAATTAGACTCACCACTCGCTCATACTAAAACACCACCGGTTGCTGCTTGACAGGCGCAGTTGATCCGGCAAAGAACCAGGACTCTATCGCGTAGCGGTTATTCGTATGATTTAATCCGAAGCCTGTTCGGTGAAGGTTAAAGTGGTCAAAGAACAATGCATCTCCAGCATTAAACCTGGGACACCGCACAGGATTGGTCTGAGCGATCTCATCAATCAGTTCCTGACCAACCGTCCAATCAAATGGAGACCCGCGGGTACCGGTTTCAAATATCTCTCTACCCGTGCCCGATATTATCTCTAATCCGGGAGCACTGGCATCGCCGCCACAATCTGTCAGTGCTATCCAGAGGTTCGCCGTTCGAATAGCGGTCGCATCACCCAGAAAATAGCCATCCTGATGCCATCCGGACGAAGCGCCATTATTGGGAGCGGCACAGCGGACAACCCACTTACGCACTGAAAGCACGGGGTCTTCCTCAAAATAGCTGGTCAGCAACCCGGGGAGACCAATCTCTCGAAAGTACTCAAGCAGCTCAAATGTCATGGGAGGGCTATCAACGCTCCAAACTGAACCAATATTGGTATAGCGCTGACCCCCTCGAAATTGTTGGGGCCCACCCCTTACGCTGGAGCTTCGCTGGTACCAGGGGTTCTTGTCTTTGTTGTCATCAACATCGACAGAATCCATTCTTGCCTGAAGGACACGATCGATGTTCTCTCGCATTGCTGCAATGCGATCGTCGCCCATGATGCCTCTGACAATCAGACCGCCTTTCCCGAAAATTCCAGCCTTGAGGGCCTGCACATTCAGATTTTTAAACTCAACTTCGGGAAAGCCATCAACATCCGCAAAGCGGTTATCGTGCGCCGGTGGCCAGTTGCCGTGAGGTTCAGGCCAGGTCAAGTGAGGATAGGCTTGAATACGCAAATCGACTAACCGTCGCGCGAGCACCTCATCATTGTGACTTCCTGCATCTTCCAATAAAGCGATGGCCGCAAGGTAATCACCGTCACTGACGAGTTGATCCGCTTGCAAAAGTGCATCGTTAACCGCGTTCATTCGAATATTCTCCACACTCCCTCACTACCTGTCAAACGACAGAAATATCAAATCATAGGCAACAAGTCCAGACTGTCACTATCGATAGTGACAGTCTGGAACGAGTGCCGCATCTGTGCCGATTCGCTCTGTCACGGACACCACCAAGGACCAGACTGCGGTTACTTCGCCCCACCATCGGCAGGCTTTTTCTTGCCTTCCCCGCCCATCTTGACCCCTTTACGTCGCAACTGAAATGCTTCAGCGCGGCGCCGCGTCTCGAGATAGACGCCCGCATGCACGTAGAGCTGTCGCAAACGTTTTTCGGTCTCCTCATCTTTGGTAAATAGTAACTCAAGCAGGTGCTCGTCAGTGCGTTCCCCGCCTGGCTTTCTCAGTACACCGAGACCATATCCGTGATTAAACTTAAAGGTTTCATCGTGTTCCTTTTCAAGTTCCTCAAAGTATCTCCAGGCGCCAAAATCCTTCATTTTAGCCATGACATCATGAAACAGAACTATGCCGCCCGGTTTCACCTTTGGGTACCAGGTTGTGAAGTCTTCTTTTATGGCTTCGTAGGTATGCAAGCCATCTATGTGCAGTAAATCAACAGATTCGTCATCAAAATGTTGCAGCGCTTCACTGAAAAACATACGCATGAGGTATGTCATTCCACGGTAATATTCGCGCGCATGTTCCGCGACATCCGTATATATGGAATCATCATACGCATCCGTGTGCTCATCACCTTCCCAGCAATCAACTCCATAGGCAACGCCGTCGATGTCGTTTTCTATCATTGACTGACAAAAAGCAAAAAACGAAAGTCCGTTATATACACCAAGCTCAACTGTTATCTTTGGACGCAGTTCTGCCACAAGATCGTAGGCGAAAGACAAGTGATCAACCCACGTGCTGAAAACCATTCGTTTGGGTTCAAACCGTTGCATTGACGGTGGGAAATATAAGCTATTTTTCATGTGATTCTTTTAACCTCTGTTGTATCCCAAAGTTGGCTCGAACTATGTCGAGCCTATGTCTCTTTATTCAACCGTTCCATTATTGTATTCGATGAAATATGAACAAATCTTTGCACCTCATGCGACAACTCTCCCAGGTAAACTGGATTTGTCTCGGGGGCTGAAAATGCTTGCCCGCGAATCTCTTCGTACTGCGCCCTAATTGCATCAATAAACTTCTTTCTGGCCTCGATAGCTTCACCACCGGTGGTAACACCGCCATGAAACTGATGGAAGGTACCTTCCCCGTGCAAGAAAACGTGAGTGATCCCCGCATACTCACACGCTCTTTTATAGAGATCGAGATTTACCAAGCCACCCCCGCGCATATCGAACCGCGCATCATAACCACCAAGAGCCTGCCAGACCTTTTGTGGCATGCTAATGCAATTGCTCTCACTGTGAGCTGCATAAAATCCCCGGGCACTGGAGCCACTAAAACAGGAAATTTCAAATAGTCTGTAACCGTTCTCCGGCCAGCCAATCGAAGCCATCAAATCCTTTTCCTCATCGACATCGTAGCCACTGCCAACAGCTCTTTGCTGCAACTCAAACCCCAAATGGTAGCCCGGAACGGTCACAATTGCGCTGGGTGAGAGTTGGTGGCCCAGAATCGTATTCTTTACAACGCCGGGAGTCAGCAGACGAGCGCCATCGATCACCACGCAGACATTCTCGCCCCGGGCATGTTCCAGACCATAATTGATCGCGTGAGTCGGAGTCGGCTGAGTTTCTTTCCTCAGATGGTAGGAAAAATTGGCGGGTAAAGTGCTTATAAACTCTGATGACATGGTGTTGTCGGATTCGTTCTCCACGATGAGAACTTCGTAATCCTGAGGGCGAACGTCTCGCTGATAATCCGAAAACAGTGACCGCACCGTGTTCTGTGCTTGCCCAGGCATATCGTAGACGATCACTACAAAGCTAACAATGATTTCTACACTACTGCCGGGGCTCTCCCCGGCGAAGCGACGCATGCCTTGTTGTAATCGCTTCAGCATTTAGGCCCCACTCATCACAGGCTTACTTTTTTCAACTTCTTATACAAACGATTTATCTTCCAGGGCAGTTTGGGACCATCGTTTTCAGAGTTGTTGATAAAGTCCGATGTATAGAATTTTTCATCGCCGCTTCTTCCGGGAAGACCCATTTCGGCGGCAACCCGAAAGATCTTCTCGTCCAATACGTCTTCGGGATCACCAAAGTTCAAGATCGGAAACCGACTTCGCCTATACTCTCTGTACATCACACTGTTGTAGGCATACCAGAGTTTCAGGGATTGTGCCCGCTCCATCGCGTTACGTTTTCCCAGTGAACCGGCCACCGCATTGGGGTGGCGAAAGATACCAACGAATTCCATGTTGGGGATTAGAGATTTCCACCCGTCCAGAATGAGCAATGCCCTGGGATCTTTAAACCCGAACATGGGCGCTTCGCTATAGCCCGCCAGAAGTTCCTTTGCGAGCGTTAAGTGCTCTTCACTCCAGCGTACTTGTGCCGGAGGGGAATCCCAGGCGCCTCCATTTGCTTCCAGAACGAGATCATCAAGATCGACAAAATTCTGATTCTCGCGATTTCCTTTCCAGTTGTGTTTGCTAAACTCGTGAGTATCACCCAGAAATAAGCCTGCTTGCTGGAGTGAACCAGTAAGGCAGCTTGTACCGCTTCGATGCATTCCTAGAATGCCTACAACTCTCGCAGGTGGATTGAATTTCAACACGGGTGACGCACGACCTCTGCTTGATGACTTCTGCAGTGCATAAACAACTCCTGCAGATTAATCTTTTCGTAGCGCTGATACCAGTTAGAGCGCGCTGTTGATTATATCTTCACTTATTTGCAATAACTATGGCAACCGAGAGAAATTGCCTCAATCGTGACCGGGTACCCATAAATACAGCACTTCACGGGCCGCCAAGATGTGTGGGCTAATGCGTCGAAGATGGCCTGAGACCAGAATGAGACCACGGAGCCACCCAAATCAAGAGTAGCATCCCCGGCACAGCCATTAGGGTACAAAGAAGAAAGAAGTCGACCCAACCAATCTGCTCAACAATAAACCCAGTGCTGGCGTTGGCAAGCGTCCGAGGCACGGCTGCCAATGCTGTAAAAAGTGCAAATTGGGTGGCCGCAAAAGTCATACTGGTTTCTCTGGCGATAAAGGCAGTAAAGGCAGCCGTACCCATTCCCACGCCCAAATACTCGAAACTAATCACTACTGCCAGGAGCCACAGTAGGGCTCCGCTGCTGGCCAACAGCGCAAACCCCAGTATGCTGGCCATTTGCAACACCCCAAATAGCCACAGGGCGCGGTTAATGCCCACCCGCACGATGATCAAGCCGCCAAACACGCCGCCGACTATCGCTGGCCAAAGGGCCGCATGCTTGGCCACTAATCCGATCTGGGTCTTGGTAAATCCTAATTCAAGGTAGAACGGCATGGACAGTGCGGTCGCCATATTGTCGCCAACTTTGTACAAAAACATGAAACAAAGCACCAAAATAAGACTGTTCCACCCTCGCCGACCCAAATATTCCGCAAAGGGCTCTACAATAGCTTCACGAAGTCCCGCAGCTGGCGGCAGCTCCGATTTCGGTTCGGACACCACGAGGCTCAACACTATGCCGACGGACATAAACGCAGCCGTAATCCAAAACACGCTCGACCAGGGCAGACTGTCCGCCAAAATCAGGGATAACGACCCAGGTACCAAACTCGAAATACGATAAGCCGAGACATGGATACCATTACCCATCCCCAGCTCCGCATCATTTGGCAGTATTTCCCTCCGATAACCATCCAGTGCTACATCCTGTGTTGCACTGAAAAAGGCGATCGCCGCGGCCACCGCTGCGATTACCCAGGTGGAACGGCTTGGGTCCAACATCCCGAGGACACCAATTGAGAGCAATAATGCCACCTGAGCGACCAGCATCCACCCCCTGCGCCGCCCTAGAAAAGGAGGCACCCACCGATCCATCAGAGGTGCCCACATAAACTTCCATGTGTAGGGAATGCCAATGAGGGAAAAAAGCCCGATTTCAGATAGTGATACACCACCCTCTCGCAACCAGACCGGAACAAGTTGGTACAACACGTAAAGAGGCATACCGGACGCCAAACCTGTGAATACACAGATCAACATTCGCCGATTGAGGAGTTGTTCCTTCCAGTTACCGTCTGCCATAGTCAACTTATTACTTTCTTGAGACTAAAAATGCTAAATACCCGTGGACTGTATCTGCCAGGAGGTTCGCCAATCAAGACTTAACTGATAAACCCATCTACACTATCATGTACCCTAATGTACTGGCCTGCTCGGGAACCCTTGGTTACCAAGCTTTCATTACACATAGTTCCTAAGCAAGCTAAGTCGAGTCTATTACCGTGGATTGACTTGGCAAGCAGTGATACATCGACATAATGACCAATCTAAAAACATGGCAAAACTTAGTCAACCGCTTATGGTCAAAAATCAAGCGTATCCTCGCGCCATTTGTACTGAAAAAAACCTCGCTCAAACCAGAGCTTAATAAAGAAAGCTACAAGATAGCCACACCCGAAGATAATATTAGACTTTCGGTCACCGGCTTACTACGCCCCTGCCTGTACTTCGTTCGAATAGTACAGGAGAGCGACGACAGTCTAATGGGCGCTCATCTTACAACGGTTACACGAAACCAGCATGAGTCCGACCAAGCTATACATCTTTTTGTAACAAAGGACCACAGCGAATTTTATGGGACCGTCAAGATAACCGAAGACATTGAGGCTCTGATTTTCTACCCCAGCCGTCTGCCGGTAAATATTAAAATTCAAGATTGCTACCTTCGCGCGATCAACACTTTTGGTCGAGATTATATCTACGGGCAGACCTATGTTCGGCTTCGGTCATTTGGACTAAGCTGGACAATCAATCGCGTCAGAGAAGAAACGGAGGCACGCATACAGCGCCTTATCAAAGGCAGAACTGACGACAGCTATGCCACCTGGTGGGAGCTGTACGGAAAACCCTCCCAAGCTGTGCTGTCTGAACAACGAGAAAGCAATAAATGCATAGATACGGCCTCCCCGGATATTTCGATCATCATGCCTGTCTATGAAACACGTCTGATGCTGCTCAAAAAAGCTGTGGACTCTGTCTTGAATCAAAGCTTCTCTAATTGGGAGCTGTGCATAGCCGATGACGCATCATCGAGCTCGGCGATTCGTAGCTATCTGAATAAATTGGATAGTTCAGATGAAAGAATCAGGATTGTTTTCCGTAAAGAAAACGGGCACATCAGTGCTGCGTCCAACTCCGCGTTGGACTTAGCACGTGGTACGTTTGTCGGATTTCTCGACCATGATGACGAATTGAGTCCAAATGCCCTGCATGAGGTTATGCAGGTTATCCGCCGCAATTTCTCTACAGAACTTGTTTACTCGGACGAAGATGTCATCAGCGAAAAAGGCAAACCACTTTACCCGCAGTTCAAACCAGACTGGAATCTGGATTTTGCACGCTCCATCAATTACATCTGCCACTTTATGGTGATCCGAAGGGAGCGCGTAGAGCACCTTGGTGGATTCAGGGAGGGAGGCTACGAGGGAGCACAGGATTTTGATTTGATGTTGCGAGCCACAGAGAGACTAACACCCGATCAAATTCAGCACATTCCGCATATACTCTACCACTGGCGGGCATCCAGTAACTCCACAGTGCTAGACCACAGCAACAAGAGTTACAGTACGGAAGCGGGTATAAAAGCACTGCAAGATCACATTGAGAGGCTGGAACTGGACGCTGAGGTAGAGCCCTCCGAGATACCGACCGCTTACCGTATACGCTATAGAGTGCCGCAACCACAGCCCAGTGTGACGCTAATTATTCCAACGTATAATAATCTCAGAGTACTTAGGAATTGTGTCGATAGCGTGCTGGAGAAAACAGAATACAAGAACTATGAAGTTCTGATTATCGACAATGGCACTGATGAAAAAGCGGCGCTCGATTATTTGCGGACTCTCCAAAAACCTCAGGTACGCGTGCTCGAATATTTAGAAAAATTTAATTTTTCCGCCATAAACAATTTTGCCGTGTCCAACACTCACAGCGAGGTGTTGGTACTTCTCAATAATGATACCGAGGTCTGTAATAGCGATTGGTTGATGGAATTAGTAGGCCATGCAGTCCGACCAGAGGTTGGTGCTGTAGGCGCGAAGCTATTTTATGCACAGAACTTGATTCAGCATGCGGGTGTCTTGCTGGGTATGGGGCCGGATAGAGTTGCAGGACACGCATTTAAGGGCGAGCACAAACACGTCACCGGACCCATGGCCAGAACTCGACTTACGCAAGCGTATTCTGCGGTTACAGGCGCATGTATGGCTGTAACGCGAAAAAAATATTTGGAAGTTGGCGGCCTCGATGAGAACAACCTGGCTATTGCGTTCAATGATGTGGATTTTTGCCTGAAGTTACAGGAGAAAGGCTATACCAACGTATGGACGCCCTACGCACAACTGTACCACTACGAATCCTATTCCAGAGGTCATGACCACGGCGACAGTGTAAAACATGAGCGCTTTTTGCAAGAAAAAGATTACATGATCAACCGCTGGGGAGATAGGCTCACTACAGACCCCTACTACAATCCCAACCTGACGCGAGATTTTTCCAACTTCTCCCTAGCGTGGCCGCCCTTCCACGAAGGAGTGATCTAAATTTTCTGTCGCAGTAAAAGAATCAAATACTGAGTTTTATAGGAACGTGCTGTACCCATACCGATCAAAATCCTGAGCATATATCTTCGCAACACTCCCAACTAAGTCAAAATCGTAAAAATCCCGATAATCTGGATAGACATCGGCATCAGTACGAACATGCGGCGTATCACCGACAAAATAAATGCCCGACGGAGACCGAGTGGTGTTATGGCTAGAAGAACTGAGGCTGTCGACTGAAGCAGGTTTTAACCCATAGTATTTCGTAACGCTTTGTAACTCGTTATCCACATCCTCTAGATGCACCACATTATCGACGTCGATAAGGTTATCAACCTCCAGGGCATGCGCCTGTTGCCGGTAGTGTATATCACACTGACTCACATCAACCTGCGACAGAAAATCAACAAACTCCCGGAACGTCGCACCAGCACCTTTCTCGATGTCGCGCTCCAGAAACGTATTAAACGGTTGATGGAACGCATCATCACCAACAGTTCTAACCATATGCAAGTAACTACTTACGGCACGGGAAAAGGGATTTCGTACAAATCGAATATACCTCATCTTTCCATGCTCAGCGCGATGAACACCAGCCTCAAACTCCGCAGATTTTCGATAGACATCGATGCGGTAGTCATGAATCCAGGATGAGTAGTCCTGTGCCTTGTCCAATTCGTTCCGTTGTAAAAAAAACCATTTCACAGCGAGCGTACATCCTGATTTTGCTGACCACAAAAGCGCTATATCCTGATTCTCCAAAAAAAGAGGATGCGTAGGAATTTGAGCGGATTCGTGGAGTCGCGCACGTTTTTTGGGGTTGTAGCGCATCCACTGTCGATCGAGAAAAGTGATTACTTTCATAGGTCTGTGGGCCCTGCGAACGACTAGAATTACACATCAAGCAAGCCCTGACTATTTCGGGCGCTCTACTACTTTTTAGACGAAATACTCTTCCTCAAAATGCTGATCTGCATCTCCAGTTTGTTAAATTCCTGCTGCTGATAGGAGATCATGCCCAGCCAAATCTGAGTCATACGATCAAAATCTGTTACCCGGTCAGCGCCCCCCTCTTCAGCGCTCGCCACATCATCTGCCTGAACGCCCTGAAGAAACAAGCGCCCGTCTTCTCTCTGCAAATATTTTCTAGCTGTTGCAGCATTGCTTTTGTCGAACCGTGCCAGCACATCTTGTTTTTGTTTCGTGGTAAAAATACGGGTAGCATCGAAGCGGCGAGAATACTCCATACTCTCAGAAATTTCTACCAGCCGATTTTTAATTTGTCTCTGCACCATCAGCGGTGCCGGATAATGATTTACCTGCTTTATAATTTCTAGAACATCACTGGCTGGAGTCGAATTGACACGTTTTTTGGGCTTATTATAATTTTCCGTCGACCTCACCCCCATCGCATCCAACACATCATCGAATAAATCACCTTTCAGCTGACCCGTCTCATAAACTCGAACGACTACATTCTCAACACCAAAAACATTAGCCCACTGATCCAGAACATTTTTATAGTCGAGAAAGCGCAGTCGATTAGGGCGGCTCAGATAACGGTCAATATCGTCTCTTTCTCTTTCTGAAAGAGTGTTATCTCGCATTTCCTGAATATAACTAGATACAAGTACTTCATCTTGCCTACGGACATAACACACAATTTTTACATCTAACTGGTCTGCTAATACCTTCGCCAAACGCTGAGGTTTTACGAAATAGAAATTTTCTGAAGATATAATGCAATTCGATGCGGAGGACGTTTCTATCTCATCGATAAGTTCTTGATACAAAGTGGCGGCCAACGAGGCTTTCTCGGGTTTGGCATCCTCCAGCAGAACTGCTGCCAATTGATGCGACGCACTCTGTCGCTCTCCTGTGACGGGAAAAAGAACGTCGTTCTCCAGCAGCGTTCTCCGGTTAAATTTCAAGAACCGCTGAATAGCCGTTGAACCGACTTTGGGACGACCAATATGTATATATATTTTCTTCTTCATTACGCTTTTTCTAAAATGTGGTAGTTGTTCCCGGTATTATATGAGAGCGGACAAATATCGAGAGATTTCCTGTGTTTGCTCATCAAAACCCCTGACGGCACTGTGGTTTGGGTTTTCATAGCGTTTCCACTGTTTCCCCTCCAGAGCGTTTTCAATAGCACTCTTCAACTCGTGGATACCAGATCCAAATGGAATGACGCTCGCATTGATGCCGTCCTCCAAGTCCTCCGCCACACCACCCGCGTCAGTAGCGATAACCCAGACATCTCTCACCAGTGCCTCTCTTACAGTCAGCCCAAAACTCTCCTTCCATTGGGATGGGAATAGCAATATGTCGATACTCGCGAAAAAACTATCCATCGTCTCTTGGCTGTAGGGCGGAACAAACTCTAAATTTCCAGGAATCGTCCAATACCTATGATTCCTCCAACTTCCCCCCACATTTGCGGCCGCATCAACGACTCTTAGTGTGTAGTCTGTTCTCTCAAGCCCATTAAGAGCCTCTATGACCTGATCAGCTCCCTTGATAAACCCCGGGCCTCCGACGAATCCAAATACCAGTTCCTTTCTTCTATTTTTTTGTTCAGTTCTATCACGCAAGTAATTCCCTAATGGCATTGTCACGCCATTCTTATTGACCTGAGAAACTTCCTCGCGGAAGCCGTTTGCCAAATGTAGCCTCTTATGAAATTCACTTGGAAACAGCAAAAGGTCGACTTGCTGAAGCTGCTCCCTCAGGTAAGCGTTTCGTTTATGCATCCCAGAATAGTCTGACGTGCAATGTCTGCACTGCGCCTCATCAATCGACCATTGATTACAGTAAAGTCCGTCAGAATTAATCATGAATTGACGCTCACAAATCCACCAGCAGTCATGCACAGTGACAGCCAATTTTATACCGTCGCTCACAAATTCTTCAAAGAAACCGCAACCAATCATCTGAATCGCATGGCTATGGCAGACATCCGGCCGAAAAGCCCTGGCAATATCCAGAACGCATCTGGCTACCGCGGGATTCCGATATACGTCTTCGCCAATGGGATCAAACGGCAGATTAATGGCGACAACATTCACCCCTTTTACCTTGTAGCGCTTGAGAAGAAATGCAGGCAAAGAGTGATCGCGCATTGTCGTCACGACCAATACTGCCCAGTCATGATCATCCTGCAGGCGCCGGGAGGTTTCTTCCGTTACAATGGTGGCGCCCCCGAAACTCTCTGGAGCGTAGTAGAGATTTAGGACTAACAGTCTATTCACGGGACACCAAAAACTGAGCGACAGTTTCCTGCTCAACTGCCTCCTCTGCAGTTATGGTGTGTTGCAGCATCACTTTCTCTCGGGAGTTGGCAGCCAATTCCGACCTCATATCACGGTCGTCAACAAGAGCTTGTAGTTTTGATTCCCATTCTTCAGTCGAATCAGCCAAAAACCCATCCTCGCCATCTACAATGATCTCAGAGAATTGACCGACTGCGGAGGCGATCGTTGCAACCTCGCAAAGGGATGCTTCGATATAGCGAATAGCGCTTTTGCATTCATTAAACCGATCCTTTGTTAATGGAACAATATTGAGATCAGTTTGGCTCAATATCTGAAGATATTGCAGATACCCAGAAAATGGCTGTGATTCAATTCGGTGCTTAAACGCCAGTAGTTCATGTGGAATAGTGACGTGACCCAACACTCTAAGAGATACATTTTCATTACGGCTTAGAATACTGCACAGTGCCGCAGACACTACATTAAAGTCCTCATCGTGCGCTCGGGAGCCAGAAGCATATCCAATGACAATAGATTTGGTGTGTCTATCGTCCCTGGACCTTCGGCAACTATTAACCATCGATAGCGTTGCGGAGTCAGCTAGATTTCGCCACAAAAATGTGGGCTTATCAAATTCGATCGCTGTGAGGGCCTTTAGATAATTGGTGCTAAGAAGAATCGCATCAACTTTAGCCATTGCAACACGGTAGCGCGCCACATCATTTAAAAGATATTCTCTCTCATTAGAATCCAAATGCTTGAGATTCGGATTTTCACTGTAGACACCTTTGTTGAAAATCGGATCATCGATATCATAGAACGTTTTAACCCCAAGTCTCTTTGCCTCGTTAATATAATCGTTCAGTAACGATATGGCAGGGACACGGTAGAAGATCACCGAGGTAGAAATTTGTAGATTGCTTACCACCCTGGAGTCATCGAGGTAATGCGCATACCCACAGCTCCACCCAATCGATTCAAAATAATCAATTTTCTGCAATACTCGATATTTTCTGCATTGCGGCAGATCCAGGGCACCGACAATAAATATTCGCGGCGTATCAAAAACAAGGCTACTTTTGTCCACTGCGTCTATTCCCTGACGCTCAAGTCCCCGAATATACTCACCGTAAAAATGGTTTGACACTCCAAGTCGTTTCACAACTTTTGTAGCGGTCGCTGTCCAGCCATAGAGTCTGACATTGGCCATAACTGTCGCTAAAGATGCGCGCACACCAAAAGGAAAAAACGTTTGCATACGTGTTCTGTCAGTCATGTCTACCAAGATGTATCGAATTCAAACAATATTTTACCTACGCCATGCCGCGTCTCATGCGTCGAGAGATACCCTGCAATCTATGCCCCATTGTCTACTGCCAAATATACTTTGAAAAAATAACGCTTTTCATATAAAAAACTTTCCCAGGGCTGAAACGTCAATCTACTCACATAGCTGAATTAAGATCCGCTCTAGACTGCCAAGCCGAAAACACGCGCTTACAGACTACTTTCCTCATAAGACTGCACAGCAAAGGAGTCGAGTATCCCTTTAACGCTACTCTTGATCAGCGTAATACGACCCTTACGAAAAACCAGTAAATACAATAGTTTACTGGCAAAACGGCAGACGTCATGGACAACCCAGGAGCCCTTTGCATAAGCCTGTCGATATAACCAAAATCGGTTTCTGGTCATATAGTAATTCCGATTAAAGTCATGGTACCGTATTACTGAATTCGTGAAAGGGATTTGCGTACAATTCTCACCAATTCGCTGCCGTATCACACCC
>TARA_R110002072_G_scaffold21880_15_pt1 | contig 18180 bp, 23 predicted proteins | sample TARA_R110002072 | Tara Oceans TARA_R110002072 (sample SAMEA4397118) | marine metagenome | biome: Polar Biome; feature: [SRF] surface water layer (ENVO:00010504); material: water (ENVO:00002006), including particulate matter (ENVO:01000060) such as... | depth 5 m | reverse complement strand
GAACATCCCCTTTTTTTGAATATTATGAACATGAACTTCAACCTTTATTTATAGAGAAAACTGAATTTCTTTTAGATTTTAATTTGAAATGCTTTGAAGTGATTTGTGATTGTTTACAATTGGAACTGAACATATCAAAAACTGAAACCTATCAAAAAATTATTGAGGATAAAACAGATTTTAGATACTTAGTAAATGCTAAAAAGGAAGTGTCTTATACATTTGAAACTTACACGCAAGTTTTTAACAACAAATATGGTTTTATTCCTAATTTAAGCATTTTAGATTTACTTTTTAATGAAGGCCCTAATGCTTTGAATTACTTAGAGTCTCAAACAATTATATCCCTGTAATGGCACAAACACTTATTCATTATGGCTGTCATTTTTTATTACCACTCATTGTCGCTTTGCTATTTTTTAAGTCGAATTGGAAGTATGCGTTTCTCATTATGATTGCGGGCATGTTGATTGATTTAGATCATTTATTAGCAACTCCTATGTTCGACCCCAACCGATGTAGTATTGGTTATCATCCTTTACACTCTAGTTTTGCTATTCTGTTTTACGTGTTTTTATCTATTCCGAAGAAATCTCGATTGGTTGGGTTGGGTTTAGTAATTCATATTATTTCTGATGCTTTGGATTGTTGGCTTATGTGAAAGTTGTTAGGCAGAAGTTCGCGGATTTTTCACAGAGATGGACGGAGAAATTCGAACTTCAATTATTACTTTCAGATTCTAAAAAATTAGTCGCGCAAAGACGCTAAGTCGCAAAGTTAAAAGCACTAACTGATTTCTGAAACTAAAAACTACTACACCAAGATTTGCTGAAGTTCGCGGAGTTTTCACAGAGATTCGCAGAGAAAAATAGCTTGATGTTGCTGAAAATATTGTCACGCAAAGGCGCTAAGACGCAAAGTTTTGAAATATCGAAGAAACTACGAATTTTAAATTTTATTTAAACTACTGAATACTGCTAACTGAATACTGCCTACTGAATACTGCCTACTTAACACTAAGAGTCGTCATGATAGGATAATGATCGGAATAGTGTTGGTTATAAGCTTGAAAACCATTGACATTAAAAGCTTTATCGGCAAAAATAAAATCTATTCGAACAGGGAAAAATTTAAAATCATAAGTACGTCCAAACCCATTTCCTGCTTCTTTAAAGGTGTCGTTTAAATCCCCTTTAATTTGTCTGTAAACATAAGAGAAAGCGGTATTATTAAAATCGCCACAGATTACTATTTTATATTTACATTGTTGTTTGTGCTTTAAAAACAATTCCGTTTGGAATTGTTGCATTTTAAATGTTGTGCCAATACGCTTAAAAAGACGTTCAGAATTTTCTTTTTTTAGATTTTCAACTTTAGTATCAATGTGCATCGACTCTAAATGAATATTATAAAACCTTATGGTGTCCTTCCCTTTTACTACATCGGCAAAAATGGCATTATTGGCAGTGTCTGGAAATTCAATAGAGCCAGAATTAACAATTGGAAATTTTGAAAAAATGGCTTGCCCAGATTTTATTTTCTTTCCTGAAAGTTTTTCAAACTTATACTTAAAAAAAGAAAAATCGATATTTTTTTGAGGATGATACTCTTGTATACTTAAAACATCAGGAGATTCTCTTTTAATAAAGTCAATAATTTTAGTTTCTATACCCTTTTCAGGAATCCATTCATAAAGATTAAAGAGCCTCACATTGTAATTCATCACTTTCATATTTTGAGGGTTTTCAATCTTTTTCGAAGCTGAAAACTTATATAATGATCCAAAAGAAAAGTAACCAATTAACAGCACAACAAATGATAACATAAACTTTCTTTTCAATTGAAAAATCCAATACAAAAAGAAAAGAACATTTAAAATTATTAAAAATGAAACGCCTAAATTAACTACGGCTAGTAAAGAAAATGTTTTAGGAGGCAAAAAAGGTAAAATGAACGATAGTAAGAGCAATACCGCCACAACAACATTTATAAAATAAATGATTTTATTTATGAAGCTTAGTTTTTTCATAGAATTGCTAGAAGCTAAATGACAGATGACTGATGTTTTACTTTAAGTTTCGCTTGAAAGCAATCATCATATTCATCAAATGAAATGATTCATTATAATGTATTTGAAGCTGTTCTTCTGAAATATACTTTCTTCTTAATGCTTTATGCAAACAAGTAACAACCTCAGCTAAAGAACGAATTGAATACCCTAAAAACCTATTTTGTTCAGGATTTGACTGACCAATAGAACCTTCAGAATTATTTAAAGCGACAGAGTCTATTGCTCTTAATAATTGAGAAGATAAATTATAATATTCTTTTTTAGGAAAATTATCAATCAAAATATTAACTTCCTCTCCTAAATCCATAGCTTTGTGCCAAATAAGTAGTTTTTCAAACTTAAATTTACTCATAATTATGAGATTTCATGCAAGGTTTTGGTCTTCCGTATTCTATCATCAGTCTTCTGTCATCAAAATCACTTCCCTGCTTTAAATAAGAATTCCTTTTCTTCAGAAGTTAAACTATCATAACCACTTTTACTAATCTTATCTAAGATAACATCAATTTTCTTTTGATTGTTAAAGGCTTCAAAATCGCCTTTAGTATAGCCGCCTACTTTACTTTTATTTTTATGTACCGTTTTTAAAGGCGCTTTTTTTGATGCTTTGAATATATTAGTCACACTATCCATTAATTTTTCAAATCCTTTTCCTATATCTTGTCCTTTAATTAATTGCTTCGCATAAAAGTAGCCTAAAAGTGCGCCTCCTAAGTGTGCCAAGTTTCCACCCGCATTTCCTGTTTCTGGATTGCTGATACCAGAGAAAACACCAATAACATCTAAAACCACAATAGCTGCACCAACATACCAAAGCTTTAAATTGAAGGAAAAAAAGCGTATCTCTTGGTTAGGCATATATGCACAAAGAAATATTAACAACGCTCTAACTGCTGCCGATGCCCCTAACAATCTTGAGTTCCCTCCAAATACACTAGGTAATAATGTGTAGCAAAGCATAAATAATAAACCGCCAGCAATTGCACCAAGAAAATAGATATTCAGTGCCATTTTAGGACTAAATAAGTTTAAGAACATACGCCCTAAAAAATACAACCAAAGCATATTAAATATTATATGCAGAGGGTCATAATGAATAAACGCATACGTAATAATGCTCCAAGGTTTAATAATAAATTTTGAAAAACTACTTGGTAACTCAAACCAAACAAAATCAAATCTTAAGATTAAATGCAATAGAAAAACAACAACGTTAATGGCTACTATTTTTTCTAATACATTAAGATTGGAAAGCTTCTTTTTTATGTCTTGATTTAGTGAACTCATTAATTCCAACGGTTTTTATTAAACTGATTTTTCTTCCAATACCACATAATAAAAAAGCCAGTTAATGCGCCTCCAACGTGAGCCATATAAGCGGTATTACTTGGACTAAAGAATGATTGCCCTGTTATGCCTGAAACTAAATCTAAAATAATAATTCCAGGGATAAAGTATTTTGCTTTAATAGGAATTGGGAAAAATATCAGCATCAGTTTAGCTTCAGGATTCATCATACCAAAAGCTGCCAAAATACCCATAATACAACCAGACGCTCCAACCATAGACGCGTTGTATGCTGGATAAATAGCCTTCAACATTGAAACTTGAGACTGAGTTACACCAGCAATTGTTTCATTATTAGTAAGCATTTGTTTAATACTTTCTGAAGATAACCCAGAATCTAATAATGCATTATAATCAGGAAGATATAAAGAATAGTAAAACCCTACTTGAAGTAAAACGGCGCCTAAACCCGAAGAAATATATATAAACAAAAAACGCTTAGAACCTAAAACTTGCTCTACTGGTGAACCAAATATCCAAAGTGCAAACATATTATATAAAATGTGCATTAATCCACCATGCATAAACATGTGTGTAATAATTTGCCATGGTTTAAACGCATCATTTTTCGGAAAATACATGGCAAACCACTCATAAAATAAATCACCACCTCCAATGGTTAACGTGCCGATAAACATAATCGTGTTAATGATTATTAAATGTTTAACGGTTTCTGAAATTCGCATCATATATTAAATAAATTTTTTATCTAACTCGTCAACACTCATAGTTATAAATGTGGTTCTGTTAGTAGGCGATACATTAGGTTCTTTACAAGCAAACAACTTATTTACCAAATGTTCTTGTTCATCTTTTTGTAAGGACTGCCCTGTTTTAATAGCCAGACTTATTGCCATTGATTTTGCTAACAAATCGGAAGCACTAAAATGACTATCAGGTACTTCGTTTTCTACATCACTTATTAGTTGTTCTAAAATAATAGACACTTCACTTTCTGGAACACCAATAGGTACACCCGTAATATCAATAGATTCATTATTAACGCTTGAAAACACAAAACCAGTATGTTCTAAATCGTCTTTTAACTGATTTATAATAGCAATATCTTGCGGTGAGAAATGAAGTTGAAGTGGAAATAATAATTGTTGACTTGCCGCCTCTTTAATCGTTAAATTCTTTAGAAAATCTTCATATAAAACACGTTGATGCGCGCGATGTTGATCAATTACCAACATTCCCGATTTTATGGCACTCACTATATATTTATTATGAATTTGATACGTTGTATTGGTTTGTTCTACTTGATTATCATCATCAAAAATTGATGCTGTTTGTTCTTCGCTTTCAAACTGAACTTCTGTAAAGTCTTGCTTCGAGTCATTCCCCTTTGATTCTAACCCAACATATAAACTTTCCCAACTTGTGGTTGGTTCTTTTTTATACGCTACCGCCCTAGCTTTTGAGGCTGTTTCCTCTTGAAACGGATTAAAACTCTTATCTACTTCAACTTTTGGGATATGGGTATCTTTATTCTTATGATTATAGGGCGTATCTAAATTTGGGTCGCGCTCAAAATCGAGTACCGGTGCAATATTAAACTGCCCTAAACTATGTTTTATAGCAGAACGTAACAACGCGTAAAGCGTGTGTTCATCATCAAACTTAATTTCTGTTTTTGTTGGATGAATATTAATATCTATGGTTTGTGGATTAACTGTTAAATTTAAAAAGTAACTGGCATGCGTTCCATTTTTAAGTAATCCTTCAAAAGCCGATGCAATAGCATGATTTAAATAGGCGCTTTTAATAAAGCGGTCATTAACAAAAAAGTACTGCTCACCTCTTGTTTTTTTAGCAAATTCAGGTTTACCTACAAATCCTGAAATTTTGAGTACTTCAGTATCTTCTTCAACAGGTACCAATTTTTCATTGGTTTTATTCCCGAAGATATTAACAATCCGTTGACGGTAATTACTAATTGGTAAATTAAAGGCTTCACTTCCGTTGTTATATAAAGCAAAACTTATACTAGAATGTGCTAATGCAACACGATGAAACTCATCAATAACATGGCGTAATTCTACCGTATCAGATTTTAAAAAATTCCGTCTTGCAGGAATATTAAAAAAGAGATTTTTTACCGAAACAGATGTTCCTGTAGGCGTTACAACCACATCTTGTGAAACCACATTACTACCTTCTATAACTAAACATGTACCAATATCATCTTGTTCTTGTTTCGTTTTTAATTCCACATGCGCAATAGCTGCTATACTTGCTAAAGCTTCACCTCGGAAGCCTTTGGTGTGTAATTGAAATAAATCTTCAGCACATCTAATTTTTGATGTAGCATGACGCTCAAAACTCAATCTTGCATCGGTTTGACTCATACCCTTACCATTGTCAATAACTTGAACAAGGGTTTTTCCAGCATCTTTTATGATAAGTTTTATAGTATCCGCTCCAGCATCAATGCCATTTTCAAGAAGTTCTTTTACCACAGAAGCAGGACGTTGTACAACTTCTCCAGCAGCTATTTGATTTGCTACATGATCGGGTAAAAGCTGTATAATGTCTGCCATATATTATTTAGGTAAGAATATAGATAAATCGAAATCGATAATAAATAAAAACACTAAAAGAAGTACAGCAATAATAATTAAAATACGCTTGTTAGCTTGTCTATCTGGGTTATTTTTTAGGTCGTTTAATGCGTCATTAAATGTCCCTTTTAGTCCTTTATTGGCGCCAACCGTTTTTCTGTGTTCATCAAACTTATGCTTAATTTCAAATGGACTGCCTTCACCCTTATCATCGTAATAACGTGGTGTGTAACTAAATTTTTTATTTTTACGCAGTTTTAAAATTCCCATGATTTCTAAGTTTTTGGTTACATGTATTTTTTTTCTAATACATACATACAAATCAATAATAATACCAAAACCAAGATTAAGACTTTCATCGACATGGCACCTCGTGTTTTTACTTTTGTGCCTTTACTTTGTTGCCATTTTGAAACAAAATCCTTGGTGTTAGAATTTTTATCTAAACTAGAATCTGCTTGACTTTCTTTTGAAAATCTCGGTTTATAATTAAACGTTTTATGTTTACGTTGCTTTAACAAAATCTTGTGCTGTTGTGCCCCAAAAATACTCAAAATTAGACAGAAACTACGGATTGAAATGCCAAAAATTGTTAACAAACCGCATAGGGCAAATTCCAAAAAAAAAGAAAAAAACTAAATTCCAAAAGCCTGTAAGATTGTTACTATAAGATGCACAAGGAGAAAAATAGTCTCGCAAAGACGCCAAGTCGCAAAATTTTAAAAGAGACGAGAGACGGACGACCAACAAATATTGAATGTCAATTGCGACTGCAACTGTGACTGCGACTGCGACTACGACTAAATCTAACTATTCTTCCTAAGTTCCGCCATTTTAATAGCAGCAATAGCAGCTTCTATTCCTTTGTTTCCGTGTTTACCACCAGAACGTTCAATACCCTGTTCCATAGTATTATCTGTAAGGACACAAAAAATAACGGGTGTTTCACGCATCACGTTTAAGTCTTTAATACCTTGTGATACACCTTGGCAAACAAAATCAAAATGTTTAGTTTCTCCTTGAATAACACTACCAATAGCTATTACAGCATTAACCATTTGCTCTTGCATTTTTTTACAACCGTAAATCAATTCAAAGCTTCCAGGAACATTCCAACGAATTATATTATTAGGTAATACGCCATTTTCAATTAGCGTATCATGCGCCCCTTTATATAAACCTTCGGTGATATTATTATTCCATTCAGAAACAACAATCCCAAACCGAAATTTACTCGCGTTTGGGATTGTTGCTTTATCGTAATCTGATAAATTTTTATTTGCTGTAGCCATTATATAATTAAATTGGTATAGCTATTATTTGTTTGCCAACACCTGCGCTTTACCTATAAACACATCCACTTTAGAAGCTTCAGTAGAATTAGTGTAATCGTCTTTTATTCTTTTAAAATAAGCTAAAGCTTTATCTGCTTTTCCCAATTCTAAAGCTATAGTTCCAGCTTTAAATAAATACATTGGTGTTGTAAACTCATTATCACGCATTTCAGCAGCTTGCTCGTAGTAGTCTAAAGCATCTTCGGTTTGATTTAATTGTACAAATGCATCACCAATATTCCCTTTAGCTAAAGGCGCCAAAATCTCATCATCACTTTTAAAATTACTTAAATGCTCCACAGCATTTTTGTAATCTTTCAATCTTAAATAAGCTGTACCGGCATAGTAACTTGCAAGATTCGCAGAAGGTGTTCCGCTGTATTCTTCAATTATATCAAGCATCCCAAATTTACCTTCACCACCATTTAAGGCTAAGTTATAAAGAGAATCTTTTGCAGTACCAGTAACCGCTTGGTCAAAATATTTTTGAGCTTGAAACATATCATTCATAGCCGCTTCCTGTTTTGGTGTAGCAATGTATTCATTATATGCCAAAGACCCTAAAACCACAGCTGCAACAAGACCAATTATAATAAAAATATACATTTGGTTTTTTGCTACAAAATCTTCTGTTTTAGAAGCCGTTTCATCAAGTGTATTAAAAACCCCAGCAGTTGTAGAACCTTCTTCTATATTCTGTTGCTTTTCTCCTTTCGTTTTAGGTTTATGTCCTCTTTTTTTATAAGTTGCCATCTAATTGTTCTATATGATATGGTTCAAAACAATACGTCTGAACACAATTTATTAATGTGGCGCAAAAATATAATTTTTCTTCAGAACTAAAAGGGTATTTATTTGATATTTTTCAATAATTTGCACTTCTTTTTAAGAGTTTAACCACAAAACGCACTTAAAGTTGATTTTAAAATCACTTTCATTACTTAATTATAAAAATTTCGATAGTAAATCGTTCATTTTCAATGCTAAAATAAATTGTATTGTAGGAAATAATGGTATCGGAAAAACAAACGTGCTGGATGCTATATATCATTTATCATTCGGAAAAAGTTATTTTAACCCAGTAGCGACTCAAAATATTAAGCACGACGAAGATTTTTTTGTCATTAATGGCGATTATGATAAAGATGACAAAACCGAAAAAGTAGGGATTAGCCTAAAACGTGGGCAAAAAAAAGTGATTAAACGCAATGGAAAAGCCTATGAGAAATTTAGTGAGCATATTGGTTTTTTACCCTTGGTTATCATTTCTCCTGCAGATAGAGATTTAATTACAGAAGGTAGTAATACTAGAAGAAAGTTTATTGATAGCGTGATTTCCCAAAGTGATAAAACCTATTTAAATCACCTAATTAATTATAATAAAATACTAGCACAACGTAATGCTTTGTTAAAATATTTCGCACTCAATCACACTTTCAACAACGACACTTTAGAGGTTTATAATGCGCAGCTTACAGAATATGGGGCGCCAATATTTGAAAAGCGAGATGCCTTTTTAAAAGTGTTTATTCCTATTTTTAAATCGCGTTACTTAGCTATTAGTAATGGTAACGAATCTGTTGATTTAATTTATGAAAGCCATTTATTTGAAGACGATTTAAGTACACTTTTAAGAGCCTCGATAAATAAAGACAAAGCATTGCAATACACAAGTATTGGAATTCATAAAGATGATTTACACTTTAATATTGAAGATTATCCTATTAAGAAGTTTGGAAGTCAGGGACAGCAAAAATCTTTTTTAATCGCTTTAAAACTGGCGCAGTTCGATTTTATAAAAGCGCAAAGTGGCGTAAACCCAATTTTGCTACTCGATGATATTTTTGATAAATTAGATGAACAACGTGTGGCACAAATTATTAAATTAGTGGATGATGAGAATTTCGGGCAACTATTTATTAGCGACACACATGCGGAACGAACAGAAAATGCTGTGAAGCAGGTGCATCAGTCTTATGAGATTTTTAAGTTATAATGTGCTTTTGCAAACTAACTACTGACCTCTAAAAAGCTTAATGAAATCTGCTCTTTTCAATCATTTCTTTAAAAATTTGCCATTTCTTGATATCTCCATCAATATTATAAGTTACAGAATTTTTAAAGGCACTTGTAATACCTCCAATAACAGCTCCTCCAATAGCGCCTAATCCTCCAATAGTCGCAGCTCCTTCACCTGCGGTATAACCAAGAAAAGCGTCAGGATCTGCGGTTGATACGCCCAGAACAACCCCTATAATTGCTCCAGTTGCAGTCGCGGTTAATACATTATGTCCCGCAGATTTTTTGGTTTTTACATAACCTATGTCTTCAATACCCAATTCAATTAATTTATCTTCGTTTTTCAATCCGAAAACACTATCATTAATAAATGTAATATGTCCTTTTGCTATTTTTTTTCCTTCTATTGAATACACTCTAACAAAAAGATCATGCCATTTTAATTCCTTTTGAGAATAAGCATTGGCACTAAATATTATAGCAATGCATCAAAAAATTAACAGACTGCGTGAACGTATAAGAATTGATAATGATGCCTTTGATTTTGAGTAAGCCGTATGAGTGAGCGCATTAGGGATTGCAGTGGAAAGCCCACAGCGAGGTACGAGCGAGGACTTGCAACGGAAAGCCCGACCCTTGGGGTAATGCCAAAAACATTATATTAAAGTGACTTTTTTAAGAGTTGCGAGTCCAAATAATAAAGAAGTTAAAAATATTTTACCTTTTTTGTAACAAAATGAAACATTTATACGTATAACTATTGAACGACCTATTTATTCACAATTAAATTCAGGATAACATTAGATGAGACAACTTAAAATTACGAAGCAGGTAACTAATAGAGAGACCGCTTCGTTAGATAAATATCTACAGGAAATTGGTAAGGTTGATTTAATTACAGCCGATGAAGAGGTTGAATTAGCGCAACGTATTAAAGCTGGTGATCAATTAGCTTTAGAGAAGCTAACAAAAGCTAATTTACGTTTCGTTGTATCTGTAGCTAAACAATATCAAAACCAAGGTTTAACGTTACCAGATTTAATTAATGAAGGTAATTTAGGTTTAATTAAAGCGGCACAACGTTTTGATGAAACTCGTGGTTTTAAATTTATATCGTACGCTGTGTGGTGGATTCGTCAATCGATTCTTCAAGCATTAGCGGAGCAATCTCGTATTGTACGTTTACCATTAAACAAAATTGGTTCTATTAACAAGATTAATAAAACATTTGCCTTTTTAGAGCAAAGTCATGAACGTCCACCTTCGGCTGAAGAAATTGCTAAAGAGTTGGATATGACTATTAATGATGTTAAAGAGTCTATGAAAAACTCTGGACGTCACGTAAGTATGGATGCCCCTTTAGTTGAAGGTGAAGACTCCAATCTTTACGATGTACTAAATAGTGGCGAATCGCCAAATCCGGATCGTGAACTATTACACGAATCTTTACGTACAGAGATTGAACGTGCTTTGGAAACATTAACACCTCGTGAAGCAGATGTTATTCGCTTATACTTTGGTTTAGGTAACCAACACCCAATGACTCTTGAAGAAATTGGAGAGACTTTCGATTTAACTCGTGAGCGTGTAAGACAAATTAAAGAAAAAGCTATTCGTAGATTAAAACATACCTCTAGAAGTAAAATATTAAAGACTTATTTAGGATAGTAATTAGTGCTAATTACGACTAAATTACAATAACAAACAGTTACAACATAACTGTTCGTTTTTTGATTGATGAAAGAACCCCCGGCTGATTACCGGGGGTTTATTTTTTTATTAGCCAGCATTAAAAAAATCAATTTCTCACTAAAATTCATTCTTATATCTTTTTTAGTTAATTTAGCTCGAACCTAACAAAAACCAACCATTATTAAATATGATTAAAACAATTTGCTATATAAGTGATTCTCTAGAACATGAATGCTTAGATAAATTAACGACATTATATCTTAAAGCGAAAGCGAATAATCTTAAACATAATATAACCGGTGTACTTATTTATAAAAACCAAAATTTTTTACAAGTTCTAGAAGGTGAAGAAACCGTTATTCATGAAACCTATAAAAGAATTGAAAATGATTCTAGGCATAAAAACATTATTAAAGTTATAAACACGACTATTGAAGAACGTATTTTTGAGGATTATAACTTCGGGTTTACCATTGTAGATAACAAGCAAGGTTTAAAGAATCTTTATGACTATTTAGAATGGTTAAGAGCCGCAGAGAATAAAATAGCTAATAAAGTAATTACAATGGTTGAAAACTTTATTGAGCGCAAATAACAAAAAATGGGTAAAACCACTATTTTTGCTGCTACTAAAAACAACATATTAATATGAGCTCTAAATTAATTGCCCCTTCCATTCTAGCAGCAGATTTTGCTAATCTTAAACGCGATGTAGAAATGGTTAATAAAAGCGAAGCTGATTGGTTTCATATTGATATTATGGATGGTGTTTTTGTTCCGAATATTTCGTTTGGCATGCCTGTTTTACAAGCCATTAGTAAACATGCCAAAAAAACTATTGATGTGCATTTAATGATTGTTGACCCTGATAGGTATATAAAAACTTTTGCCAAATTAGGAAGTAATATTTTAACTGTACACTATGAAGCATGTCCCCATTTACATAGAACTTTACAAGCTATAAAAGCAGAAGGTATGCAAGCTGGAGTTGCTTTGAATCCGCATACAAATATTAGTCTTTTAGAAGACACTATTAATGATATTGACCTAGTTTGCCTTATGAGTGTTAACCCTGGTTTTGGAGGCCAAAGTTTTATAGAAAACACTTATGCTAAAATTAAACAATTAAAAGATTTAATTACAAGAAAAGATGCCTCAACTAAAATTGAAATTGATGGAGGTGTTACTAATAAAAACGCAAAACAACTGGTTGATGCTGGAGCAGATGTGTTAGTAGCTGGAAGCTATGTTTTTAAAAGCCAGAATCAACCTGAAACTATAAAGGATCTAAAAGCCCTTGCTAATTCTTAAAACTGTTTAATAAAATAGTTTAATAAATCGGTTGTTGTTACGATACCCATCAAAGCGCCATCATCTACAATTGGCAATGCATGAAATTCGCGGTCAGCTAAAATTTTAGCAACTTCTTTAATTGTAGTTTCACTAGTAACTGTAACCACATTTTTAACCATTACCTGTTCTATGGTGAACATATTATAAACAACTGATTCAACTGAATTAATTTCTTCATCATGAGTTTCAGCAAAACTAATCCGCATTAAATCTGTATAACTTAACATTCCTATTATAGCCTCGCCTGAAACTACTGGTATATGTTTTATTTTATGTCTATTAAAAAGCATTTCTGCTCTTTCTAAATCATCTTCTCTTGTCAATGCTATAATATTTTTGGTCATTATAGCAGAAATTGGCACACGGTCTCTCATAGTTTTCGATTTAAATCCTAAAGTAAAATTACTTCAGAATGAGAAAATATTTTATGACATAAATCACTTAATGCAAATATGTGAATACCGTTTTTTTAAGAGTGAAAAATGTGTTAAAACTGCTTTAATAAGTATTTTATAAGGTCGGTAGTGGTTACGATACCAACTAATATGTTATTATCAACTACAGGTAAAGCATGAAATTCTTTGGTTGCTAAAATTTCTGCTACTTGTTTTATTGAATTAGAAGATGAAATAGTTATAATATTCCTTTTCATTACTTGTTTGATAGTAAACATGTTATAGACAAGTGCATCAACACCTTCATCAATATTGTCTGTTAAATCTGCAAAACTGAGCCTTAACAAATCGGAATAACTCAACATACCCACTACAGCATTACTTGAAACTACTGGAATATGCCTAATATGATATTTTTTAAAAAGGTGTTCTGCTTTCTCAAGACTATCATTCTTTTTTAATGTGATGACATTCTCGGTCATTATCATTGAAATTGGTGCTTTTCGTATCATGACATTAAGTCTTAAAGTTTAATTACTCTAAAATTATTAAACTAAACCTTTAAAAAGTATGATAAAAGTCATGGAGCTAAATTAATACCTCTTAAAAATGAATATTTATTTTACTTTAAAATAAACTTCAAGGCACTGGATTCTATATTCTTGAGGTGCTTCAATAAATAATTTTAAGATAACAGCTCAAAACTTAATATTATTAGTAAATAAATCAAAACCAAGTAGCTAGTAATTTTTTTATATGCAACACGAAAAACATTTGATTTACTCTTGTTTTTAACTGTTTTTTATGTAATATCAACAACATAATTGTTTATTTTTATTTACATGTTAGTATAAATTAATTTTGTGAACTTTAAAACTTATTTCAAGCATGAAAACTTCAACAAAAGCACAGTTACTAAAAACAAGCACGCCTACAATAGCAACCATTTTATATAAATTAGGCTTAAAGAATCAATTTATTCAAGATGTTAAGCCATTAGCCTCTGGAAAGCCAAATATGGTTGGTGAAGCTTATACCCTACGCTACATACCAGCAAGAGAAGATCTAAATCCAATCACTGTATTTAGAGATCCTAAGCATCCTCAACGCGTGGCAGTCGAAGCATGTCCAGAAGGTTCTGTTTTAGTGATGGATAGTAGAAAATCTGCCAGAGCAGCTTCTGCTGGTTCTATCTTAGTTACTAGACTCATGGTACGCGGGGCAGCCGGTGTCGTTACAGATGGTGGATTTCGTGACTCCGGTATAATTGCTAAGCTACCATTTCCTTCTTTTCACAAAACACCTTCGGCACCTACAAATTTAACATTGCATCAGGCATTAGATATTAATGTTCCAATAGGATGCGGTGATGTTGCTGTTTTTCCTGGAGATGTTATTGTTGGTGATGATGATGGGGTTATGGTAATACCTGCAAATGTTGCAGACAAGGTGGCTGAGGAAGCAAGTAAAATGGAATTGTATGAGGCTTATGTTACCGAGAAAGTTATGGAAGGGCGCCCAATTATTGGTTTATATCCTTTAACCTCTGAAGACAATATTAAAGATTTTGAAAATTGGAAAGCGCTAAAAAAGAAATAATGCGCTGTTGAAAATCAATTAAATCACGCTTTTCATTTTTATCACCAACGAAAGCGACTAAGAAGTCTATAATAAGTTTCATTATTAAAGGTCTTTTGTGTTTATGTTTTTTATGCTACTTATATTTTAAATTGGAGGGTAGCATAATAATATTTTCGATGGATTTTTAGAAACAAAAATGAGTTCTGAAATAGCAGCTGAAATAAATATTTCATCTCCTTGATTATATGTATATTCCTTGTTGTTACATACCATTATTCCTTCACCTGAATAAATAACGGCAACATAAAAACGTGAGTTTCCTTTTATGGTATAGCTGCCATTTAAAACGAGTTCATTTAAACCAAAACAATTGGTGTGCTTTGCATTAAATATAGTTTTTAAAGTAAACTCATTTGAGTCATCAAGAGTTTCTGGAGTTACTTTCCAAACATTTAGAGCTTCATCTAAGGTATAAGTATCATAATGAAAACATTCAAGCATTTTCTGCTCTCCCACATCTTGATGAATGAGTTCTGGCCCAATTGTGAGACCATTTGGGGTCGTTTTTTCAACACGCATAGTATAATCTGTAGGTTCTTGAACCTCCATTAAAAAGCAACCACTGCCTATAGCATGAGGTACTCCTCCATAAATCATAAATGCATCTCCTGGCTTTACTTCAATTCTATGTAGGCAGTCGAGCATACCTTGAATATTTTGATTTTCGAAATGTAATTTCCATTCCTTTTTTGTGACATTTTTTTTGAAGCCCATATAAACGACGCTTTTTTCGCCATTTATTTGTCGTGTATTCAATACGTACCAAGATTCAGTTTTGCCAAACTCTGAGTTTAATATAGTTCGGGCATAATGTTTATCGGGGTGCACCTGAATGGTTAACCGTTCCAAGGAGTCTAGTATTTTAATAAGCACACCTGTTGTTCCATATTTTTCAGCTAATTTTTTACCTAAGTATAATTCTAGATTTGAATCTATTAAATCTTTAAGAGATATAATTCCATCGGCGGTTTGTATTAGAGAAAGCCCTTCGTTTTTAGGTCTGTTTTTTCCACGTGCTGTAATTGTAGACATTATCCATTCTTCAGGCATACTGCCATCGATTTCAGGACATGTTTTTTTCCATTTATCAATCAAAGCACCACCTTCATAAGTTCTCCAAACTCTATTTGGAAGCTGTTTTAGTGGTATACGGGCATATTTTTGTAGGTGTTCACTCATGTTCTATTGAATTTCTAGTACACATAATTTAAATTTAGCAGGACTATAAAAAATTCATAAATCCATTTAACGCAACATACAACATATAACAGTTGAAAATAAAAGTAGCTCCTAACGCTATATTCATCCAAACATTGATTTTATGCTCTTTCATAATACCTGATCTATTGAGCAGAATTATTAAAAATAAAGTTATCAATGGCATTATAAATGGGCTGAGAGCTTGAGATGCAATTAATATCCAAACAGGTTTACCACCAACAAATGGAACAATTAATCCAGATAATGCCACCAAAACCACTAAAAGTTTATACAATGGTTTTTTCATATCCCGTTCGGTATTTGTATAATCTGCAATTAACCAAGGAAACAATAAAAGATTAGGAAAAATGGATGATAATCCAGCTCCTATAATTCCCAAAGTAAATAAAGTAAGGGCAAAATCTCCCGCCCAAGGTCCCAATGCGTGCATCATATCCGTGGCATCATCAACTTTGGCTCCTTGAAAATAAAGTGTTCCCGTTGCACTAATCATAATAGCTAGACTTATAAAAAATGTCATGACCATAGATGACAAGGCGTCTCTGTTCTCTGTTTTAAAATCTTTAATCCCCCAATTTTGTTCTTGAACTAAAATACTTCGGGACGCTAAACAAACTCCTGCCATTGTAGTACCAACTACTCCAGCAATTACAAGACCTGCAACATCACCCTTGGGTAATTTAGGAAAAAATTCAACGATGGATGTTCCTGCTTCTTTAACAACCATAATACTAGTAATAATAAAAGCAAATGCCATAAAGCCAACCATAATACTCATAGCCTTGATGAAATTAGCATGTTTTCCTGTCCAAAAAAGAGCAATCAATAGGACTATAAAGAAAATAGAAATAACAGGACCATTGAGAAAGGAAATTGAAGTTTTTACGGATATCCATTCCATTGTAACTTCCGCTACAACGCCCATAACTCCTATACATGAAGAAACTATGGAAACGAGCAACGCGGTTATAATGAAAATGGTAACGGGTTTCCCAAATGCCTTTTTAAAATTAAACATAAGCGTTTCTCCAGAAACTATTGTCAATTTACTTATTGAAATAAGGAGGAAATAGGTGAAAAAACAGGAAAGTAATAATGCCCATGAAAGGCTTAGACCGTATTTGGCACCTGAAACCACCATAGAGGTAACACTTCCTGTACCTACAACATAGCCAATAATAAAAAATGCAGGTCCAAAATTCTTAAGACCCTTTTTAATTCTTTCTGAAAGGGTTATGCTACTTGATGCCATAATTAATGATTTATTTCTTTTTGTTGGATAATTTTGAAAATTCTTTAAATAATAGATCGTTTCATTAATGCCTTACTCTCTCTTCTCAAAGAGAATTGCTACTACATTGGTTCTAAAAAATTCCAAAATGAACATCTTTAATTATATTTACAGCTTTTAAAGCGTGCACCACACTATTAAATTATGGGGTAAAAACGCCTTATTGATATTAAGAGCACCTTAAATTCGAGTAGAAATATTTTTTTGTCAATTTTTATTTCAAGTATACTAAAACTCTCCTGTAACAAATTCTTTAAAAAAACATAAGAGTGAAATTTTATCTTTTTAATTTCCTTTATAATTGTTACAAAAATCAATAAGCATTTCGAAATGAAATTCCATAGTTTCAACTGCCAATTTTGAGTCTTGATTTCTTATTGCTTCAAAAATAGCTTCATGCTTTTTAACTTCATGAATAAAACCATCTTCATCACACACACGTGTTTCTTCAAATACTGAGAGTATCTTTGGTGTAATTTGCAACATCAACGCATTTATAGTACTATTTCCACTTGCTTTTGCAATAGCTAAATGAAAAAGTAAATCTTCTTGTATTGCATCTTCGCGCTTTAAAAGTTTTGTTCTGTAACTAATAAGCGCTTTTTTAATATTTTCTAAATCTATCTTAGTTCTATTTTTTGCTGCCAAACAAGCCGTTTTTGACTCCAACAATATTCTTGTTTCTACCAAAGATTTAAAATTTTGATTTTCCAGTGTTACCATGTCATCTATGATACCAGTCATAGCAATCTGACCTATTTTAGCTATAAAGGTTCCCGTTTGTGGAATCGACTTCACCAACTCGTAGAATTCAAGTGTTTTAATGGCCTCCCTAACATGTCTTCTGCTGACACCAAATTTTTCAGATAACACCCTTTCTGAGGGTAGTTTGTCCCCTGGTTCTAGATTTTTATTACAAATCAAATTCCTGATTTCCGATATAATCACGTTCTTCACTTCAAGATTATCGTTTTTTGCAAGTATCTCTAATTTCATTTAGGAAATATAAAATTGGTTTACAAAACTAGGTCTCACTAAATCTAGAAAATTATTGTAGCAATAAATATTTATTTATTAAAAAACCCTCAGGATAAATCTTTGAATTTTTGAAATCCAAAAAAAAAAAGATTTTACTGGTCTGAAATTCAGACCAGTACTATCTATTAAAAAAAACTAACTCAAACTAATTAACCCGTATTACAATTCTATATAATTAATGATAAACCTCTAAATCATAATAATTTATCATAAC
>TARA_R110002072_G_scaffold162846_3_pt1 | contig 18189 bp, 19 predicted proteins | sample TARA_R110002072 | Tara Oceans TARA_R110002072 (sample SAMEA4397118) | marine metagenome | biome: Polar Biome; feature: [SRF] surface water layer (ENVO:00010504); material: water (ENVO:00002006), including particulate matter (ENVO:01000060) such as... | depth 5 m | reverse complement strand
GGACCTCAGGCAGATAGGGACGACCGGTTGGCACGAGGTCCCCGCCTTCGCGGGGACTCACGCGGCATCAAAGCTCGTCGCAGAAGCTCTTGTAGGCCTTGGCGTCCATCAGCCCGTCGAGTTCGGATTTGTCGGCGATGGTCAGCTTGAAGAACCAGCCGTCTTCCTCGGGGCTCGAATTGACCAGCGCCGGGTCCTCGTCGAGCGAACCATTGGCTTCGACGACCTCGCCGGTGATGGGCGCGTAGACGTCGCTCGCCGCCTTGACGCTCTCGACCACCGCGGCGTCCTTGCCCTTGGCAAGCTGCGCGCCGACATCAGGCAATTCGACGAAGACGATGTCGCCGAGCTGTTCCTGCGCATAATCGGTGATGCCGACAGTTGCGGTATCGCCCTCGACATCGATCCATTCGTGTTCATCGGTGAAATAGCGGGCCATCGGGTCACTTCCCTCGGTAGTAGTTGTGGGGGACGAAAGGCAAAGCGGCGACCCTTGCGGGCAGACGCTTCTTGCGAACCTCGACTTCGACCGCGGTATCGACCGCGGCGAAATCGGCGGAGAGATAGGCCATCGCGATCGGATGGCCGAGCGTGGGCGAGAAGCCGCCGCTGGTGACGCGGCCGATTTCGGTGTCGCCCGAAAAGACCGTGGCGCCCTCGCGCGCTGGCAGCCGGCCTTCGAACACGAGCCCAACGCGGGTGTCGGCGCAGCCGTCGGCCAGCCTCGCGGCGCAGGCGGCGTGGCCCATCCAGCCACCAGCCTCGCGGCGGCTCTTGGTAAGCGCGAAGGTGAGGTCGGCGGTGACCGGATCGATCTCGGCCGTGAGGTCGTGACCATAGAGCGGGAGCCCGGCCTCGAGCCGCAGGCTGTCGCGCGCGCCCAGCCCGGCGGGGCGCACCTCGATCTCGGCGCAGAGCCGGTCGGCGAGCGATTCGGCGAATTCGGCGGGAACCGAGATCTCGAAGCCGTCCTCGCCGGTGTAGCCCGCGCGGGTGATCCGAAGCGGCCATTCGCCGAAGTGGTAATCGACCGCCTGCATGAAGACGAGCTGCTCGGGCACGCCGCGCATCACGCGGTTGAGCGCGGTCGCGGCGTTGGGGCCCTGCAGCGCGATCAGCGCCTGGTCGTCGAGATGGGTCAGCGTGATGTCGTCGTCGAGATGCTCGCGCAGATGCGCGATATCGTCCCATTTCATCGCGCCATTGACCACAAGATAGTAGGTCGGCTCGCCCCACTGGCCCTCGGTGCCCGCTTCCTCGTCGCCCGCGATCCAGGGGGTGACGTTGGTGACCATTAGATCGTCGAGAATGCCGCCCTCGTCGTTGAGCAGCAGCGAATAGCGCACCCGGCCCGGCTTGAGCGTGGCGATCGCGCCGGGGAGCAGCTTCTCCAGCTCCTCGGCCGCGCGTTCGCCGGAAACCAGCAGCTGGCCCATGTGGCTTACGTCGAACAGCGAGGCCTGCTCGCGGGTCCAATCGTGTTCGGCGACGATGCCCCCGCCTTCGCCGGAGGAATACTGGATCGGCATCTCGTAGCCGGCGAACTCGACCATCCGCGCGCCCTTGCCGCGATGCCAGGCATCGAGCGGCAGCTTGGCCGGGGCCTCGTCCGGGCCATCGCCCGGGAAGTCTTCGGTGGGAAGGTCTTGGGCTTCGCTCATCATGGTTCCCGACTGCATGCACGGCCACGCCCCGGCGGGACGCGATCCGATCCATGCCCCCTCTGTCGGGTGACCTGAGAGACTGACCCGTGAATGGACGGGCTTACCCCTTCGGTGGCCGCCCCTTTAGGGAGCGACGCTTTCCAGAGTGTCGAAGAGGCCCGCGCGGTCCGTTGGCCTGAGAGTTTCCGGGGCGGTTGCTCCTTCGGCGCCGGGGGCCTGCCCGGCCCCGCGATCTCTCCCGCGCGCGCCCGCCGCAGAATCGCTCCCGCAGCCGACGGCACCGCCCTGCGCGATTGCGCCGTCCCGGTCAATCGAGATTGGCCGGTCAATCGAGATTGGGACGCAGCCAGCGCTCGGCGGTGGAAAGGTCCACCCCGCGCCGCGCGGCGTAATCCTCCAGTTGGTCGCGGCCGATGCGGGCGACCCCGAAATAGGCCGCCTCCGGATGCGCGAAATAGAACCCGCTGACCGCGGCGGTGGGGAACATGGCGAAGCTCTCGGTCAGCTCGAGCCCGACGTTCTTTTCCGCGTCCAGCAGTTCGAACAGCGCGGGCTTGAGGCTGTGATCCGGGCAGGCGGGATAGCCCGGCGCGGGGCGGATGCCGCGATACTGCTCCTTGATGAGCGCGAGATTGGTGAGTTGCTCGCCGGGCGCATAGCCCCAGAGATCGGTGCGGACATGCTGGTGCAGCCGCTCGGCCAGCGCCTCGGCGAAGCGATCGGCGAGCGCCTTGAGCAATATGTCCGAATAATCGTCCTTTTCGGCCTGGAAGCGCGCGGAATGCGCGTCGATCCCGTGGATCCCGACCGCGAAGCCGCCCATCCAGTCGCCCGCGGGATCGATGAAATCGGACAGACAGTAATTGGCGCGGTCGCGGCTCTTCTTTACCTGCTGGCGCAGGAAGGGGAGACGAACCTCCTTTTCCTCCCCGGCCCCGCCGGGGAGGGGGACCACCCGCAGGGTGGTGGAGGGGTCGGCTTCGCTGCCGTTGGAAGATACCCCTCCACCAGCTTCGCTGGTCCCCCTCCCCATCGATGATGGGGAGGACAGGATGATATCGTCGCCCTCGCGGCGGCAGGGCCACAGCCCGCAGACCCCGCGCGCGGTCAGCCATTTCTCTTCGACGATCCGGTCGAGCATGGCCTGCGCATCGGCGAACAGGCTGCGCGCGCTTTCGCCGACCACATCGTCCTCGAGGATGGCGGGGTAATTGCCGTGCAGTTCCCAGGCGCGGAAGAACGGCGTCCAGTCGATATAGTCGCGCAATTCGGCGAGCGACCAGTCCTCGAAGACATGGAGTCCCGGATGCAGCGGTGGGGCCGGCTTGTCGGCGAAATCGGCAGGGAAGGCGCGGCTGCGCGCTTCGGCGAGGGGGAGCAGCTCGCTCTGTGTCCGGCCCGCGCGGGCCTCGCGCACCTGGACATATTCCTCCGCGGTGCCGGCGACGAAATCCTCGCATTGCGTGTCCGAGAGCAGCCGGCTGGCGACCCCGACCGCGCGACTGGCGTCGAGCACATGGATCACCGGCCCGTCATAGGCGGGGTCGATCCGCAGCGCGGTGTGGACCTTGCTGGTGGTCGCCCCGCCGATCAGCAGCGGCATGGTCATTTGCGCGCGCGCCATTTCTTCGGCCACGGTGACCATCTCGTCCAGCGAGGGGGTGATCAGACCCGACAGTCCGATCATGTCCGCCTGGTTCTCGTTCGCCGCTTGCAGGATTTGCGACCACGGCACCATGACGCCCAGGTCGATCACGTCGTAGCCATTGCATTGCAGCACCACGCCGACGATGTTCTTGCCGATGTCGTGGACGTCGCCCTTGACCGTGGCCATGACGATCTTGCCCTTGGCCTTGCGCTGGCTTTCGGGAAGGAGATCCTTCTCGGCCTCGATGAAGGGGATCAGGTGGGCGACCGCCTTCTTCATGACGCGCGCCGATTTGACGACCTGCGGCAGGAACATCTTGCCGCTGCCGAACAGATCGCCGACCACGTTCATCCCGTCCATCAGCGGACCCTCGATTACCTCGATCGGGCGACCGCCGGCGGCGGCGCGGGCGGCGCGGGCTTCCTCGGTGTCGGCGACGACATGCGCGTCGATGCCCTTGACCAGCGCGTGCTCGAGCCGCCGTTCCACCGGCCAGCCGCGCCATTCCTCGGCAGCCTTCTCGTCGGCGGCGGAGCGGCCCTTGTAGCTTTCGGCGAGATCGATCAGCCGTTCCGTAGCGTCCGATCGCCGCATCAGGATCACGTCCTCGCAGGCCTCCCGTAGCACCGGGTCGATCGCGTCGTAGACGTCGAGCTGGCCGGCGTTGACGATCGCCATGTCGAGCCCGGCCGGGATCGCGTGGAACAGGAACACCGAATGCATCGCGCGGCGCACGGTCTCGTTGCCGCGGAAGCTGAAGGAGAGGTTGGAGAGCCCGCCGCTGGTCTTGGCGAGCGGACAGCGCGCCTTGATTTCCTTCACCGCCTCGAGGAAGTCGAGCCCGTAGCGGTCGTGCTCCTCGATCCCCGTGGCCACGGCGAAGATGTTGGGATCGAAGATGATGTCCTCGGGCGGGAAACCGATTCCGGTGAGCAGATCGTAAGCGCGCGCGCAGATTTCGACCTTGCGGTCCCTGGTGTCGGCCTGGCCCTGTTCGTCGAAGGCCATCACCACCACCGCGGCGCCGTAATCCATGCACAGCCGCGCCTGCTCGAGGAAGGGCGCCTCGCCCTCCTTCATGCTGATCGAATTGACGATCGGCTTGCCCGAGACGCATTTGAGCCCTGCCTCGATCACGCTCCATTTCGAACTGTCGATCATCAGCGGCACCCGCGCGATATCGGGCTCCGCGGCAATCAGCTTGAGGAAGGTGGTCATCGCCAGCTCGGAATCGAGCAGGCCCTCGTCCATGTTGACGTCGATCACCTGCGCGCCGTTTTCGACCTGGCTGCGCGCGACCTCGACCGCGGTGTCGTAATCGCCCGCCATGATTAGCTGCTTGAACCGGGCCGAGCCGGTGACGTTGGTGCGCTCGCCGATATTGACGAAGCGGGCGGTGGAAGCGTTGGACATCAGGCTGCGATCGTGAAGGGTTCGAGGCCCGCCAGGGTCATGGTGCTGTCGCGTTCGGGGGCGACGCGCGGGGCGAGGCCCTCGACCGCGCGGGCGATGGCGGCGATATGCGCCGGGGTCGAGCCGCAGCAGCCGCCGACCACGTTGACGCGGCCGCTGTGCGCCCATTTGCCCACCAGCCCTGCGGTGGTCTCGGGCGCCTCGTCGTATTCGCCCAGCTCGTTGGGCAGGCCGGCGTTGGGATAGGCGAGCAGATAGGTGTCGGCGATGGCGGAGAGCAATTGCACATGCGGGCGCAATTGCTCGGCGCCGAAGCTGCAGTTGAGCCCCATCGCCAGCGGGCTGGCATGGCGCACCGAATGCCAGAAGGCCTCGACCGTGTGGCCCGACAGATTGCGCCCCGAGAGATCGGTGAGCGTGAGCGAGATCATCACCGGAATGTCGCGCGCCAGCTCGCGCTCGAGCTGCTTGACCGCCATGATCGCGGCCTTGCAATTGAGCGTGTCGAACACCGTCTCGATCAGGATGAAATCGGCCCCGCCCTCGAGCAGCGCGGCGCATTGTTCCTTGTAGACATCGACGATCTCGTCGTAGCTCACCTCGCGAAAGCCCGGGTCCTCGACATCGGGCGAGAGCGAGAGCGTCTTGTTGGTCGGCCCGACCGCGCCGGCGACGAAGCGCGGGATGCCGTCCCTCGCCATGGCATCATCGACCGCTTCGCGGATGATCCGCGCAGCAGAGCGGTTGATGTCGCCCACCAGATGCTCGGCGCCGTAGTCCGCCTGGCTGATCCGGTTGGCGTTGAAGGTGTTGGTGGCGAGCAGATGCGCGCCCGCCGCGATATAGCTGTCGCAGATCTTGCGGATCACCGCGGGCTGGCTCAGATTGACCAGATCGTTGTTGCCCTTCTGGTCCTGCTCCAGCCCGGTCGAACCGGCGTAATCTTCCGCCGCCAGCCTGGCGGCCTGGATCTCGGTGCCATAGGGCCCGTCCTTGACCAGGATCCGGCTCGCCGCGGCGGCCTCGAACTGGCTGCGCTTATCCATGGGCCTCACCTTTCGGGCGGCGGCCCAGCATGTGGCAGATCGCGTAGCTGAGATCGGCGCGGTTGAGCGTGTAGAAATGGTATTCGCGCACCCCGCCCGCATAGAGCCTTCGGCACAGTTCGGCGGCGAGAGTGGAGGCCACCAGCTGGCGCGCGGCAGGACGACTATCGAGGCCCTCGAACAGACCGTCCATCCAGCCGGGGATCGCCGCGCCGCACAGGCCGGCGAATTCGCGCGCGCGCGCGACATTGGTTACCGGAAGAATGCCCGGTACGATCGGCGCGGTGATGCCGTGCGCTTGCGCGGCGTCGCGGAAGCGGAAGAAGGTGTCGGGCGAGAAGAAGAACTGCGTGATCGCGCGGGTGGCGCCCGCGTCGAGCTTGCGCTTGAGATTGTCGAGATCGCTGGCGGGGCAATCGGCCTCGGGATGCGTCTCGGGATAGGCGGCGACCGAGATCTCGAAATCGGCGACTTCGCGCAGGCCCGCGACCAGTTCGGCGGCGCTGGCGAAGCCCTCTGGATGGGGGGCAAATTTACGCGCGCTGTCGGGCGGATCGCCGCGCAGGGCCACGATATGGCGCACTCCGGCTTCCCAATATTGCTCGGCAATCTCGCGGATTTCGGCCTTGCTCGCATCGACGCAGGTGAGATGCGCGGCGGCGGGCAGGCGCGCCTCCTCGACGATCCGCGCGACGGTGCGGTGGGTCCGCTCGCGGGTGCTGCCGCCCGCACCATAGGTGACCGAAACGAAGCTGGGATCGAGCGGCGCCAGTTCCTCGATCGAGGCCCACAGCTGCGCCTCCATCTTCTCCGACTTGGGCGGGAAAAATTCGAAGCTGACGTCGATATCGCCCGGCAGGCCGGAGAACAGCGGCGCATCGAGGGCGGTGCGCGCTTCGAGCATCTGGTCGAGGGTCGGGCTCATGTGGCAACCTTTCGTTCGATGTCGGATTGGGCCGAGTGGGCATCCTGCCGCGTGCCGACCCAGATCTTCACCACCAGCTCGCCGCCCTCGAGCGCCTGCGGCTCGCTCGCGGCAAAGCCAGCATCGGCGAGGAATCCCGCCATCTGCTCGTCGCGGAAGCCGAGCCGCGCATGCGCGTGCTTCTCGCGCAATTCCTCGCGCTGATGCGCGGCGAAATCGACGATCGCGACGCGGCCGCCGGGCCTCAGCACTCGCCCCGCCTCGACCAGCGCGGCGGCGGGATCGGGGGCGAAATGCAGCACCTGGTGGAACAACACCGTGTCGAACAGCGCATCGCCGAAGGGGAGGCCTGCAAAATCGCCCTGCACCAGTTCGACCCGCTCGGTCGGCAGATGCTGCAGCTTGGCGCGCGCGACCCGCAGCATTGCCAGGCTCTTGTCGAGCGCGACAATGTGATCCGCCGAGCGCGCGAACAGCTCGGCCATCCGCCCGGTCCCGGTGCCGATGTCGAGCAATCGCCCCAGCCCCTGCGTGTCGAGCGCCTGCGCCAGCGCGGCCTCGACCTGTTCGTCCGAGGTGTGCATCCGGCGCAATTCGTCCCAGTCGTGGGCGTGTTCGGCGAAATAGGACGCCGCCTGTTCCTCGCGGGTGGCGCGGATCGCAGCCAGCCGCTGGCGATCCTGCGCGCAGGCGCGGGCGAAATCGGGATCCTCGAGTTCGGCGCAGTCGAGCAACGCGGCGATCGCCTGGCGCAGCGGCGAGGCCCGATCGCCCGACGGCGTGGCGCGCAGGAACACCCAGCTACCCTCTCGGCGGCGCTCGGCGAGGCCTGCGCTTGTGAGGATGCCGATGTGGCGCGAGACCCGCGGCTGGCTCTGCCCGAGCACCTGCGCGATCTCGCCGACCGCGAGCTCCATCGAGCCCACCAGCCGCAGGATCCGCAGGCGGGTGCTGTCGGCCAAGGCCCGGAAGGTCGTATCGATCGTCATCGGAGACAGGATATAAAGGTATCGACAAATGTGTAAATGGATTTCCGGTTTGCCAAGCGGTTTCCCTCGAAGCACCGCTGCAAACAAATCCGCTCCTGAGGACCCGCAGGCCCCCGAACGGATACGGAGACCAATAGCGCGCTTCCCCTGGTGCCGATCCCGGAGTTGGGATCAGCCCAGCGCCCTTGCGCCCATCCACAGACCCATGCCGATCATGAACAGGTTCTCGGTCAGCGAGACGAAGCCCAGCGGCACGTTGGAATTGCCGCCGACGCAGGCGCATTTGAGCTCGCGCCTGTCGATATAGACCGCCTTGAAGACGCTGACCGCGCCGACGCTCCCGATGAACAGCGCGACCGGGACCGAGACGACCGGCAATGCATGCGCGACCATCAGCACCCCCGCCAGCGCCTCACCGAAGGGATAGATATAGCCGTAGCGCACCCAGCGCTTGGCCAGCAGGTCGTAATTGAGGAACATGGTCGAGAAGCTGCGCAGATCCTGCAGCTTCTGCACCGCGAGGAAGCACATCGACAGGCTGACGAACCACTCCGCCGCCGCAATCGTGAAGATGGTGCCGAATACGTACCAGCTGATCGCGAGCCCGAGGAGAAGGGCGACACCGAAGATCGCGATCACCGGCTGGTAGCTGGTCTCGCCTTCCTTGGGGACCGATTTCCCGAAATGCTCGCGCAGATCGTCGTAGCCGCCGATCCGCTCGCCAGCGATGAAGGTTTGCGGCGTGGTCGCGACCCCGTGCTGCTGCTTGAACGCGTCGGTCTCGGCCCGCGTCGTCAGCGGATGGTCCTCGACCGAGAACCCCTCGCGCTCGAGCAGGTCCACGGTCTTGAGGCCATAGGGACACACGTGATCGGGCATGACCATGCGGTAGACGCTCGCGGTATTCGCGGCGGTCTTCGCGGCGCTCACGACCCGGCAGCTGGCTGCGCGGGATAGCTAGCCCAGACCGTCATTCCCGCGGGACCGAAGGCGACGACCTGATAGGCCTGGCGATGATCGCCATGCTCCATCCCGGGCGAGCCCATCGGCATGCCGGGGACCGCGAGCCCGGTAACGCCCGCGGGACGCTCGGCCAGCAGCCGCTCGATATCGGCGGTGGGGACATGACCCTCGATGACATAGCCCTCGACGATGGCGGTGTGGCAGGACTGCAGCTGCGCCGGCACGCCGTGCTCGGCCTTCACCGCGCGCATATCGGGGTGGTCGACCGTCTCGACGCTGTGATCGTCGCCGTGTTCGATGTGATCGGCCCAAGCGGTGCAGCAGCCGCAGGAGGCGTCGCGGTACATGGTGAAGGTGGCGGCCTGCGCGCTGCAGGCGGCGAGCGAGCCGCCCAGCATGAATGCGCCGGCGAGGCTGCGGCGAAACACTGCGGAGCGGATGGTGGCGAGCATGGTCGGTTCCTTAATTTGCGTTGCGAAGAGGAATGGGTCGCGGGGTCATCTTTTGGCGCGTTCGAACAGGTCGACGAGTTCGTCGAACTTGACCTTCTGCTCGGCCGCATCGCCGCTGGCGATCGCTTCGGAGACGCAGCAGGCGGCATGGCGCTTGAGGATCTCGCTCTCGGCGCGCCCCAGCGCGGCCTTGACCGCCTGGACCTGCGTCAGGATATCGATGCAATAGCGGTCGTCCGCCACCATCTGCGCGACCCCGCGCACCTGGCCCTCAATCCGGCGGAAGCGGTTGAGAAGAGGTGTCTGATCGGGCTTCAAGGCTCTTCTCCATCGGGAACGCGATACCGTATGGGGGTATATAGGCCCTTTGGGTCCCCTAGAGCAAGGGGTGCTCCAAGCCGAGCGCCGAGTCGAAAAATCCAAATCCGGTGGCGTTTTGCGGGTCATTATGGCTATGGGGCGCACGAAAGCTCCGCGCCCGAAGGATGATCCCGACCCGACAATGCCGATTTCGCTGACGCTCTTTACCCTTGCCGGCTTGCCCTTCGTCGCCGCCTTGCTGATCGCGCTCTGCGCCGATCGCGGAAGGGCGATCCACTCGGGCATCGCCGCCTTGGCGAGTGCGATCGGTCTCGCGCTGACGCTCTCGCTCGCGGGGCAGGTGCTGGCCGGCGAGGAGGTCGCGGTCTTGGCCGCCTGGGTCCCGGCGATCGGGCTCGACTTTTCGCTGATGATGGACCCGCTGGGCCTGATGTTCGCCGGGCTGATCCTCGGCATCGGCCTGCTGGTGATGATCTTCGGCCATTATTATCTGGCCAAGGGCGAAGCCACCGGGCGCTTCTTCGCCTCGCTGATGCTGTTCCAGGGCTCGATGCTGGGGATCGTGCTGTCGGGCAACGTCCTGTTACTGCTGGTGTTCTGGGAACTGACCAGCCTGTCCTCCTTCCTGCTGATCGGCTTCTGGCGCGACAAGCCCGAGGCGCGGCAGGGCGCGCGGATGGCGCTGGCGATCACCGGTGGCGGCGGACTGGTGCTGATCGCGGGGATGATCCTGCTGGGCGTGGTGGCGGGCTCCTTTGACCTCATGACCATCCTGCAGAGCGCCGATGTCGTCCAGGCCTCGCCGCTCTATCCGGTGATCCTCGGGCTGATCCTGATCGGCTGCTTCACCAAATCGGCGCAGTTCCCGTTCCACTTCTGGCTGCCCCACGCGATGGCGGCGCCCACCCCGGTCAGTGCCTATCTCCATTCGGCGACCATGGTAAAGGCGGGCGTGTTCCTGCTCGCGCGCCTCTGGCCGGTGCTCGCGGGGACTGAGCTCTACACCGTGGTGGTCAGCAGCGTCGGGCTGTTCACCATGCTGTTCGGCGCCTGGGTGGCGCTGTTCCGCCACGACCTCAAGGCCATCCTCGCCTATTCGACCATCAGCCAGCTCGGGCTGCTGGTGATGCTGCTCGGCTTCTCGCTCGAAGCGGCGGCAGTGGCGGCGGTGCTGCACGTGCTCAACCACGCGGCGTTCAAGGCGGCGCTGTTCATGACCGCGGGCATCGTCGACCACGAGGCCGGGACCCGCGATATCCGCCTGCTCGGCGGGCTGGCGAAGGTCATGCCAGTGACCGCACTCGTCGGCACGCTGGCGGCGCTCGCTATGGCGGGTATCCCGCCGCTGGGCGGGTTCATCTCCAAGGAAATGATGCTCTACGAGGCGCTGAACGTCTCGCTGTTCGGCCTGCCTTGGCTGGTGCCGGTGGTAGCCACGATAGCTGCGACGCTGTCGGTCGGATATTCGCTGCGGTTTGCGGCGTATCTGTTCTTCGGCCAGCCACGCGACGCCGATGCCCATGCGAGGGCGCATGATCCCGGTGCGGGCATGCTGGCCGCTCCGGTGGTGCTGGTGAGCCTTGCAGTGCTGCTCGGCCTTACGCCGATGCTGCTGGCAGGGACGGTGGTTTCCTCGGTTGCGGGCGCGGTCACCGGCGCGCCGGCGCCCGAGCTCGAGCTCTCGCTCTGGCACGGTTTTAATCTCGCGCTGGGGATGAGCGCGCTCGCCATTCTCGTCGGCGCCCTGCTGCTGTGGCGGCATGCCGCGCTGCTGCGGCGCTACGCCGCCATGCGCCACGCCGATGCCAAGGCGCTGTTCGAGCGCGCGATGCGGGTCGCCGATCTGGCGGTGCGCAAGGCGGTGGTGGCGGTACACCGCCCCTCGCTGCAGCGAATGGTGTTCGCCGTGTTCGCGGTGGTGGTTCTGCTGGTCGTCGAAGGCACCGGCAGCGGCGGCGGACTGACCGGCCCGCGCGAACTGCTGCCCGCGCCGCCAGTCGCGATCGTGGCCTGGCTGCTGCTGGTCGCGGCGACGATCGCGGTGCTGGTGGAGGAACGCCAGCGGTTCCGCGCGCTGATCTATATCAGCGTGATCGGCCTCGTCATCGCGCTGGCCTTCGTCCACTTCTCCGCCCCCGATCTCGCACTGACGCAGATCTCGGTCGAGGTCGTGACGATCCTCCTGCTCCTGCTCTCGCTCAACCTGCTCCCCAAGCTGCCCCGGCTGCTGTCCAGTCCGACCAGACGGCTGCGCGACGGCGTCCTTGCGGCGCTGGGCGGGCTCGGGGTCGGCGGCGCGGCCTGGGCCATGCTGACGCGCAACCCCAACGATCCGATCTCCTCCTTCCACCTCGACAACAGCTACAGCGGCGGAGGCGGCACCAATGTCGTCAATGTGACGCTGGTGGACTTCCGCGCTTTCGACACGATGGGCGAGATCATCGTCCTCGGGATCGCGGGCATCGTCATCTATGCGCTGCTCGACACCACTTCGCGCGGCGCGGCGGGCGCGCGGCTGCGCTCGTGGCAGGAAGACATGCCGCATTCGCCCGAAAGCCATCCGGTGATGTTCGTCATGTCCACCCGTATCCTCCTGCCGCTGGTGCTGGTGGCGGGTATTTTCATCTTCCTGCGCGGCCACAACGAGCCGGGCGGCGGCTTCATCGCCGGGCTGATCGTGGCGATCGCCTTCCTGCTGCAATATCTCGCTTCGGGGTTCGACTGGACAGATTCTCGGCGCCGGATCGGCGAGCATATCCTGATCGGTTTCGGCGTGCTGATCGCGGTGTTCACCGGCCTCGGATCCCTGCTGTTCGGCGCCAATTTCCTGTCCACCGCCTTCGATTATTTCACGCTGCCGCTGGTCGGCGAGTTCGAGCTCGCGACCGCGCTGCTGTTCGATCTCGGCGTGTTCTCGGTGGTGCTGGGCGCGGTCATGCTGGCGCTGGCGCAGCTCAGCCACATCGCCAAGCGCGCCGCCCGCGCGCACGCCGCCCATGAGGCCGAACTGCGGGAGACCGAGGCGTGATCAGTCTCGAATTCCTCGTCGCGAGCGCCATCGGCGTGCTGGTCGCGGGCGGGATCTATCTTTCGCTGCGCGGCCGCACCTTCCAGGTCGTGCTCGGGCTGACGCTGTTTTCCTATGCGGTAAACCTGTTCCTGTTCGCTTCGGGCCGGCTGGTCGTCGGCCGCGCTCCGATCTGGTCCAAGTCGGTGAGCGAATACGCCGATCCGCTGCCGCAGGCGCTGGTGCTCACCGCGATCGTTATCACCTTCGGCATGACTGCGCTGGCGGTGATCCTGATGCTGCGCAGCTTCCTCGAAACGGGTAGCGATCAGGTCGATGGGGCGCCGTCCGACGAGCCGGAGGACGAAGCCTCGTGAACCTCGCGCTCGATCTCGCCCCCCACCTCGCCATCGCGCCGATCGTGATCCCCGCGCTGGCGGCGCCGCTGGCGCTGCTGGTGATGCGGCGACGGCGCCGGCTCGGCATCGCGATTTCCTTCGTGTCGTGCTTCGCCATGCTGGCAGCCGCGCTCGCGCTGATGGTGCAGGCGGGCGACGGGGTGATCCGGACCTACGAGTTGGGCGGCTGGGAAGCCCCTTTCGGTATCTTGCTGGTTACCGACCGGCTCGCCGCGATCATGCTGCTGCTGGCCGCCGTGCTGGCGCTGCTCGCGCTGCTCCACGCGGTGGTGACAGGCGCCGACCGCGATGGCTGGCATTTCCATCCGCTGCTCCAGTTCCAGCTGCTCGGCCTCAACGGCGCCTTCCTGACCGGCGATCTGTTCAACCTGTTCGTGTTCTTCGAGGTACTGCTGATCGCCTCCTACGGGTTGATGGTCCACGGGCAGGGTTCCGCGCGGCTCAAGGCGGGGGTGCAATATGTGGTGGTCAACATCATCGGCTCCTCGCTGTTCCTGATCGCGCTGGGGCTGCTCTATTCGCTGACCGGCACGCTCAACATGGCGCAGATGGGGCTGCGCATCGCCGCGATCGGTCCCGACGACCAATGGCTGCTGCGCGTGGCCGCACTGCTGCTGGCGAGCGTTTTCGCGCTCAAGGCGGCGCTGGTTCCGCTCCATCTCTGGCTGCCGCGCACCTATGCGGTCGCCACACCCGCGGTGGCCGCGCTGTTCGCGATCATGACCAAGGTCGGGGTCTATTCGCTGATCCGGGTGGTGCCGCAGGTGCTGGGCGACGACGCCGGTTCGGCGGCCTGGGCCCCGGCGCCCTATCTGCTGCCCGCCGCGATCCTGACCGCCGTGGTCGGCTTCGCCGGAGTCTTCGTCGCCCGCCGCCTCTCCGAACAGGCAGCCTATGCGATCATCGGCTCGACCGGCACCTTGCTGATCGCTGTGGCCGCCTGGCAGGTCGATACGCTGGGCGCAGCACTCTATTATCTGGTCCACTCGACGCTGGCGGGCGCCGCGCTGTTCCTGATCGCCGATGTCGTTGCCCGCCGCCGCGCCAGCTTCAGCGACACTGTCAGCTCGGGCCCGGCATTCTGTCAGCGGCAGTCGGTCGGCCTCCTGTTCCTGGTGGCGGCGATCGCGACCGTCGGGCTGCCGCCGCTGTCGGGCTTCATCGGCAAGCTGCTGATCATGGAATCGGTCGCCGGTACCCCCGGCTGGGGCTGGGCCTGGGCGGCCATCCTGCTGACCACGCTGGCGGGGGTGATCGGCTTCGCCCGCGCCGGCAGCGCGATCTTCTGGAAGGAAGGCCCGGTTTCAGACGGCGCCGAGCCTGTCCACGTGTCACGCTCCGACATGGCGGCGCCCGCGATTGCGCTGCTGCTGGTGGCGGCGCTGGCAGCCGCTGCGGGGCCGGCAACCGCCTATGGCTCGGCCGCCGCCGCGCAGGTGCTCGACGCAGCCGCGACCGCCCGCGCCGTGCTGGGAGAAGGATGAGATGCGGCGCGTGATCCCCCACCCCGGCCTGTCGGTGCTGCTGGCGCTGGTGTGGCTGCTGATGGCCAACAGCCTGTCCTTCGGGGCGCTGCTGATCGGCGTTATCATCGGCGTGCTGCTGCCGCTGTTCACCGCGCCGTTCTGGCCGCGGCGGCCCGATGTCCGGTTCCGCTATGGAATTCCCTATGTCCTGCTGGTGCTGTGGGATGTCATCGTCGCCAATTTCGAAGTCGCCGCCATCATCCTGTTCCGGCGCAACCGCGACCTGCACCCGCAATGGCTGGCGATCCCGCTCGAGCTCGACACGCCCGAGGCCATCACCGTCTTCGCCGGCACGATCAGCCTTACCCCCGGAACGGTATCCGCCGACGTCTCCGCCTGCGGGAAATATCTGCTCGTGCACGCGCTCGATGCCGCCGATCCCGAAGCGGAGATCGCGCGGATCAAGCAGCGTTACGAAGAGCGTCTGAAAAAGGTGTTCGCATGATCGGCTATGCTGTCATCTTCGGCTTCGCCTGCCTGATCGTGGCGTTCGCGTTCAACCTGTGGCGGCTGCTGCGCGGACCCACGGTGGGCGACCGCATCCTTGCACTCGACACCATGGTCATCAACGCCATCGCCCTGATCGTGCTGACCGGCATCGCCACCAACGACGCGGTCTCCTTCGAGGCGGCGCTGCTGCTGGCGATGGTCGGCTTCATCGGCACCGTCGCCTATTGCAAGTTCCTGCTGCGGGGGGACATCATCGAATGATCCAGCCCGGTCTTCTCGCCGAAATCCTCACCAGCGTGCTGATCGTGCTGGGCGCGAGTTTCGCGCTGATCGGCAGCTGGGGGCTGGTGCGCCTGCCCACGCTGATGGAGCGGCTGCACGGCCCGACCAAGGCGACGACGCTGGGTCTGGGCGGCATTCTGCTGGGCTCGGTCTCCTATTTCCAGCTCACGCAGGATGTTTGGTCGGCGCAGGAACTGCTCGTCTCGATCTTCCTGTTCATCACCGCCCCGATCTCGGCCAACATGGTCGCCAAGGTCCATTTGCACCGGGTGCGACTGAAGGATGGCGACCGCTGCGAAAGCCCGGCGGGCAAACCGCCCGTTTCTCCCGGCAAGGGCGACTGGGCGACCTACGAAGCCCCGCATCGCGACACTCCTGTAGCAACCTCGGACGAATAGCGGCTGCCTGACGGGAGAACCGGCTGGAAGTGCCGGACGCCGGACGCCGGACGCCGGACGAGCGCGCACAGGGCGCAGAGGCAAAATTTGCTTAACCTATGTCACCGGCTGCAACCATTTTCGCAAGCCGCCGTTTTTTGAGCCATGCCGCACTACTATTTCAACGTTTATAACGACGACATCACGATGGACGACGAGGGTGCCGAACTGGCCGATCTCACCGCTGCCAGGGCCCGCGCGGTGAAAGAAGCGCGCGCGCTGGCCGCCGACACGGTGCTGCGCGGTCACTTCGTTGCTCACCACCGGATCGATATCGTGGACGAGCAGCGCAACCCGGTTGGAAGCGTTCGCTTCGATGAAGCCGTGGAACTGCGCCAGTAATCCGGAGGACTGCCGGCTGCCTCAGCTGCGATAATCTTCCGGCCCCGTTCCGTCTGAACAGGATATCAGGCCCGGCCATTGCTCCAGATCGTGCCGAAGGCTCAGCGGACTTAGCACCCGGTCGCCGCGTTCATGACGGGCGGATCCGATCAAAACGGCCGCCAGCCATTCCGCGAGCAAGTACGAAGCGGCGGCGAAGGCGAGAGCGATGAGGATAGTCGCGGCGACTGAGGAGAGCATGATCAGTTCGCCTCCTGCATCACGAGCCGGTGTCTGACGTCCGCGAGGCTCACACCTCTCACCCGGCGACGCTCGGGCTGCAACGCGACTTTTTCGGCGAGTTCACTTGCGGAATTCGAATATGTCATGATTTGCGCCCCTTGGTAGCCCACCTACCGAGTAGTCAAATGGAGCCGCGAGCCGCAGGCTTCTACGACATAGGTAAAAGCCTAATATAGATGACGATGTTTTCGCCCGGAGCGATGCCTGCACGGTCGGTAAGTTGCCCGGAGACTTTCCGTCTATTGCTTGCGCGCGTGGAAGTGCAATGGCCCCTCCCAGTATCAGGGCCGCGACTCACCGGACGCGCGCAGTTCCGCAAGGTCCGCCTGAAGTACTAGCTCGGCGATTGCGAAACATTGTGCAGGTAACGTTCGTTGAAACCGGCCAGGTCGCGGATATTCTGCCAGTTCGGGAAGCGGATGCTGCGGTTGCAGCGATCGATCAGACCTTCCCCCACCAGCGCCTTCAGCGTTCGGTTCACATGCACGGGGGTCAGCCCGACCGCGTCGCCGAGTTGCTCCTGCGTCATCGGCAGTTCGTAGCCATACTCGCCCGCCAGGCCCAAGGCTTCGAGCCGCGCGCCCAGTTCGCACAGGATATGCGCGATACGCTCCCGCGCCTTGCGGCGGCCGACATTGAGGACCCATTCCCGAAAGATCGACGATTCCACCAGGATTTTCGTGAAGATCGCCTCGGCGACTTCGGCGTTCGAACGCGCTAGGCTCTGCAGCGCGCTCCGCGGGACGAAGGCGACTTTGCCCGCAGTGAGCATCTGCACGCTGTGATCCGCAATATTCAGAAACAGGTGCTGAAAATCGACCGCGTCCCCCGGCATATGCAGGGCGATGATCTGCCGGCTTCCGGTTCCGGTGGTTTTTTGCCGATAAGCGAAGCCCGACACCAGAACCCCGCACTGCGAGGGAACTTCTCCCTCGCGCACCAGATAGGCCGAGGGATCAAGCGATCGGATCGTGTGAGGCAGCGCCAGAACCGCCTCGCGGCTCGCGGTGGACAGGGGAACTCGCAAACACAGGCTGCGGACCATCAGGTCCAGCGGATGTCCAGCGCTCAAGTGACTCTCCCGTTGCAAAGGCGGGAGCAGTTTCGAACTCACCAGCTCCGGGTCATGCGATATTGATCCGGACGGGCGCGCTCCATAAAAATTGTTATCGAGCCTGCTCCAAGTCGTTCGGCGCATTGCAAATTATTGCTTCGAGATCCTTTCGGCCCCCCGACAGTGCCACGGATGCGAACCGGTCGGCGAGGTCGCCGCGATCGGCGGCCCAGAAGCAGGCAGCTTCCGCTCGCAACCTGTTGCTTAGTCCCGCCAGCTCATGCGGTTCGGGAGGTCGACCATCCCGGATACAGGCCACCAGGGCGCTGGGAAACAAGCTTTGCACTTCCATCTCCGCGTTGCTCGAAGGCTCGTTGAGAGATGCCATCTTACTGAAAGCAGTAGGGTTTTCAGTATAGAAGGTTAGGCAAGCCGGTCCGGCTCCGCCTTTGGACGGCCATGCCAACCGGCCGGTCGCAAACCTTACGACGCAGGGACGATTTTCACCGCGTCGGCGAAACCGAGCGAATGCACCAGCTCGCCTGCCGCGTCATAGACGTCGATGCGTGAATGCAGATCGAGCCTGCCCGTCATTACGTCGCCCGCAATGCAGTCGCGCGCCTCGAGCAGCGCCGCGTCTGCGACCGCGTCTGCCGGCAAGAGACGTCCTTCGGAATCCAGGACTTCATCGGAGCCGGCGCGAAGGTGGAAAAAGAATCTCGGCACTATCGCCCTCCCCGATGGAAGCGCGAACCGAACTCTCCACCAATCGATCTGGTCAGCCCAATGCTGTAAACCACTTATAGCACGGGAGAATGAACGCGGGTTGACCCTCTTGGGTGCCCAAGATCGACGCTGTCCGGGTCAGGAAGGCGCCGGCACTTGCATATCGAGGTGCAGATACCGGTCGTTGAAATCTGCGACTTCCCGAATTTTCTCCCAATCGGGGAAGGCTATGCTGCGCCGGTT
>TARA_R110002072_G_scaffold43558_1_pt1 | contig 18267 bp, 15 predicted proteins | sample TARA_R110002072 | Tara Oceans TARA_R110002072 (sample SAMEA4397118) | marine metagenome | biome: Polar Biome; feature: [SRF] surface water layer (ENVO:00010504); material: water (ENVO:00002006), including particulate matter (ENVO:01000060) such as... | depth 5 m | reverse complement strand
CCCTGGTGGGAAGTAGATTTGTTAGATGTTTATGACATCTCTTCAATTACCATACACAACAGAACCGATTGTTGTCCTGACCGACTCAACAACTTTACCATATTAGTCTCAAATCAACCATTTCAGGGTAATTATGGGGGTGAGGTTTTCAATGCAGACAAATCGACCTTTACAAATTCAAAGACGTTCACAAACAATAAAAGAGGACAATATGTTCGGATTTTTATAGAAGGCAATGGAATTTTAAGTCTTGCAGAGGTTGAAATTAATGGTACAAAAGTTGATCCAAACAGAGCGACAAGACCTAATGAAAATCTTGCTTTGGGTAAAAGAGCGCGGCAATCAAGTGCACACGACTTTGCAACTGCAAACAGAGCAAACGATGGTGATGTAAACGGGCATTGGGGAAATGGTTCTGTGATGCATACACAAGGAGAACCCAAACCCTTTTGGGAAGTAGATTTAGGCAAAAACTATCTTGTCAATGAAGTGATTGTTCATAATAGAACAGATTGTTGCGGTGAACGATTAGACGATTTCAATATTTATGTAACTCCCAGACCTAAGGACCAAATAAGAGACCGTATCTTTCCATTTGCTGAAAATGAAAAGAATTTTGCTCCGGCACCCTTCAAAAGATTTTCAGAAAAAAAAGTGGGTCGGTATGTTAGAATTGAACTCAATAGACATAATTCTTTACACCTAGCAGAAGTGGAAGTCCATGGAACCGAAATTGGTGATATAAGCTTGGGTGATGCCGAATCAAACGTAATGTATAAAGTGAGTATTTTCAGAAATGTATCACCCATTGAAAACAATGTGAGATCTACTATAACCAAAAGTATTTCAGAAGGAATGGACTTTAACAGAACTGTAAGTACTCAGGATGAAAAACATTGGTCATTATCTACCACAGCAAAATTAGCAGTGAATTATGGCATCGTTTCCTTTGGACTGGATGTGACCGCCGGTGGTGGAGGTACAGTTACTAACACAGACCAAACCTCACAGGGTAGTAACGTTACGCAATCTAATTCAGAGAATTTTGAAATCTCCCAAGCAGTTCCCGGTGGGTGTACACGCTATGAATTTCACAAATTTGTGGTGAACCAATCACCCATAACTTATAAGTTTAATGGTAAAACCTACTCGTGGTTCAGAATTAATAAAGAAGCTACCCCGGCCGGTGATATTACTGTAATGGTATTTCCTAATGATCAAACCCCGGACCTGAACGCCACAGATGATAACTGGGTGCTGCCCTCAAACTATCAAAAGGTATTGCAAGCACACCCCAATTTCATTCAGGATTAATTAAACCAATAGGAAAGGAAACAAAAGAAAAAATTCAGGCATTTCATAAAATGTAGAAAAAGAGGCTGTCTAAAAGGAATTGAAAATATAAAAATGCCACAAAGTCACTAAGACACCAAGAAGCACAAAGGCTTAAATAACAACCACTTAATTTCTTAGTGTAACTTTGAGCCTTGGTGCCTTCGTGGCAAAACACGACTTTTTAGACAGCCTCTTTTTTTTCTATTCCTCTTGAAAGAGTTTCTTAACATAATAATTTTTTTAGTTCAATAAAGAGCATACAATCATATAATCGATTTTTTCCTTAGCTAAATAAACCCCTTACTTCGGACAAAGAAACATCCCTTTCGTCCTAACTCACTTTTTATTTTCATTGAATATCAATTATTTAGAGGGATAATTAACTTTTTATTAACCAACAAAATAACTTTTATTATGAAAACAATTAAAATGATGATTACCACAGTAATCATAGCCGTTTTTAGCATCAGTATGCTCACGGCACAAAACAACACATCTTATTTACTAAACGTAAGTGAAATTACCGTCAAGCAAGGACACAACGCACAGTTTATGGAAGGTGTAAAAAAATGGAAAGAATGCTACCTGGAAAACAATGGCACAGAAAATTGGAATATATGGCGCAGAGTTCAGGGAGAAGGAACTGTTTATATAATGTCTGGTATGATGCAAAACTGGGCAGAGATGGACAAAGAAGACCCGGCAAATAAAGAATGTTATACAACAGTATTAAACTTTATTATGCCCCATGTTGAAAAAGTAAATTACAACATCGCCCGCTCCATGCCGGAATTAAGCAGAACCATGCCCGAAGATACAAAACTGGTTTGGGTCACTTTTTATAAAGTCAAGGACGGTATTGTTTTTAGAGAAATAATTGGTGCCGTTGGCAATGCCATAAAAGCCAAAGAAGGTTCTCCCAGGGGAATTTGGTATAACTATATGGGTGGCGCAAGCGATGCTCCAGACTATATGGTCTCTACTCCTTTTAGTGGATTTGCTCAAATGGACATCACAAGAGACAGTCCAATGAAAATCTATGAAGATGCCGAAGGCAAGAAAAAAAGAGATGAAATGCGCGCAAAATGGTTTGTTGCAGTCGAGGATTCCTGGTCACATATCTACACATTAAATACTGAGTTAAGTAACTAAAAACCTCACCTTATGAAAACAACTAACAAAATTTTTAAGGCATTTTTGATACTGCTACTCAGTACATCATTTTTAAGTGCACAAAACCAGTTTTACAGAATCCATGTAGATCACATCTATCCTTCGAGTTCTGATGCCTATGAAAAGGTATCTAAAAATCTGGCCGATTTGGCCAAAGAAAATCAGGAAGAAGATGGATGGAATGTCTTGTGGACTAATGACAACAGAGTAATAAGTATATCCCCCGTTAGTGGCTGGGAAGATTTAGGTAAAGAGTTTATGCCAAAAACGCGTGCAAAAATTGGTGATGATAAATTTGGAGAAATCTTTAGCGAATTTGACAAACACTATGATCATCACAATGATTACCTGCTCATTTTAAGTGGAAATCTCTCCTATATGCCCAACGGGATGAATACTACTCCGGAAGGTAAAAACTACCGAAATAATCTGGTAATGTACCACAAGGCACGAGACCGTCAGAAAATTGCAGAAATAGCCGGAAAATTCAAGGAACTCTATACTAAAAAAGGCTCAAAATTACACTATCGGGTTTATTTCAGTGGGTTTGGAAATGAAGAGTCCTATATAATGGTCGCAAGAGCAGCTGAAAGTGCTTTGGAATTTGAAAAACAGGCAGAGGCAAACAGACAGCTTTTGGGTGAAGAGGGAATGAAACTTTGGAATGAACTTTCTCAGTACATAACAAAATTAGAGCACACAGTGGGAAATATGCAGCCCGAATTGTCCTATTCACCGGCAAAAAAATAAACCCTCTGAGATTTTATAAGTATGTTGTCAAAATCAATAGTACTATATACAATGACCTTTATCCTTGCATGGATGGTGATACCTTCTATGCAAGGGCAAAAGGCTAAAAATAGTGATGCCGTACAAAATATTTATGATGCCTTGCAAAACAACAACACCACTTCAAAAGACATCAAAGCATGGACCCCAAACCTAAACTGGGAGGAAGTCAAAAGCACAAAGGATGTCAATGAACGTTCCACCATCACACTTTCTGCAATTGTAAAAAATGAATGGCGGGGTATTTCATTTAAAAATTTGGAGTATCGCGAAATGGATGAAAACAAGGTGCTGGTCACCGGAACAGTCTCCGGTCGCCAACCCACAGAATGCGAGGGCATCACCACAACTTTTAATCACCTCTGGACATTCAAAGATGGACAGATTATACATTTAACTGAATAACTAATTTTTAAAAACACACCCTTATGAAAAATTTATTTTTACTGGGACTTGCAATCGTCCTTTTTACTGCTTGTGATCAAAAAGACACACGCTACACACAAAATTCGCCTGAAATTGATATGGTAAAAAAAGCCATCAAAGACTACAACGAAAAAAACTATAGCATGACTGATTTTGCAGATACAAGCAAAACCTATTTCAACACAAAAACCAATTTTCTAACGGTGGACAAACTAATAGAATACCATAAAGGAAATGATGCGAATTATTCAAGCAGAGGCTTTTTAGAAGAAGACCAGGAGTATGAAATGGTTGTCACTGATGATGGACACACCTGGGTAAATGCCTGGTTGGACTGGAGAGCTACCGTCAAAGAGAGTGGTAAAGTAATCGATATGCCTGTTCACCTGACCTATCGTTTTGTGGATGGTAAAATCGTTACCGCTTATGGCTATTGGGATCCAACAGAAATAGTACTGGAACTTCAGGAAATTGAAAGAAAAGCTGCCGCTCAATCAGCAGCAGCAGAAGAAGCAGAAGAATAAAAAAATCAGGTAAATTTTCAATTTAGAGAATACCGGCAATAGTGAAAAGTAATTTTCAAGTTTATAATGGTTATTATACAATTAGCAAAACTATTGCCGGATACCTGTTTTAAAATAAAAGACATTTTAACTTAAAAGGAGACACCCGGTTTCCCGGGTGAATAGTATGAAAAAAGTAGGCATCATAGGTGGTTCCGGCTTTATAGGAAGCTACATCACCAAGCAATTTTTAAAAAACGGGTATGAAGTCAAAGTCTCAGCAACCGATATTACTCGCGAAGACAAATATGAGCATTTGATGGCGCTTAACAATGCTGAAAACCTGTACATCAGCGAACTCAATGTCGAAAACAAAGACGCTTTAAAAGATTTTGTAAAGGACTGTGATCTTGTCATACATTCCGGCACCCCTTTTCAACTCAATGTTGAAGACCCACAAAAAGAATTGTTTGATCCCACAATCAAAGGCACTGAAAACTTTCTCAAGGTGATTAGTGGGACCCCCGGGATTGAAAAAGTAGTCTTTATTGCCTCTGTGGCGGCCTGGAATACAGATTTTCCTATGCCTGCCGGCGGAAAAAGCGATACAGATACTTTTGACGAAAATGACAAAAGGTTCTTCAGCGAGCAAAGCCATCCCTACGCGCAAGCGAAATATATAGCCCATCAGGTAGTTGAAAAATTTATGGAGAACAATCCGCAACCATCTTTTGAAATCACAACCGTATCTCCTGTGATGGTGATGGGAAAATCACTGTCAAACCGGGAAGATTCAACTTCTACCGGCGTGCAGTTTCTCATTAAAAACTGGATAGCCCCTGATGATTTTTTTCAAACACTTTATGAAAATGACGTAACATTTACGGTGGTAGATGTTGCCGATGTAGCCAATGCCACGTTCAAAGCAGCCATAACTCAAGGATTACACGGAAAAGATTATCTCTTAACCAGTGAAACCTATAGAGTATCAGATATTCATGAGATGCTTAACCATCGGGAGTCCAAAAACAAGCCTCAAATAGTGTATAAAAACAATCGGGCAAAAACCGATTTAGGCGCACAATTCAGACCCGTAAAAGAAACTTTAAACAACTATTAATTATGGAAAATTCAAAACCGGAATACTATTTACTCCGCCCCGAAATTGAAAAAGCATATGGCTATTCACACGCCGTAAAAATAGGCAACAGTATAAAAATCTCCGGTGCCGTAAGTATGGATGATCAAGGCAACCCCACCGCAGTGGGCGACATGGAACAGCAAATGAAAAACTGCTATTCCGATTTGGAAAAAATACTCAAGCATTTCAACTGCACTTTTGATGATGTGGTCAAAGAAGATGTGTTTACCACCAATATGTCCAAGTTTTTAGAAGTGGCAGGATACAGAGGAGAAATTTATAAAAACCACTTCCCTACCGGCACTTGGTTGGGCGTAAAAGAATTGGCCTTACCGGAACTCTTGATAGAAATCGAAATGGAAGTACATATTTCAATATAAATAATAATTAAAAATTCAAATCATGAAAACAATTAAAAAACAACTCGTTACACTGGCAGTAGTATTAGTAAGCATTGCCGGTTTTGGTCAGGAAAACATGGCCAATCAAAATATCGCTATCATTGATGGTCTTTACAAAGCCTTTTCCGCCGGTGATGTTCCTGCGGTGCTGGGAGCTATGGATGCCAAGATTGTTTGGTATGAAGCTGAAGGCAATCCTTATGCAGATAAGAACCCTTACATAGGTCCTGATGCGGTTTTGAATGGTGTTTTTGGCAGAGTACTAGCCGATCACGAATACTTCACTTTAGAAGATATTGAGCTTTACGAAATGAGCAACAACAAAGTATTGGCCACCTTACGCTATGACGCCAAACATAAAAACGGGAATGCTTACAACGCTCAGGTTGCCCATCTTTGGACCTTAAAAGACGAAAAAATCACAGCTTTTCAGCAGTATGTGGATACCAAGAAACTTAATGATGCATTAAGCAACTAAGGAAATGAACGCCATAATCGGATCACCCGTTTTTACCCCAACTCAAAAAAAATCACGCATCAATTCCCTTGATGTTATCAGAGGAATTGCTCTTTTGGGTATTTTATTAATGAACATCAACGGTATGGGGTTGCCGTTCAGTTATTCAGACCCCAGTGTCTTAGGTCATACTGAGGGTTTGAACTTTTATGTTTGGGTGACCAACGAACTGCTTTTTGAAGGCACTATGCGCGGCTTGTTTACTCTGCTGTTTGGAGCCGGCGTCATTTTGTTAACAGGAAGACTCATCAAAGACGGCGCAGGGATTTCTACCGCTGATATCTATTACCGCCGTATGATCTGGCTGCTCTTGTTTGGTATAGCAAACGTCTGGATATTGCTTTGGCATGGGGATATACTTTTTCCGTATGCTTTATTTGGTTTGTTTTTATTCCCTTTTAGGAACCTGCCGGTAAAAAATCTGATACTAATTGGAGCTATACTTATTGGCATCGGAATTCTTTGGGATATCAGCGATTATAAAAATAACGTCAAACTAAAACAGGAAGCTGAAATAGCTTTGGAAAGTAAAAGTGCCGGAATCGAACTGACTGCAGAAGAAAATGCAACTTTAAATGAATGGGAAAAACTCAACACAAAAAAAACAACTAAGGAGGTCAATGAAGAAATTGAACGAATGAACAAGGGCTATTTTGAAGTGATCAATAACAAAGTAAAATTAAACCAGTGGTTACAAACCTGGTTCCCATACAGATTATGGGTCTGGGATATATTGAGTTATATGTTTATCGGGATGGCCTTTTTTAAACTACGGATTTTTCACGGTGAGCGGAGCACCCGTTTTTATTTTCTAATGGCATTTATAGGTTACCTCATTGGTATCACCATAAATTATTTTGAAACCCAACTCATTGTTCAAAGCAATTATGATGTTGTCACTATGAGCAATGCCAATCAAACCTATCAATTGGGCAGGATAGGTGTAACTATGGGACATATTGGATTGTTTATGCTGTTTATTAAATCCGGAATGATAGCGTTTCTTCAAAGAGCATTGGCAGCTGTGGGTAGAATGGCCTTGACTAACTATTTAATGCACAGCATCATTACGTCCATCATTTTTTACGGTTTTGGTTTTGGTTTGTTCGGCATTTTAGAGCGTTATGAATTGTATTATATCGTTTTTGGAATTTGGATTTTTCAATTGATTACCAGCCCAATATGGTTGAAGTATTTTCAATTTGGACCATTTGAATGGTTGTGGCGTTCGTTGACTTATGGGAAGAAGCAACCGTTCAAAATTGTGAAATAAATAAATCCCTTACTCAATTATGGAAACCATTAACACCCTGATAAGCATAAACTTTGATTTATTTACTGTGGTTCTACTTGTAATCTTTTTTACCGCAGAAAATGTATTCAACACCCAATTTAAATTTGATAAAATGGGTAAGCATTTACTTGAAAACATCGGTTTTTTAATACTCATTACTTTATTGAATTTGTTTTGGGCAGGCATTATCGTGATTGCAGTTGATTGGTTGCATACGCACGAAATAGGTTTGTTTCATCATTTAGACTTACCCGTTTGGTTATATCTGCTGTTTAGCGTAATGCTTTTTGATATGGCCAATTACTGGTTCCATCGCATTGCACACTACGTTCCTCTTTTGTGGAATTTCCACCGCGTGCATCACAGTGACAGTCGCATGGACGCTTCCTCTAACATCAGGGTACATCCCATTGAATTGGTCTTTTATTTTGGTTCTTCAGGAGTTGTAGCTGCGGCACTTTTTGGTTTAGACACCACCGGACTTGGTTTGTTTGTTTTAATCATTATTCCCTATGTGTTTATAGATCATTGCAATATCAAATATCCCGCTTGGATTGATAAAAGCTTCGGTTTGGTATTTACAACACCTAATTTTCATCGCGTGCATCACGATCAAGACGAGTTTTACACCAATTCTAATTATGCCGATATTTTTATTCTTTGGGACCGGCTATTCGGAACCTTTAAATACAAACATCCGGATGAAGTTAAACTTGGACTTAAAGAATTTGACGATCAAAAACAATCGTTTTGGTATTTAATGAAAACGCCTTTTATCAATATTAACAATCAGGATTCTTCTAAAAAAATGGAACCTAATTGAAATAGGAAGCTTTGTTAGTAAAAGGATATTAAATTAATAAAATAAACCACATATGAAAACCCGTATCCAATCCATTGATTTTCTGAAAGGTTTTGTCATTGTCCTAATGGCTTTAGACCACGTGCGGGCCTATTTTCATTATGATTATTTTTATTTTGATCCAACAGATATAGACCAAACCAATTTCTGGATCTTTTTTACACGTTTTATCACTCATTTTTGTGCACCGGTATTTGTTTTACTGGCCGGTACTTCTGCTTTTTTTGTGGAACAAAAAATCGGTAAAAATGCAGTTAGTAAATGGCTGTTAAAACGTGGTTTGTGGTTGATTTTTGTAGAAATTATCATCATATCCTTTGGATGGCGGTTTCAGTTCAACTTCGACTCTATTATTTTTCAAGTCATCTGGCTTTTAGGTGCCTCCATGATTTTTCTGGCGTTCTTTATCCATTTTCCAAAAAAAATAATGATACCGCTGTGCCTGCTCGTGATTTTTGGTCACAATGCATTGGATGGTTTTACAGGTGGACAACTGGGTGATTTTTGGAACCTATTACACATAAGAGGACCGATTCCACTCACTGAAAGTAGTAACATCATAAATGCGTATCCGCTCATCCCCTGGATATTTGTCATGCCGCTGGGTTATTACTTAGGCAACTTATACAAACCCGGATTTGAGGCCGTGAAACGTCATCGTATATTAATACGCACCGGTATTTCAGCCATTGTCCTATTTTTTGTTTTGCGCTTTGCAAACATTTACGGCGACCTAGAAGCGTGGACCACTTATGAAGATTTTTCAAAAACAGTGATTTCCTTTTTTAATGTCACCAAATATCCGCCTTCATTGATGTTTTTGTTAATCACATTGGGGCCTTCCCTATTTGTGCTATCGCTTGCTGAGAAGTTGAAAGGAAAATTGTTTGATGTCATGGTCCTTTTTGGAAAAGTACCCATGTTTTTTTACATCGTTCATATTTACTGGATCCATCTTTTGGCTGTACTGGCAGTTTACCTGAGTGGCTATGACCCCAAATTGATGATTATTGATGTGTGGATTGGGTTTGTAACAGAATTGCAGGGCTATGGTTTTTCATTGGGGACTGTGTACCTGATTTGGCTATTTGTGGTTGCAAGCTTATACCCGGTATGCAAATGGTACTGGAATTTTAAGAAGAACAACCGGCAATACGGGTGGCTAAGTTATTTATAAACAAAAAACACTTTATATTTATTATAACCAACTAATTAACCAATCAATGAATCTCAAACAAACCTTACTCATCACGGTGATTTTAAGCCTTGTAAGCATTACCGTGTGGGAACTTTACTGGAGGTCGCAGGGCTATTTTCCAGATATAGACGACGACAAATACCTTTGGGCGAAAACACGTGCCAAAGTGGAAAAAGCAACAGAAAATGATGTGGTTCTCGTCGGGTCATCCCGTGTGCTTTTTAATATTCAAGTGCATGAATGGGAGGCCTTAACAGGCATTAAACCCATTCAACTGGCCAATGCAGGGTCCACACCTCTGCCCACTTTTCATGACATTGTTGAAAACACCAATTTTAATGGAACTATAATTGTTGGGGTCACACCACCCCTATTTTTTTCTACCACTTTTGAGCAAGCCCCGCCTTGGACAAGGGCATCATCAAGATCTGAGTTTTACAAAAACCGTACCTATGCACAACGTCTCAATTTTGTGTTATCTATTCCTATACAAAATTCATTGGCATTCATATCAAATGATGATGAAGCCTGGTATGACGACATCAATTTAAAAGCCTTGTTAAATACCCTCAAATTACCCAACCGAACTGACAAACCAAAAGAACCCCCTTTTAGAAGGTTTCAGGATATAGATAAATATCGAAATGTGCGTATGAAAGAACGCATGGTTACCGATACCAGTTTTGCTAATTCTATCATGGCCGTTTGGAAATCGATGCTTACTTCTGAACCCAAACCACCACCACCCGACAAAGAAGGAACTATAGCATTTTTCTTAAAAAACCTGGAAAAATTTGAAGCCCGTGGGGGTAAAGTCATATTACTGCGTTCACCCTCTGATGGTTTTTTTGACGAATTGGAAAGCATGATAACACCCCGACCTGAGTTTTGGGACGAACTGGTTGCCAAAGCGAATGCTCCGGCCATTCATTATCAGGATTACGATAAACTCAAAAACTTCAAAACCATTGAATGGTCGCACTTATCTGCCACCGATGCCGATATGTTTACCAAAAATCTGGTAGAAATTCTTTTGGAAGAAAACCTTATCACTAACCTAAAAACCAACTAATCATGTTATTCAACTCACTAAGTTTCTTCGTGTTTTTGGTTGTAGTGTTAGTGCTTTACTATACCAAAATCTTTAACTGGACAGGTAAAAAAAGAATGTTACTGCTGGCCAGTTATGTATTTTACGGATTCTGGAATCCGCCTTTGGTTATTTTACTCTGGATTTCAACATTAGTTGACTGGACCGCCGGTAATAAATTGGCGGTTGAGCAAAACCTGCGCAAACGAAAATTGTGGTTGTTGCTCAGTTTAGTAGTCAACCTCGGTTTTTTAGCGTTTTTTAAATACCGGGATTTCTTATTGGATAATTTTACAGCTGTTGCAGACACCTATGGCTATGGCTATCAAACCCAACCCCTGGACATTCTTTTACCTATGGGTATTTCGTTTTATACGTTTCAAACCATGTCTTATACCATAGATATGTATAATCAAAAAACTGAACGTGCTAAAACTTTTTTAGATTTTGCACTCTATGTCACCTTCTTCCCTCAGTTGGTTGCCGGTCCGATTGTGAGGGCCAAAGAACTGATTTCCCAGTTTTATGAAGAAAAGAAAGCGACTGCCAAACAATTTATCTGGGGTCTTTTTTTATTGACGCTGGGACTTTTTCAAAAAGTGGTTTTGGCAGACACCCTTTTGGCCGATACCTCTGATACTGTTTTTGGTGCTAAGGAAGCATTGAATTTCTGGGATGCCTGGGCAGGAACACTAGCGTTCTCAGGGCAGATATTCTTTGACTTTGCCGGTTATTCAACTTGTGCCATTGGTATAGCTATGATGCTGGGCATTGTCTTGCCGCATAACTTTTTGTACCCCTATGGCGCTATCGGGTTTTCAGACTTTTGGAAACGCTGGCACATATCACTCTCTACCTGGTTGCGTGATTATTTATACATCCCGCTAGGCGGAAACCGGTTTGGGGTAACAAGAATGTATGCTGCACTGATGATTACCATGCTGTTGGGCGGACTTTGGCACGGCGCCGCCTGGACATTTGTAGTTTGGGGTGCTTTACACGGAATCTATTTAGTCATTGAAAAACTCTTAAAACACAAAGTGCCCGTAAAAATTACGTTTTGGAACGGAATCTTTTTTGCGTTTTTAACCTTCACTTGCATCAATTTTACCTGGGTCTTTTTTCGTGCAAACGAATTTAGCACGGCGCAATCAATGATAGAATCCATGCTCTTTTTAAATCCGGAAGGAATAATGATTTTAGAGTATTTTGATTTGCTAAAAGTATTTGTTATTACGGCACTATTGTTTCTATTGCATTGGTATATGCGTCGACATACAGTAAAAATGGTAGCAGAAGATTTGCCGGTGTGGTTGTTTGCAACCGGATGGGCAATTATGGTATTTCTGCTTTTGATTGCGCAAGGCAGTGGCGAGCAATTTATATATTTTCAGTTTTAAGTTTGAAGCATCAATAATTCACTTTAAAAATATATCACTATATTTCAATAAAATAACATTTTCACCCTATGAAAAACAATCACAAAAACTGGACAAAAGAAGAACTGAAAATTTATATCATGCTTTTATGTGCTAAAGCAGATAGTGAAATATCACCAGAAGAAATCGAACTGATCCAATCAAAAACCTCTCAGGAAACATTTGACAAAATCTATGATGAATTTAAAGGTGACAAAAAGAAAAAAAGTTTGAAGAAAATAGAACGAGCGATCGGCTTCCACCATTTTGGTGCCATAGAGCTGATTACCTTTAGAAAAGAAATATTTGAAGTCTATTTAGCTGATACTATATTGTGTAAAAAAGAACGCTATCTAGATCAAATTCTGGACAATATCATCTATTGATGTGTGGTATGCTTATAAGCTATTTTCTTTGAGTTAAAACCAACTAAAAATCTTAAAGTGAAAATAAATAAACAGGAAAACCTGCTCCGCACCATTGGTGTGTTTGGGCTGTCATCAAACATTATCAATGTCATTATCGGTTCGGGAATTTTTGTGTTACCGGCCATTGTAGCCTCTGCTATGGGGGCTTCAGGTGTTTTTGCCTATTTGGTTTGCGGCATTTTGATTGCCTTGATTATGCTCTGTTTTGCCGAAGTGGGAAGTAAAGTTACTACCACCGGCGGGCTTTATACTTATATAGAAACGGCTTTTGGCAACTATGCGGGATTTTTATCTGGAAACTTATACCTCGCCGCAGTTTTATTGGCCGATGCCGCAGTTTCAAACGCGCTTGTGAACATATTGGCAGCCGCATTTCCGGTATTTGAGTCTGAAGTGGTTAGATTATTCTTTCTTTTTGTTGTTTTCTTTGGCTTGGCTTTTATCAATATTTTAGGCGTCAAGCAAGGGGTTGGCCTGATCAAATTTTTAGTCATTGCCAAAATCCTCCCACTGCTATTACTCATTGTTTTAGGGTTACCCAAAGTTTCTATGGCCAACATATCCATAGAAACTTTCCCCGGTTTTGAGCAGTTGGGAGCTACTTCTCTTATCCTGTTTTTTGCTTTTATTGGCGGTGAAACAGGCCTGAATGTAAGCGGCGAAGTTAAAAAGCCCAACAAAAACATACCGAAGTCTATTTTTATAGGAATCATTGCGGTATTAGTCATCTATATCCTCATTCAACTGGTTGCGCAGGGCGTACTGGGTGATGCACTGGCAGACCAAAAAGCACCCCTTGCTGAGACCGCCAAAGCTATTTTTGGCCATACCGGATTTATAATTTTAACTGCCGGTGCAGCTGTTTCCATGTTTGGCTACCTGAGTGGCGCCATTCTGAACATGCCTCGCATTTTGTACGCCTTGTCCAGAGACCGGGTGATTCCGGTGAAGGCCTTTGGCACCATTCATTCTAAATTTAAAACACCTCATCTGGCCATCCTAACCTATGCCTGTATAGGTTTTATCATTGCAGCTTTAGGAAGTTTTGAAACACTGGCTGTTATTGCTACCGGCGGCATTTTATTACAATACCTGGGTGTTTCATTGGCGGTCATCAAGCTGCGGTTTACAAAAAAATCAAAACCCGACGAATTTAAAATTCCGGGTGGCTTTACTGTTCCAATCTTATCCTCGGGGATTATCATCTTCTTTCTGTCAAAAATGACCGCTGCTGAAGCTATAGGTACACTGGTAGTGACTGCTCTGTTAACGATTGTATATTTTATCAATAAAAAAGTGACCAAACACTAGGGTGATGATTAAATTCTTTAGAAACATCCGAAAAAAAAATTATCGAGCAAAACCATATTTATGCATAACGTGTAATTGACAACACAAACCAAAATGAACACCAAAAAAACACCAACAATAACCGCTATAAAAAAAGTTTATGAGCAGATCATTGCTATATTCTTCTTCGGAAAACCATCAGAAGAGCTCACAACACTTTTTCATCAAGATTTTATGGGGTATGGCACCGCTGCTCACGAGTTTTTGTCCAGTTTCAACGATTTGATAAATTTGACCGAAACCCAATCGGCGCAATTAAAAACCCATCCCTTAACCATTACTCGAAAACCTATTTATGAAAAATTTCTGGTCAATAACACCTCTTATCTCATTGTGGAAGAATTAAATATGCACGACGAGCAGAATGATTATAGATTTACCGCGAGACTTTCTGTTATTTTAGAAAACTTTTCAGGCCAATGGCTGGTGACTCATTTTCACGCTTCAACGCCCGATACCAATGTAGATACCGATGAAGCCTTTCCTTTGGAAGGACTTCGCAAAAAAAACCTGGAACTCGAAGAAAAAATAAAAGAGCGTACCCGCGAACTGGAAATTGAAGCAGCAATAGAACGTGTAAGAAGCCGAAGTATGGCTATGCATAAAAGTGATGAGCTCAAGGAAGTTATCCAGGTCGTTTATGACCAATTCGTGCAATTGGAGGTCGCTATTGACCATGCCGGTTTTATATTAGATTATAAAGAAAATGAGGACATGCATATTTGGCTGGCCGACCATAATGCTGTGTTTCCAAAGATTGTATTGCCCTATTTTGACTGTGCTCATTGGAATAACTTTATGGAAGCCAAGAAAACAGGACAAAATTTCTTTACGAATCAATTAGGTTTTGAAGAGAAAAATAAATTTTATAACGACCTGTTTCAGTTTATCCCGGATTTACCGGAAGAAACCAAAACCACTTATTTTGAATTTGAGGGCTTGGCCATCTCAACGGTACTATTAGATACTGTCGGGTTATATATAGAAAACTTTAATGGCAATCCATTTTCTGACGAAGAGAATGCTATCTTAATGCGCTTCGGAAACGTATTTCAGCAAACCTATACCCGCTTCCTCGACCTACAAAAAGCAGAAGCACAAGCCAAAGAAGCACAAATAGAAGCGGCATTGGAGCGCGTGAGATCCCAATCTATGGGGATGCAATCGAGTACCGATTTTAGTGCTGTTACTACTGAAATGTTCAACCAATTAAGGCGTTTTGATGGCGATTTATTTGCTACGGGAATTGTTTTTTGCGATAAACACGAGGGCCATGTTGAACAATGGCACAGTATTCCGGGTGCTGGTATGATGACGCCTTTTATAGTCCCTGTGGACCTGGATTATATTCATCAGTACCGATATGATGAATGGAAAAAAGGAACAGAGCTGTTTTCAGTAGAAATTCCGGAGCATTTTATAAAGGAACATTTTGATGCTATTTTCAACTTACCATCGGCACAAAAAGTTTTAAAAGATTTAGCGGCAAACAAGACACCAATGCCCGAAGCGCCAGCCTGGGAAATTGATTATGGTGCGTCTTTCAAAAATGGTTATATATTGGTATCTGCCTTGCAACCCTTTGAATCACTTGAAATTCTTCCGCGATTTGCAAAAGTATTTGAACAAGCCTATACACGCTTTTTAGATCTTAAGAATGCAGAAGCACAAGCACAGGAATCAAAAATTGAAGCGGCACTTGAAAAAGTGAGATCAGTAGCACTCTCCCTTAAAAATTCTGATGATATGCTGGAAATTGCTCAAGTTCTATACGAGCAATTACTGGAGCTTGGCTTTACCGATATTCGAAATGCGATTATAGATATTCATAATGACGAAAAAGAAACCTTTTTAGATTATGACTATTCCCACGATATGTCAAGCGCTGTTACAGAGTTTTCATACTATGGCGATCCTGTTATTGAACAACAAATCAAAAAAGTGCAATCCAGTAATGACGCCTTTTTTGAAATTGAACTGAAAGGAAAAGAGTTGGAAGAACTCATTGAGACACGAATAAGAAATGGCGAAAAAGATGATCCACGATTACACAAAACCGACCATCTAACTTATAACCTCTATTCCTTTGGAAACGGTGCCATTGGGATTTCCAACTTCGGAATTTTGAGCGATACTCAAAAAAAGGTTTTAAAACGCTTTCGAAACGTATTTACATTCGCCTATAAAAGATATACTGATCTGGCAAACGCCGAAGCACAAGCCAAGGAAGCAAAAATTGAAGCTTCACTGGAAAAAGTGCGTTCCGTTACGCTTGGTTTAAACAAATCTGAGGACATGCTCGAGGTTGCCCAGGTTTTGTATGAACAGTTGTTAACTTTGGGCTTTACGAATATCCGTAACTCAATTATTGATATAGATAATGGCGATGGTTTAACCTTTTCAGGTTTTGATTATTCTCACGAAATGGGCGGTACGGTAACGCAAATGTCCTACAAAGATGACCCTACCCTAAAGGAACAGCTGGAAGATATTATTGCAACAACCGATGGGTTTTCTGAATTAATTCTAGAAGGGCAGCAACTTCAAGACCTCATAGATATGCGACGAAATAATGGAGAAAAAGATGACCCTCGGCTACTTAATACTGATAGTGTCTCTTATATCCTGTATGCTTTCGGTAAAGGTGCTATTGGAATTTCAAATTTTGGCGTGTTGCCCGAACATCAAAAATCAATTCTGAGTCGTTTTCGCAATGTGTTTACATTTGCCTATCAGCGGTATACCGATCTTGCCCAATCTGAAGCGCAAGCTGCTGCACTCCTTGCCGAAAAACAAAGATTAGAGGTAACACTTTCCGACCTTCAAGCTACCCAATCGCAGCTCATCCAATCTGAAAAAATGGCGTCACTGGGAGAACTTACGGCAGGCATTGCCCACGAAATTCAAAATCCGTTGAATTTTGTCAATAATTTCTCTGAAGTCAGTAAGGAGCTCATTGATGAAATGCTTGAAGAACTTCAAAATGGCGATATGGAAGAAGTGAAAGCCCTCCTGAAAGATGTGATTGAGAATCTCGAAAAAATTAACCATCACGGCAAGCGCGCCGATGGCATTGTAAAAGGAATGCTGCAACACAGCCGCAGCAGTAGTGGAATAAAGGTATCCACTGATATTAATGCACTATGTGACGAATATCTTCGTCTCGCCTACCACGGTCTAAGAGCCAAAGACAAATCGTTTAACGCAATCTTAAACACCCATTTTGATGAATCCCTGGAGAAAATAGAAATTGTTCCGCAAGATATCGGGAGGGTTATTCTTAATCTCATTACTAACGGCTTCTACGCCTGTACTGAGCGGAGTCGAAGTGCTGATAGCGAAAAAAAGATGCAACAACCCGAAAATTATGAACCCACAGTTTCAGTAAGCACCAAAAAATTAAATAACAAGTTGTATATTTCCGTGGAAGACAACGGCAAGGGTATCCCGGAACACATCAAAGACAAAATATTTCAACCCTTCTTTACCACCAAACCCACAGGACAGGGAACCGGATTGGGATTGAGCTTGAGTTATGATATTGTGAAAGCGCACGGAGGATCAATAAAAATAGAATCAAATGAAAATGAAGGCGCTACATTTACCATTGAATTACCCATATAAAATGACTATGAGAACGACATCATCACAATTTTTAGGGAAAATACATTTCATCCTCCTGCTTCTGCTATTTGCCGCCTGCAACCGTAGCCCAAAAGATTACGGAACCACCCCCGCACCTCTCTTTCCGCAACCTCAAATGGTAGAAGCCAACCCCGAAGGTGGTTATACCATAAACCAGGTAACAGGCAATAGCATCGAACCCATCATTTTAAGCAGTGGCGACACGCTCATCACCGGTGTACCAATACCCGCAAGGGGAAAACTCATTCACCCGGACAGTGTTACCAGTCCCAGAGTGGTCAAGGCGGTTACTGAGCTTGTCAAAGTAAATGCCCACCCCAACCGACACAAAATACCCGAAAACCTGCCAACTTTTCCGGTTGACCACAGTCAACTTAAAACCGTTAAATTAGGCGAAGGCAACAAAGATTTTGTTTTAATTAATTCTATCGGTGACACCATACCCACCGGCATACCGATACCTGCCCGGGGCAAAACAGTAAAAGCCATTCAACCCTTACCCACCAAAGCCCTGCCCCCGGCTTTTAAAGATGCCCTTACCAATTTACAATATTTTGATGTGGACCAAGGTATGGGGTCCTCTTATGTCAGCTCTATTTTAGAAGATAAAAGCGGAAACATTTGGTTCGGTACTTTAGACAGAGGTGTATCCAAATATGATGGTGAATCGTTCGTTCATTTTACCGAGGCAGCCGGC
>TARA_R110002072_G_scaffold10821_2_pt1 | contig 18318 bp, 16 predicted proteins | sample TARA_R110002072 | Tara Oceans TARA_R110002072 (sample SAMEA4397118) | marine metagenome | biome: Polar Biome; feature: [SRF] surface water layer (ENVO:00010504); material: water (ENVO:00002006), including particulate matter (ENVO:01000060) such as... | depth 5 m | reverse complement strand
GCTTTTTCTGTCATTTTACTTAGACAACTTTAAACAACTTCATTAAATAATTCATCTGATTTAGTTAACCAAATGTTTTTTATTTGCATTATACATTAACACAAAAGCTAAATTTATAACGATTCCGATTACTACACCCATCCATAATCCAGCACTAAGTAATGAATTGGCAGCTTCAGCCCCCGCTTCATTGTACCCATCCAAATTTTCGAATGAACTAGAAATCGAACTCATTGTTGATTTAAAAGTTACAGCTGCAATAATAGAACCCAAGATTGAAATCATAGCTCCAACAACATACAACATAAAACCTTGTTTCTTTAATCCCCACATTTGAATTGCTCCATACAAACAAAGTCCAGCAGCAGCCAAGCCTATAATTTGAACAATCATTGTTCCTTGTGGAGAAAACATACCTAGAGCAGAACTACCAACAAGCCCCATTAATCCTCCTAATATGCCTAATCCTGACCCTATAAAAGTCAAAATACATAAAACCGTTAAAAAAGATGGCCTTTGATTGTTTCCAGAATTTTCATCTAATACTTCTGTCATAATAATTTGTTTTTTTAAGTTAAAAGTTAATTTTCGACTACAATATATAAAAATATTTCATCCATTTACAAGAATTGTGTATAACTTCGAGAAATGTTGATTTTAATAAAAAGGTCAACCCATTCATAGTTATTTTGATTAAAATTATTTTGTATTTTTGATTCATGAGATTACTTATTATCATCTTGGCTACATTAACTCTCTTGGGATGCAAAAAGAAAGGCAAAGCCGACTTTGTTTTACGCGGTGTGATTACCAATTCAACTTTTGGTATCCCCTTAGAAGGTGCAACGATTAAGCTATTTGAAAAAAATCCAAGTTCAAGTCAAGAGGTCTTAGTAGGAACAACCACAACGGATGGGAGTGGAAACTATTCATTCACATTCGCAAGAAACACAGTTCAGTCATATAGAGTAAATGGAGTTAAAAACAGTTACTTTTCTCTTGATAAGACCATTAACTTTTCTGATCTAACAATCGACAATGACAATATCAGAGATTACAGCACCACAGCAAAGTCTTGGGCTAAATTGAGGTTTGTAAATGTTGCTCCATCAGCTACTACAGATGAAATTAGGTTCAATCGAACTGTAGGCAAGTCAGGTTGCTCTGAATGTTGCACGCCCAATGAAACAAGTATATTTGGAATTGCGGACACCATAATTTATTGTATTAATGACGGCAATACTTCTTACACATACAATTATAATGTTGTAGGGACTTCAAATATTGGTCAACAAACTGCTGTTACTATTGCTTTTGACACCACAGAAATTCTTCTGAATTACTAAGGTTCATTCATCATCCAATACAGCCCGAAGCTTCTGACGAAGTTGCCTAACATAAGTTTCTATAAGGTATTTATAGTAATTAGGCGTACTCTTTGTAATACACTTTGTGTAATGCTTTAGTCGATGCTCAATATGAGAGCCCAAAATCCCCATCAATTCTAGACCATGGAAATAATCTTCAGCCACATCACGAATAACCTCAAAATGATTATTTAAAGACATTTCTACAGCATCTTTACCCTTTCTGCCACTATCAATGCATTCGTAATAGATATCCTTAATATTGAAAGACTCAAGCTTTTCTAGGTCAAAGATGTCTTTGGCTCCTCTTGGAAATTCGAATTTAATCTCAAACTCAATATCCTCTAATTCACTCAATCTCGCTTCTAGAAATCTATCAGGAAATTTAAACGCATCCTGCCAGTTGATATAATCTTGCCAAATTCCAAAACGTCTTACATTATTTCCTAAGTCAATAAGTTTAAACTGATCTTTATTAGGCAATTTTCGCGATCCCCTACCTATCATCTGGTGATACAAGGTTAACGAACGAGTTGCTCTGTTCAAAATAATTGTACGAACTGTTGGTTCATCAAACCCAGTTGTCAATATTCCAACTGAAGTTAGGATTGCATCATCCGTCTTTTTGAACCAAGAAAGTACGTCTTTTCTATCTTTGTCACTAAACGTTGAATCTAAGTGGCGTATTTTATATCCTCTTTTCTTAAATGTTTCTTCAACCCGAATAGAAGTTTCGATGCCAGAGTTGAAAACCAATGTTTTCTGTCCGATAGCAACTTCCTCGTAGGCAAAAAGTAATTTTTCTTGCATGAAATGGTTACCATAAACCACATCAGAACTACTAACGGTAAAATCTCCATTAGAACCAATTTTAAGTCCATGTAGGTTAACATCATACGTGTAGGACTCAGCATCGGCTAGGTAACCGCTCTCTATTAGAGAGGAAATGCTTTCCCCTACTAAAAGTTTATTATAATTATCGTTTAACGGAAGGGCTTTATTACTACTTAAAGGTGTAGCCGTTACTCCAAGAATATTTGCGTTACCGTAAAACTGAAAAATCTTTCTGAAACTATTGTAATGAGCCTCATCAACAATCACTAACCCAATATCTGTAATAAAGTTTTCGTCATCATTTAAACGATTATTCAATGTCTCAACCATCGCAATGAAGCAGCTGTACTCATCCTGATTAGGAATATCCTTCACTTCACTATTAATTACTTTATTATTTACACGTATTGCAGAAAGTTGCTTTGAAGTCTGAACAGACAATTCAATTCTATGTGTTAGAATGAGAACCTTCATTCCCGTTCTCTCAATATATCTCTTTGCAATTTCTGAAAATATTACAGTTTTACCTCCACCTGTCGGAAGTTGAAAAAGCAAATTGAAATCCTTGTCATTCGTAGATAATTCGGCAAGAATATCATTGATTGTTTTTTCCTGAAAAGGATACAAAATTTTCGCTTCGTAAAGTTCTTTATCTATCATACATGTTTGCAAAAAAGCAGCAACAAAATTACAGTTCTTTTAGTGGAAATCAAAGTAGCAGTCGAGGTATTTTAAGATAAAAAAAATGTAATGAAACTTTATGATTAATTATTGCTCCACAATAGAAGTTTAAATGACTGTAAATCAATCAAATGAACTGCCTATTCAAATTATTTATCGAAGAATAAAATCTTTCTATGCATATAAAATTGATTCATACATAGAAACAATTATTTTTGTCAAACAATCAGAAAAATAAATTGTTATGAGTGATATAGAAAAAACAAAATGCCTAATTATAGGCTCAGGTCCTGCGGGATATACAGCAGCGATCTATGCGGCAAGAGCAGATATGAGTCCAGTTCTTTACCAAGGAATGCAGCCTGGAGGCCAGTTAACAACAACCAATGAAGTTGAAAACTTTCCAGGCTATCCAGAAGGAGTAACAGGTCCTGACATGATGGCTCAACTAGAAGCTCAAGCAAAGCGTTTTGAGACCGATGTACGATTTGGATTCATAACGAAGGTTGATTTCTCTGGAGGAGTTCATAAATGCTGGACAGATGAAGGAAAAGAAATTCATGCTGAAACAGTTATTATTTCAACAGGTGCAACGGCAAAATATTTAGGTTTAGAATCTGAACAAAAATATCTCGCTTTAGGCGGTGGAGTTTCAGCATGTGCTGTATGTGATGGTTTTTTCTATCGTGGACAAGAGACAGTTATTGTTGGTGCTGGAGATTCTGCATGTGAAGAAGCACATTATTTATCTAAATTATGTACTAAAGTGACAATGCTAGTGCGTCGTGATGAGTTTAGGGCATCAAAAATAATGGTAGAACGTGTAAAAAACACAGAAAATATACATATACTATTCAACACAGAAACTGAAGAAGTATTAGGTGATGGGCAAGGTGTAACCGGGGCTAGAGTTAAGAATAACAAAACAGGTGAAGAAACAGTCATTCCTTGTACGGGATTTTTTGTAGCCATAGGACACAAACCGAATACGGATATTTTTAAAGACTTTATCAATCTAGATGATACGGGCTATATTAAATATGAAGAACCTGGATCGTCTTTAACGAATGTTGAGGGTGTCTTCGTTGCTGGTGATGCTGCAGACAAGCGATATAGACAGGCAGTTACTGCTGCAGGAACAGGCTGTATGGCTGCTTTGGATGCAGAAAGATATCTTGCTGCGAAAGGACATTGAATTAATTAGTAACAAAATAATCTAGCGGATTTTATAATTCTGCTAGGTTGTTTTTATTTTACTTTTTTCTCCAGCATTGGAACAAAACTAAAAACGCCTAGTTCTTCTATCTCTGTTTCAGATTCGGAAATCTTCGTTATTTTTTGCATTTGTTGCGTTTCCCCTTCCCCTACTGGAATAATCATGATTCCACCAATTTTCAATTGTTGCACTAATTCAACAGGTACAAATGGCGCACCACATGTAATGATGACTTTATCAAATGGCGCAAAATTAGGTAATCCCTTAAAACCATCTCCAAACGACAATTGTGCATTTAATTTTAATTTCCGTAAAATTAGTTTTGCTTTGAGATGTAATTCTTTATGCCTTTCGATGCTATAAACTTTCCCACCTAATTCTGCCAATATACTTGTTTGAAATCCTGAACCAGTGCCAATTTCAAGTACTTTTTCCCCTTTTTTCAGTTCTAACAATTGTGTTTGAAAAGCAACTGTATAAGGATGACTAATCGTTTGTCCAGATCCAATTTGAAATGGCATATTGGAATAAGCTTGTTCGGCGAAGGATGAATCTAAGAAGAAATGGCGCGGAACTGCATCAAAGGCAGCAAGAACTTCCTCATTAATAATTCCTTTCTCTCGAAGTTCTTCAATCAACCTCTTTCTCATACCTTTATACCGAAATGAATCTTGCATAGAGCAAAGGTAATCTTAATCAATGATTCTTATTTAAAAAATTACGAACAATAAGATGTCAAAAACAAGACAGATTCTTCTGGAATGCATTTAATCGAAAGAAAGAATTGATTATATTTGGGCAACAATTATCAAGAAACTCAAATGGCAATCTCAGCAAAACAATTAGCATTCAACAAGAACGATGACGCAATGCGTTTGAAAATATCTGCTCTGGAAAGAAAATTAGACAAAATTCACGAAGGTGGCGGCTTAAAACGTATTGAAAAGCATCACTCAAAAGGGAAATTGACAGCTAGAGAGCGTATTGAATTGTTGTTAGATCCTAATACTGAAAGAATTGAGATTGGCGCATTTGCAGGGTACAAAATGTATGAGGAACATGGAGGATGTCCAGCTGGCGGAGTCGTAATCATGATTGGATATGTATCTGGAAAGCAATGTATTGTTGTTGCAAACGATGCTACAGTTAAAGCCGGTGCCTGGTTTCCTATTACTGGCAAGAAAAACTTACGGGCACAGGAAATCGCCATGGAGAATAGATTACCAATTATCTATTTAGTTGATTCAGCGGGCGTTTATCTACCAATGCAGGATGAAATATTCCCAGATAAAGAACATTTCGGTCGAATATTTCGCAACAATGCGGTTATGAGTTCTCAGGGAATTGTTCAAATAGCCGCAGTCATGGGATCATGTGTTGCAGGTGGCGCTTACTTGCCAATAATGTCTGACGAATCATTGATTGTTAATAAAACTGGGACCATCTTTTTAGCTGGTTCATATTTGGTTAAAGCGGCTATTGGAGAATCAATTGACAACGAAACTCTTGGAGGTGCAACAACACATACAGAAATTTCTGGAGTTTGTGATTATAAAACCGAGAGTGATGAAGACTGCCTTTCTACGATTCGCGATTTAATGGATAAGGTAGGACATTCAGAAAATGCCGGATTTAATAAGAAAGAAGCTATTTTACCAAAAAAGAAGCTTAATGATGTGTATGGAATTCTCCCCGAAAATCGAACCAAACCGTATAATGTGCATGACTTAATAAAATGTCTAGTTGATGAATCAAAGTTCACAGAATATAAGTCAGACTATGGGCAATCTATTGTCTGCGCATACGCTAGGGTTGATGGCTGGAGTGTTGGAATTGTCGCTAATCAACGTGAAATTGTAAAAAATGCCAAGGGTGAAATGAAATTTGGTGGAGTGATTTACTCAGACTCTGCTGATAAAGCCGCTCGGTTCATTATGAATTGCAATCAAAAAAATATTCCCCTCGTCTTTCTGCAAGATGTAACAGGCTTTATGGTTGGTTCCAAAAGTGAGCATGGGGGAATTATAAAAGATGGAGCTAAATTGGTCAGTGCAATGGCAAACTCTGTCGTGCCCAAATTTACTATTGTTACAGGAAACTCTTATGGTGCAGGAAACTATGCAATGTGCGGAAAAGCGTATGACCCTCGATTAATCGTTGGTTGGCCAACTGCTGAAATTGCCGTTATGGGTGGATCCGCTGCCGCAAAAGTGTTAGTCCAAATAGAAGTTGCTTCATTGAAAAAGAAAGGCGAAACAATCACCCCTGAAAGAGAAAAGGAATTATTTGAAAAGATCAAAAATCGATACGACGATCAGACATCTCCATACTATGCAGCCAGCAGATTATGGATAGATGCAATAATCGACCCCATTGATACACGAAAGATAATCTCCATGGGAATTGAAATGGCTAATAATAAAAAAGCTGAGAAGCCATACAATGTTGGTGTTATACAAACTTAATAATTACAAAAACTAGAAAATATGCATTTAGAATGGCAAATTAAACATTACAATGAACTAACTCTCAATGAATTTCATGACATAATTGCTTTAAGAGTAAACGTTTTTGTTGTGGAGCAGGACTGTCCATATCAAGAACTAGATGGAAAAGATAAAAAATGTTACCACGTTATCTGTCGAGATGGAATGGGAAATATTGTTGCAACAGCGAGGATTGCTCCTCCAGGCATTTCTTATGACAACTCCCCTTCTATTGGGCGGGTTGTAATTGATGAATCTATTAGGAATCAAGGAAAAGGACATGAATTAATGAATAAATGCGTTGACTACTCTATTTTGGAATTTGGAAATAGTACCATCACTATTTCTGCTCAAAAACATCTAGAAAAATATTACGGAGGTCATAATTTCACTTCTACAGGAAAAGAATATTTAGAAGATGGTATCCCACATGTTGAAATGGCATTCACACCTAATAATTAAAAATGAAAGTATTTATTGCCACGATTGTTATTGCATTTACTGTTTATGGTTGTGATACTGCAAAAAAGGCAACCTCAGAAACAGCTGAAAATGTTTCAGAAAAAACAGAATCAACTGACTATAGAAATCAAACGATTAACCTTGATTATTTGGACACGACAATTCGTCCTCAAGATGACTTTTTTGAATTTGCAAATGGCACTTGGCTCCAAAACAACCCAGTACCTGCATCAGAATCGCGCTGGGGTAGTTTCAATGAGCTAGAACAAGCAAATAGCAAGAAATTGACAGCCTTACTTGAGGAAGCTTCCACTCTTAGCACGGGAAAAGGTTCTAAAAATCAAATCCTAGGTGATTACTACCAATCTTTTATAGACATGGAGACTCGAAACAAATTGGGAACCTATCCAATCGAGGATGAGTTATTGAAAGTGGACAATATTATTTCTAAAAGTGACCTTGCAAGTGCAATTGCTGAACAACATCTACTCGGTATTTCTTCTTTATTTAACTTGAGTGTTGGACAAAATTTGAAAGATGTAGAGAATTACATAGTCTATTTTGGGCAAAGTGGAATTGGATTACCAAACAAAGAGTACTATAGTGCCGAGGATAAAAAAGAAATCAAAGCAAATTATTTAGAACACATTGTTCAAATTTTTAAACTTGCGGGAAACTCTTCAGATCAAGCCAAAAAAATGGCTAATTCTGCCCTCGATTTTGAAGAGCAACTAGCATCTGTCATGATGTCTCCTTCAGAATTGAGAGTCCCAGAAAATACTTACAACAAAATTTCAATGACTTCTTTCCGAAAGAAAGCCGGATTGTTTAATATGGAACATTACCTTTCTCATCTTGAAATTGAAACTTTTGACTCACTTGTTGTTGGTCAGCCAGATTACCTAGAAAAAATTGCAAAAATAGTTCGAGAAACGGAGCTTAGCGATTGGAAAAATTATCTTAGATGGACAGTTTTAAATCATTATGCCAGTCATTTAGATGATTCATTTGTTCAAGAGCACTTTAATTTCTATGGAACGATTCTGACGGGTAAATCAGAAATGAAACCTATCAATAAAAGGGCAATAACTGAAATAACTCAGCAAGAATTTGGAGAATTATTAGGAAAAGCTTTTGTAGGAAGGTATTATTCTGACGTTGCAGCACAGAAAGTTAATACTATGGTAGATAACCTTCTTATTGTTTTTGAAGAAAGAATTAGTCAACTTGATTGGATGACAGATGGCACAAAAAAACAAGCGTTGACTAAATTAAAAGCAATTGGTAGAAAACTTGGCTATCCAAACGTTTGGGAAGATTTTAGTGCACTTGATTTTAAAGCTAACCGGTATATTTACAATCTTAACAACGCAGCGCTATTTTCTTCTAAAAAAAACATTGCAAAACTCTACGAGCAAGTAAATAAAGATGAATGGGAAATGCCAGCCCACATGGTCAATGCTTATTATCATCCACTTCTCAATGAGATTGCTTTTCCTGCAGGAATCATGCAAGCACCTTTTTTTAGCGAGAAATATGAAGACGCTGTTAACTATGGTAGAATTGGAATGGTTATTGGCCATGAATTCACTCATGGTTTTGACGATATGGGGTCTAAATTCGCAGCTGACGGCTCTTTTACAAATTGGTGGTCATCCGAGGACAGAACAGCATTTGAAAAAAGAACAGGTAAACTAGGAGCAACATTTGATGGTTTTTGCCCTGTAGAAGGTCATTGTGTTAATTCCAGTCTAACTATGGGAGAAAACATTGCTGATCTAGGAGGTTTAACTATGGCCTACTATGCATATACACGGACGGAAGACTTTAAAGCCGGAATAGACCGTAATGGATATACTCCTTCTCAACGTTTCTTCATGGCGTACGCTCAGTTATGGAAAATAAACTATACAGAAGAAGAGTTAAAAAATAGAATTGCAAATGACCCTCATTCTCCGGGAATGTTTAGAGTCAATGGGCCTTTAATGAACTCTCCAGAATTTTTCAATGCATTCGATGTACAAGAAGAAGATGCGATGAGAAACAGCGCCTTGAAAGTGGCAAAAATTTGGTAAACTAAAAAAAAAATCCTGACTCTCATCAGGATTTTTTTTAATTGAGATTAAATACTAACCTCTTATTTTTTTTTGTTTTTTGGACCTCTAAACTTTTACTATAGTTAAGTATCGCTTGAAGTGTTAATTTTTTGGGTTCAAGTTTAAACTCTTTTTTGGGAGCAATGAATTCAATGTATTCTTTAGACATAGGCAACCTGTTTTATATGTTAGTTATAATTATAACGAGTTGTTTTTAAGAATATTATACAAGAAGCTAAAAATTATTAAAGCAGAATAATGCAGGATGTTATTTAAAAGAGTTTCCGTCAATATTAGAACGTTTGTGCTGAGCTTATCGAATCATTAAATCATTGGATGAATGGGTCGCTAGAAAGCTTTGAATTTAATAGTCGCCACTATATCTTCTGATAAACCATTCGGTTCCAAGAAGAACGATAACAAGAAAAAACAGCCATTTCCAATCAATTAAGTCATCAAATGAAGATTCTTGATAGCTTATGCTGACTAAATCTTTACGTTGGTCTAAATCATTTAGAAGATTCGAGACTTTATTTAATTCGTAAAATTGACCGTTGGTTTTATTCGCTATTTGTTGCAATAAATTATGGTTAGCGTATGAATTCATGGCTTCCTTGGAAACATCATCTACCACAAATACTCCACTTTTTTCAAAGCGTTTTCCGCCCGCTCTGTCATTAGATCGATCAAATTCAGCCGAAGCCTTCCATTCGTATTTCCCTTCTGGCAACTTACCCAACGACAAAACATAATCTTTACTGTTTTTAGCAAATTCATAGTTCACCTTAATACCTTCCCTATCCATTAAAACTAGTGAAATTGTTGGCTCAGTAATTCTCTCAAAAGAAGAATTGTAGAATTCGGCGTTCAAGGTTATATCATCATTAGTTGTTACTCTATTCGGCAAATTAATTCTCAATGGGTCACTATTTTTTTTCACGGTTAAGTACTGCACCGTCTTTTGAATTAGCTCATTGAATCGGGTTGTGTTTTTATTATTCGCATAATCGAATAGCCTCCATCTCCAAAGACCTTCCCCTACAAAAACGCCATACTTCATTTTACTGTTCTTACCAAAATAGAGAACCGGGTCGCTCTTTTTGATGGTCCCTATTTTTTGGTGAATCAATACATTACCCGAATTCGATTTAATCTTGCCAAATTTTACAGTCAAAGGGGGCCATTTTTTCAAACTCGCTTTTAAATCATCCGAAATTTCAAACAATTGAAAACTTGAACTCACATCCCCTTGCACTTCATCTGAGCGGTTTCCATTGGGATAGGCTAAACCTAATTTTAATTGACTAGCAACAGATGTTTTCGTCTGCGCGGTAACAAAATGCAGAACAGAAATTTTTGAGTTAACAATGTCTGTTAACAATTTTTGACTCATTGAATTGGGATTATGCAATAACAATAAAGAATAGTCTTTCAAAGAACCATCCCAATCTCTTAGCAGTTTAGAATCAACTTCTACATTTTCATCTGTTTTTAGTTCTTGACGAATAGCAGATAAATCTGGATGAGGAGCATCTGCTAAAATGAGGATTTTATTACGAGAATCTATGATCTCCACATAAAAACGACGTCTATTGTTCTCATAAGAAGACTCATTCTCGGCATCATTTATTTTGACTAAATACTCAACAAATCCTATTTCATTTGCCTCTACTTCAAACGAAACATGCGTAAAATCTAAATATCCGTCTTTGTACTCTATTTTTTCTTCTTTTATTTTCTCGCCATTCTTCCAAATAGAAACAACACCATTTGAAACACCCATTTTGCGTGCTTCAATGTCAATTTCTATTGGAAAATTATTCTTAAAGAAAGCAATATCATTTACGGCAACATTTCGGATAAACTGATCTCTTTTCACTACTGTATCTCCTATTCCGACACTAAAAACAGGTGTTAAATTAATTTTTTCTGCCGTGTAAATAGGATTCATTCCTGAAGTAAAATTACCATCACTAAAAAATGCGATGCCACCAACGTTTTTATTGTAATACAGGTTATAGATATAATCAAACCCTTTATCAAGGTTAGACTCTTCACTAGAAAACGTTAATTTGTCCGAAGATACTTCACTTCCAATCTCTAACTCCTGGAAATCAAATTTGTCTTTGTATTTTTCTTTTAATTCCTTTTGAAATTGAATAATACTTGATTTAACAGAATTACTATCCTTATAATTTAGCATCGACGAAGAATTATCAATCAATGAAATAAATACTGGCTTCTCTGTTTTATAATCCTTGTGCTCAATTATTAATCCCAACAAAAAAATCAGCAACAAAGAAATACTCGCTGTTCGCAACGCAATCAGAATTGTTTTAATTAAGGTCGAAACTTCTTGTACCTGTTTTTGATTACGATAGAATAGGAAAGAAACTAAGAAAGAAATAGTCATTATCGGAACAATCCACCACAAAGAAATATCTGAAAATATTTGCATACGGATACGAAAATAGTAAACTCAATTAGAATAAAGGGGATAAAATTTGGAGATTGATGTTAACAACTGTTATTAATCAAAAAATTTGGTGACTCACATGTCATCACAATAAATAGTAGTCTCCATATTTTGAGATTTCGGGATCTCCTATTCTCTAACTATTTTTTTGGGTTCTTAACCACAAAATTCCTCATCGTATAAGAAACTCCGAGACCTAAAACAGACTTAAACTGAGTTCTTGGACCAACATTACCTTGATTATCTCTGATATCTATATCGTCATCGTAAATTAACGTCCAATTCAGCGATGCTGAAAACCAGCTGTTTATTTTAAATGTAAACAGCACATCAGCATTAACATCTATATTTTCAGGATTATTCATGTAATTAGAGAACAATTCCAATTTCGTTTTCATATTAATATTCTTCGCTAGGTCTTTATTGTACTTCATTTTAAAATAAGCTCCAAATTCTCCTCTAAATCTTTTACCTTCAGAAATAACATTTCCAAGTCCGTCAAACTCTGCTTTATCCACACCAAAAGCTCCTGCATCAGCAAGAGATTGAATTTGAACAAAGGTCATTTTAGCTGATAAAGGAGAAATAAAAATAGAAAAATTAGCATTTGGTGAATATTCTGCACCCAACGCAAATGTAGTATATCCTGGAGCCATTGCTCCAGATACTCGAACGGAATCATTTGGAAAAGCAAAACCATCTAGAAACTGGGTCTTAAAAGAACCCAGTATTGAATAGTACCAATTGTTCTTCATTTTTAGTCCAAAATTTGTAGAAAAATCGATCTTATCATCGGTTTTCTGCAATTCCTTCGGGGCTCCTATACCAATGTACTGAATACCGCCTAATGCTAGATCTAAACTATTGTCCCATTTAGCTGTGTTTTTTTTATAATTGGCGGAACCTGAAATATATCCAAGAAGAGAAATATTATTTCTACCACCCGCATTCCAATTAACAAAAGAGGATTGTGTACCATTTAATCCATACAATCCTTGTAATTTCCAATTCGGATCTTTAGGAATCGAGTCAGTTTGCGTATTACCCACAGCCATAAAGCCTAGTAAGAATAATAGTGTGATTTTTTTCATTGTTTTTCTTATTAAAACGGCAAAAATAAATAACTTATCCACTTTTAATCATTTTTAACAAAAAAAATAAGTTTGGCAGATTAAATGCCTCTTATTGGAGTAAATTGTATATAGAAATTGCTAACTTTGAATCCATTAAAATCAAACTAGTAATTATGAATAAAGAAATATATATAATATCCGCAGTTAGAACACCAATGGGAAGTTTTGGAGGATCATTATCAACCGTTCCAGCTACAAAATTAGGCGCCACTGCAATTAAAGGCGCTATTAGTAAAGCTGGAATTTCTCCAGATAAAATAGGAGAAGTTTTTATGGGAAATGTCCTGCAAGCAAATTTAGGTCAAGCGCCAGCGAAACAAGCTGCAACATTTGCAGGAATTAGCAATGATGTTCCTTGTACAACTGTAAATAAAGTATGTGCCTCAGGAATGAAAGCATTGAGTCTTGCTGCACAATCTATTCTTTGTGGAGATAACGATATAGTTGTCGCTGGTGGAATGGAAAATATGAGCATGGTTCCCCACTACCAAAACGCTAGAACAGCTACCAAATTGGGGGATATTAAAGTCATTGACGGATTGGTTAAAGATGGTTTAACTGACGTTTATAATAAAGTCCACATGGGCGTTTGTGCAGATAATTGCGCAACTGAATATGGAATAACAAGAGAAGATCAAGATAATTTTGCAATAGAATCTTACAAACGTTCTGCAGCGGCTTGGGACGCAGGAAAATTCAATGACGAGATTGTTCCTGTAGAAGTTCCACAAAGACGAGGCGATGCAATTATCGTTTCCAAAGATGAGGAATATTCAAACGTTAAATTGGAAAAAATACCTAATCTAAGATCTGTCTTTTCTAAAGAAGGGACTGTAACTGCAGCGAATGCATCTACTTTGAATGATGGTGCATCTGCGCTTATTTTGATGAGTAAAGAAAAAGCAGAAGAATTAGGAATTAAACCCATTGCGAAGTTGATTGGGTACGGAGATGCATCTCACGAACCAGAATGGTTCACAACGGCTCCTTCTAAAGCAGTTCCAATTGCACTTAAAAAAGCAAATTTATCAATCTCAGATATTGACTATTGGGAACTGAATCAAGCTTTTTCAGTTGTTGGACTGGTAAATATGCAAAAATTAGGACTTGACCCAGCAAAAGTTGATGTGAACGGTGGAGCTGTTTCTTTAGGACACCCGCTAGGGAGCAGTGGCTCAAGAATTATTGTGACATTAATTAATGTACTAAAGCAAAATGATGGCAAATATGGCGCTGCAGGTATTTGTAACGGTGGCGGAGGGGCTTCTGCTATGGTAATCGAGAATATCTAATCGCATATTATTATTACTATCATTGTAAACTTGGGTGCTAATTTTCGTCTAAAGTAGCATAGTTCAACTTATTTAAATATTTAGATTATATCCAATTATGGAATTTCAATTAAATACAATCGAGGAGGCACTCGAAGATATTAAAAATGGTAAAGTTATCATTGTCGTTGATGATGAAAACAGGGAGAATGAAGGAGATTTTTTGACAGCTGCTAGAAACGTAACACCAGAAATTATTAATTTCATGGTTACGCACGGTCGAGGTCTTGTTTGTGCTCCAATTCTGGAAGATCGATGTAAAGAATTAGGACTTAATATGATGGTTGAAAACAATTCTGCTGCTTATGAAACACCTTTCACTGTTTCTGTCGATCTAATTGGTCATGGCTGCACAACTGGAATTAGCGCAAGTGATCGTTCTAAAACGGTTATGGCTCTTATTGACAAGAATATAAGACCTGAAGAAATTGGCAAACCCGGACACATATTCCCCCTTAAAGCAAGAAAAGGTGGAGTTTTAAGAAGAGCTGGACATACAGAAGCAGCGATTGACTTATCAAGGATGGCAGGATTCGAACCGGCTGGAGTTATTGTAGAGATCCTCAATGAAGATGGCTCAATGGCAAGGCTTCCCGAACTAGTTAAAATTGCTGAGAAATTTGATTTAAAACTAATTTCAATTGAAGATTTAATAGAATATCGAATCAAAACAGAGACTTCAATTGAACGAATCATTGATGTGAAAATGCCAACCAAATTTGGCGATTTTGACATGGTTCTATATAAGAACACCAACACAGATGAGGAGCATCTTGCACTCGTTAAAGGTAAATGGGATGAAGACGAGGCTGTTCTTGTGCGCGTTCATTCTTCTTGCATGACTGGAGATATATTTGGTTCTTGCAGGTGTGATTGTGGTCCTCAACTGCAAAAAGCAATGGAAATCATCGATAAAGAAGGAAAAGGAGCCATCATTTATATGAATCAGGAAGGGAGAGGTATTGGATTAACAAACAAACTAAAGGCATACAAACTTCAAGAAGAAGGTTACGACACGCTGGAAGCAAATATTAAACTTGGGTTCAAAGGAGACGAGAGAGACTATGGTATTGGTGCACAAATCATTCGTGATTTAGGAATTTCTAAAATGAAATTAATGTCTAATAATCCATTAAAACGAACAGGGCTTGTTGGATATGGATTAGAAGTGGTTGAGAATGTTGCCATTGAAATTGCGAGCAACAAACACAATGAGTCTTATCTAAAAACGAAAAAAGATAAGATGGGACATAAACTGGACTTGAATAAATAATGCTTATAACTAAAGGCATAACTAAATCTTACGGTGAACTTCAAATTCTTAAAGGAATTGACCTAGAAATAAAAAGCGGTGAAGTGGTTTCAATTGTTGGTTCTTCAGGTGCAGGAAAAACTACTCTTCTTCAAATTTTAGGCACATTGGACAATCCAGATAAAGGTGAAGTTTTCATTGACGGTGTCAACCCTTTTACGTTATCTAAGAAACAGCTTTCTTCCTTTAGAAATCAGTCTATTGGATTTATTTTTCAATTTCACCAATTGCTTCCTGAATTTACTGCAGAAGAGAATATTATTCTACCTGCTCTAATTAAAGGTGTATCACAGACTGATGCTAAAAAAGATGCTCAGAAGTTGTTAACGATGTTAGGCTTACAAAATAGATCTTCTCATAAACCCAATGAATTATCTGGTGGCGAACAGCAAAGAATTGCTGTAGCTCGCGCACTAATCAATCGGCCGAAAGTGATTTTTGCAGATGAACCTTCTGGAAATTTGGATAGCAAAAATTCGAAAGAATTACATCAATTATTCTTTGATTTACGCGATAATTTTAATCAAACTTTTGTCATTGTAACACACAATAAAGAATTAGCAAAAATGACTGACAGACAATTAGTTATGGAAGATGGATTAATTATTTAGATTCTCTCCAGCCACTTCGATAAGAAACAATCGTAAACCAAGTAATAACTACCGTTTTTAGACTCTTTTTTGTAAATCATTTCTTTTTTGAGTAACGATTTTAACCCCCTTCTTACTCCTCCAGGTGTACCTAATTGATAACTGAAAATAAAATTTTGAGCAGTAGGATGGTACACTTCTCCTTCTTTACCTATTGCTTTTAACAATTTCCATTGAGGAGAAGTCAATAAATTTCTATATTGATAAAAAATAGGCTCCTGCTCTTTTAAAATGTCATCACAAGCGTTTAATATATCTTCAATTTGATTGTCCTTTCTTTCTAAGGAATAAACTCGGTTACACAATGCTTGCGTGTAGTATGTGTGTGATCTTGTCCATTTCAAAATGAAATCAATCGATTCATCGTTTATCGTTCTACCTTTCGATTTAAACAACTTCTGAATAAATTTCATGTATTTATCATTGTCTATTACATCTAGATGTAATATTTGCGTGCTTGCAAAAAATGGACGTTTGCTACTGTTAAACATTTCCGCTAATAAATGCTTGTGGCTTCCACTAAAAATAAAACTCACATTGCTTAGAGACTGAATTATCGTTCGCAAGATGGCTTCTGTATTTTTTTCTGGGTAATTAGCTATTTGCTGAAATTCGTCTACCGCTACAATTACATTCTGTTTTTGAGAATCAAGAAAATTAAACAAACCTTTTATTGATTGCTCGTATTGTTTTGGTTGCGAAAAAGAAAAAGCTATAGATGGACTAGCTGTCAGCGCATCATAGCTAATAACAGGACTCAAGCCTTTTATGAAAGTCATAAATTTCTTGCCAGCAGAATTGTTGTGAGGAAACACTTCCAAAATTGCAGAGGCAAGCTCATTAGTAAATTCTGCTAAATTTTGCGTGGCATAAATGTCAATATATATTGTTTTCCATTGCTTTTCGGGCTTGAATTTATTAAATACGTGATGAATCAGTCCTGTTTTCCCCATTCTCCTGACAGAAAGTAAAGTTGTATTAGTACCATTTTTTGCGTTTTGTATTAGCTTCAATGATTCATCTTCCCTATCACAGAAGTATTTTGTACCAAAATACCCCTTTAAATGAAATGGGTTGTCTATTATATTCTCCTTTTTCATACATCAAATATAATGAAACAAAATGTATTATACAAAATGTATTATACAAAATGTATAATTTAATGTTAAGAATCAATTCACTATCTTTCTACTATGAAATTGATAAACATAATTACTTTGCTTGCAATAACATATGCTTGCCATTCAGCAGAAACTAAATCCAATTCTAAAGATGAAATTTTGACACCTTTAGCCGAAGAATTGAATACAGTTGAAGATCCAAGTATGGAGATAGATAAAAGTAAAGCTGGTCTTAATCTTGATAGTTTACTAACAAATTCAGCTAGACAACTATTGAAAAGCATTAAGAATAAAGAGTGGGGAGAATTTGCCTCTTATATTCACCCCATCAAAGGTGTCCGTTTTTCGCCTTATGCTTATATTGACACAACTAATGCTATCGTTTTAAGGCAAAACACTTTTATTCTTGGTGTTGAAGATGTAAAAATGTGGGGGTATTATGACGGTAGCGAAGACTCTATAATGCTCACACTAGAAAATTATTTTAACCGATTTGTATATGATACAGATTTCCTTCATGCTGAGGAAATGAGTATCAATAAGATTTTAGGTGCTGGAAATTCACTCAACAATCGCATGGAAATCTATCCAAATTCGCAATTTATTAGTTTTTATTTCTCTGGATTTGACCCAAAATACGATGGACTTGACTGGACCAGTCTCAATTTGTTCTTCGAAAAATTAAATGGAGAGCTTTTCATAGTTGCGGTTATTCATGATCAATGGACGATTTAAAAAGAAAATCAATGACTTCTCTACAACTTAAAGAATATCTCAATTTTAAAGCAGAACAATACAACACGAAGCAATTTATTGAATCTGACCCGATACAACTTCCACATCGATTTTCAAAGAAAGAAGACATTGAGATTGTTTCTTTCTTAGTCTCCACAATTGCTTGGGGGAAAAGAGCAATGATTATTAAAAGTGGTGAACGTTTACTTGATATTATGGAGCAATCGCCTCATGAGTTCATCATAGACTATGAGAAAAGAAATGATTTAAAGTTTGTCCACCGAACATTTAACGCCATTGATTTAGATTTCTTTTTTAGAAGCTTGAAGAGCATATACCAAAATGGAGGCATGGAAAAAGCATTTTCTCCCCATTCTGAATTTGAAGGCGTAAAAGGGAGAATCGTTAACTTCAGAGC
>TARA_R110002072_G_scaffold202443_2_pt1 | contig 18320 bp, 16 predicted proteins | sample TARA_R110002072 | Tara Oceans TARA_R110002072 (sample SAMEA4397118) | marine metagenome | biome: Polar Biome; feature: [SRF] surface water layer (ENVO:00010504); material: water (ENVO:00002006), including particulate matter (ENVO:01000060) such as... | depth 5 m | reverse complement strand
ATTCTTTAACGCTTTTTTACAAGGCTCTATGGTTCTTTTTATTAAATCATCTATTAATTGCTCAAACTTAGCTTTTGTCAAACTTCTTACTAAGTGTTTTGGTCCACTTGCAGTTGCAGTAACATAAGGCAAGTTAATCTCTGTTGTAGAAGAACTTGATAATTCTATTTTTGCTTTTTCAGCAGCTTCTTTTAAACGTTGTAAAGCCATTGGATCTTCTCTTAAATCCATGTTTTCTTCCGCTTTAAATTCTTCTGCTAACCAGTTGATGATTTTTTCATCTACATCATCTCCTCCTAAATGAGTATCACCATCTGTTGCTAATACTTCAAACACTCCGTCACCTAATTCTAAGATAGAAACATCATGTGTTCCACCACCAAAATCAAATACTACAATTTTCTTATCATCATTAGCTTTATCCAAACCATAAGCTAAAGCAGCTGCAGTTGGTTCGTTTATAATTCTACTAACTTTTAAACCAGCAATTTCAGCTGCTTCTTTTGTAGCTTGTCTTTGTGCATCATTAAAATATGCAGGAACTGTTACTACTGCTTCAGAAACATCATGACCTAAATAGTCTTCTGCTGTTTTTTTCATTTTTTGCAAAATCATTGCAGAGATTTCTTGTGGCGTGTATAAACGACCATCAATATCTACACGAGGTGTGTCATTGTCTCCTTTCACTACTTTATAAGGTACTCTTTTCACTTCTTTCGAAGATTCAGAGAATTTATTCCCCATAAAACGTTTGATAGAATATACTGTTTTGGTTGGATTTGTTACAGCTTGACGCTTTGCAGGATCTCCTACTTTACGTTCTCCACCTTCAACAAAAGCAACGATAGAAGGAGTGGTTCTTTTTCCTTCTGCATTCGGGATTACAACAGGCTCATTTCCTTCCATTACTGAAACACATGAGTTGGTTGTTCCTAAATCGATTCCTATAATCTTACTCATAATAATTATTTATATTTTTATTTATTGTCTAATTTTTAACTGATTACCTAATAGTCAATATGTATGCCAATAGAATTTTAGCTTAAGATTGTCAGAATTTTTAGGATCTCTGACTTTTTTGGTGACAGATTGACAGAATTTGTCTTTTTATTCATGAAATTTCTTCATTTCTTACCATACTATTTGGTTATATTTGGCTCAAACAAATCAACATTAATTAGTATAACATGAGTAAGTTTGATGAGAAAATTATCTTCTATAAGCAAAACATGGATAAAATGGGATTGGCTTATGAAGACGAGTTGTTTAATAAAGTTACAAGAGGATTAGGTCCTTCTATATTTAAAAGAGATGCTGCATCTGTTTCTACCTCAGATGAAAAAGAAATATTTACTGTCAAACATAACTTCTTAATCAAGAAACTTGGTTTAGAGGATGGAGAATATTTAGATAAAGCTATTGTAAAAGTTGCAGAGATGATGGGAATAACAAATAGAGTAAAATACAGAGCTATTTTTTATTATTTGTTGGTCAAAGAATTAGGCCAAGAGTCTAAAATTTTAAGCTGATGTCTCAATTTATTAGTGTCTTCGACATGTTAAAGATTGGAGTAGGCCCGTCTAGTTCTCATACTTTAGGACCTTGGAGAGCAGCACAATCTTTTATAGAAAAATTGCGCATACATAATTTATTTCATCTTGTTGATGCCGTAAGAATAGATCTTTACGGCTCTTTATCTCTTACAGGTAAGGGTCATGCTACGGATATTGCAGTACTTTTAGGATTAAGCGGTGAAGATCCAGAAACCATTGATGTTAGAGAGATTGAAGATATCATAAAAGATATTGAACTTTTTAAAACCATAAAATTGAATGGAATAAAAGAAGTTAATTTTTCTACTGAAGATTTAATTTTTAATAAAGAGTTTTTGTCTTACAATCCAAATGGAATGACATTTTCTGCATTTTCAAAAGGAAAAGAAATTTCTAAAGAAACTTTTTTTTCGATAGGAGGAGGTTTCATCATTCAAGAAGATGATAATTTGGTTGAAGAAATTGAGATTACTAAACATAACTTTCCATTTCCTGTCAACAAAGCACTCCAGCTTGAAGAATATTGTGAACGTGAAAATCTACAAATTTCTGATATTGTTTTTGCAAATGAATTGGTGTTAAATCCAAAGGAGACTATCGATTCTGAACTTAGAAGAGTTTGGGAAACTATGTTAGAATGTATGTACATCGGGTGCCATACTGCAGGAAATTTACCGGGAGGATTAAATGTAAAAAGAAGAGCTTTTGACACACATCAAAAACTAATAAAAGATGCAGCATATTCCAATCCACAAGAATGGATTACTGCCATAAGAAGTACGGAAGTAAAATTTAGAGAAATTTTAAAGTGGGTGAGTTGTTTAGCACTTGCTGTAAATGAAGTGAATGCTTCTTTAGGTAGAGTAGTAACCGCTCCAACAAACGGAAGTGCTGGAGTAATACCGTCCGTTTTAATGTATTATTTAGTGATTGAAAATCATGAAGCGGATTTTGAACATATTAAGAAATTCTTATTAGTAGCCGGTGAAATTGGAAGTATTTTTAAAAAGAATGCCACTATTTCTGCTGCCATGGGAGGTTGTCAAGCTGAAATTGGAGTTTCTTCTGCGATGGCTGCTGCGGGATTAACTGAATTGCTAGGAGGTACGGCGGCTCAATGTTTATCAGCTGCAGAGATTGCCATGGAACATCATTTAGGATTAACCTGTGATCCTATCGGTGGATTGGTTCAAATTCCATGTATAGAAAGAAATTCTATGGGTGCAATTAAGGCCATTCATGCCGCAGAAATTGCTTTAGAAACCAACCCAAAAGAATCTTTGGTTCACCTAGATGAGGTCATTACTACCATGTGGGAAACTGCAAAAGACATGAATAAAAATTACAAAGAAACTTCAGAAGGAGGTTTGGCGGTGACTGTTAGAATGGTAGATTGTTAAAACAAAAAAAAATCCCAAGAAAATTTAGAAATATTTCTTGGGATTTTTAACTAACTAAAAATAAACTACTCTTTTGAACTATTTACAGCTAAGTTGTAAACTACAAGTCCAAAACCAATTTTGTTTATTGCATCTCCAATGTTATAGATAACATTTAAATCCAATCCTCCAAAGATACTTTCGTACCAACCTGGAGTTCCAGCCATATACCCAATCGGATAAATAGCCCACCCAACTAATACAAACCAACATAGTGTTTTGTGTGCGCTTAAAACTGCTCCACCAGCTTCAACAGCTAATTTTTTAGCAGAACCTAACCAGATATCATATACAATAACAAAGTAAGCTATTCCAGATACTAGACCCCAAAGCCAAGCATTATCTCTATCTAAAGTTTCACCTATGTAACCTGTTACTAACATCACAACTGATAAGAAGATTAATCTCCACATCATTGACTTTTTAGCGCCAGCAACTTTTAAAATTAAATAGAACTCTACACACATTAGTGGTACTGTTAATATCCAGTCTACATAACGAAAGAAAGTTGGAGATTCTGCATTAGATGCCCAATAATCTCTCATATACCAATAGTGAACTGCAGCTATAAAAGTAATTAGTCCGGATACTAATATTGAAGTTCTCCATTTTTTGTCAAAAGTATTCATAGAAAAGAAAAAGAATACTGCCGCTGCCATCATAGCCATACATCCTACAAAGAATGTAAACCCTACGTAATCGTCCGTTGCTATCTTAGCAACTGATAAATAATTTAATAAGTAGTTCATGATAAATTTGATTTGTTAGTAAATGATTTTGTTTAATCATTTAGATTAATAGTTAAACAAAAATACAAAAAAAACTGTAACTTTGAAAAAAAAATAAAATTTGAAACTTGATTATCAAGATTTTATGATTTTCTTCACATTTCTGCTACTTTGGATAAGTATTCAATTTGGGGAAATAGTTGAAGATTCTTTAGCTTATATTATTGTGCTTTCTATAGGAATCATTCATGGTTCTAATGATTTTACCATCCTAAGAAAACAACAAAAGGGTACAATTAATTTTATAAAATCGACAGGAGTATATTTATCTTTAATGCTTCTTTGTATTATTAGTTATCTCATAAATCCTTATCTGGCGATTCTCTTTTTTATAGTATTAAGCTCTTATCATTTTGGTGAACAGCATCTAGAAAATAAAATTACTGGTAAAAAATTTATAAAAAGTTTCATATATATTTTATATGGTTTACTGATTTTTTCTCTAATCTTTATTGAGAATATGAATGATGTTGATACAATTATGTTAAATCTGACAGGAACACTGATTCCAAAAGTTTGGATTAATATGCTGCTATTATTTTCTTCCTCTATGATGCTGATCTTATATGGCTATCAGCGATTAAAAAAAATAGCCTTTAACTTTAACATCATAAGAGAATTGTTTTATGTTTTTTTACTGTATTTAGTTTTTAAAACTAGCTCCCTTATTCTAGGTTTTGCTATTTATTTTGTTTTGTGGCATAGTATACCTTCAATTTTAGATCAAACAAAATTTTTATGGGGAGATAAAACTAAAAAAGCGCTTTTAAATTATTTTAAAACAGCATTTGTATACTGGCTTATAAGCATCGTGGGGTTATTAGTTGCCTACTACTATTTAACGGAGAACTTATTTAGTTCGGTAATTTTTTTGGTTTTATTTGCTGTGACAGCACCACATGTTTGGGTAATGAATCGAATGAAAAAGTAGTTTTTATCTTGTAAATACTAATTCTGTTTCAGTAGATAATGTTTCGCTAAACCCATATCCCTCGGTATTGAATCCTTTTAATTCATCCAACGAATTTACATTGTTGTCTAAAATATAGCGAACCATTAATCCACGGGCTTTTTTAGCATACGTCATGACAATTTTATAATCTCCATTTTTTAATTCTTTAAAAACTGGTGTAATCATAGGAACCTTTAAAGCTTTTTGAGGTACTGCCTTAAAATATTCTGAACTCGCTAAGTTGATAAGTAAATCATCTTCTTGCATTTCTGCATTTAACGCATCAGCTAAATCTGTATTCCAAAATTTATAAAGATTATCTGCTTTGCCAACTTTTATACGTGTTCCCATTTCTAAACGGTAAGGCTGAATTAAATCTAACGGCTTTAGTAAACCATACAAACCAGATAAGATTCGCAAACGATCTTGTAATAAAGAGATTTTTTCTTCTGGTAAAGTGGTAACATCCAATCCTCTAAAAACCTCACCTGTAAAAGCGTACACCGCTTGTTTTGCATTGTCAAGAGAAAATGGAGGTTGCCAGTGTTGGTTTCTATCATAATTCAATGCTGCTAAAGCCGGAGAAATTTTCATTAAGTCTCCGAGTTTATTCCTTGACAAGCTTTTCAATTTCTTGTTAAGCTTTACAGAATCTTCTAAAAATGAAGGTTGCGTATATAAACTTGTGGTTGCTTTGCTTTCAAAATCTAGTGATTTTGCAGGAGAGATAATTATTTTCATTTTTTCTTTGCGTAAATTCTAGGTAAAAATACAACTCATATTATCTGCGAGCAAATAAGTACAATCAATAATATTTTTTATCATATAGTTAAGATTGATAATAGGTAAAAATACCTGTTTTTATAAAACTGGTTGTAGTATGAATAAATACTCTTTAAATTTATGCTTTAAATTGATATTAAATACGATGATTTCAAACACAATAGAATCTGTGGATACAAAAAATGATTGCATTAAGTTGCCTTTCACTTTTGATGTTGATAAAATGAGGGAAGAGGTCGCAGCCTTAGATTTAAATAACTTTATTTATTATAATGTTTTGCCTTTAAGGTCACCTGCTCATATAGTAGATTCTTCAAGAGAAATTCCATCGCCACCAGATGATTATGCAGACGGTTCATGGACAGAATGGCTAAATACCATCCAGTTAGAAGCTTCTTCTTATATCAAAAGTATTGTAGAAAATTTTCAAGAACATACTACTGTTACCTTGGTTAGAATGCTTCGCCTAGAACCCGGAAACCATGTAAAAGAACATACAGATCCAACCTTAGGATTACAAGTAGAAAAGTCAGTTATTAGACTAACTATTCCAATTATTAAGGAAGCAGGTGCAGATTTTTATTTGAATCATAAAATTGTTCCCATGAAACCAGGTGAATGTTGGTACATGAGATTAACTGATCCGCATAGCGTTGAAAATAATAGTACTACCGATAGGATTAATATTACGATTGATATGATTCCAAATGAATGGGTAAGAACTATGATTTTAGAGAATGACAATTAGTTTATGAGTTGAATTTATTTAGATTTGTTCATCATAATTTAAAGCTGCTATATTGGATAATTTATCAAAATCACAAATAAAAAAATTAGGTAGAGAGATAAGAAGAGGCCTCAGGATAAGTAATATAATATCTGAACCTAACCTTAATAAACTTCAATTATATAGAATATCTCATCAACCTGCTTTGAGAGATACATTTGATTTTCTTGTTAAAAAAAGCAGACAGTATCATAAAGGTAGTTTAGTCGTTTATCGTTTAAAAAGGATTGATACAATCAAAAGAAAAATTGAGAGATATTCAACAATGGATTTGTCTTTAATGCAAGATGTTGCTGGTTGTAGAGCAATTGTAGATTCAGAGACACAAATACTGAAAATTGTTAATGAATTCAATAAAGATTCAAATTTTGAAATAATTGATTTCGATGATTATTTGACTAACCCAAGAGAAACTGGTTATAAAAGTTATCATCTTATAGTAAAGCCTAAAAATTATGACAAAGTAGTGGAAGTTCAATTAAGAACTAGAATTCATCATCATTGGGCTACTTTAGTTGAAATAACAGATTTAGTTTTTGATGTTAAGTTGAAAGAAGGGCAAGATCATCCAGATTTATTTAAGTTCCATAAATATCTTTCAAAAGAAAAAGAGAATCTTAGTTTTGAAGAGAGAGAAGATATTATATCAATTGAAAGAAAGCATGAACTAATAGATAAGTTAATTACTGTTTTTAAATCTAATTACTTCTTGTCAGTTGAAAGATGGATAAAGGCAATTCCAGAGAATAGTAAACCTGAGTATTTGATAATGGAGTTAGATGATAATTTAAGTCCAAATTTTAGTTTTTTTGAGGATTTTGTGTCTGCTGAGAACAAATATTTTAAGAAGTTTAACAATATGGAACCTGAAATGGTCTTAATTCATACTAATAATTTAGATTTTGAAAAACTTGATTTAGCTTATTCTAATTATGTTTTGACTTCTCACCCTTCAATAAGAGAATATATTAAAATACTAATGTTGAATATAAAAGAGCATAAAAAAAGAGGTAATAAAAATGAATTTAAATTACAGCTTGACTATTTAAATAATATTTTTAAACTCATAATAAATTCATTTGTAAATGAAATAAATGTTATTGATGATAATAGTTTAGGAGAAGGCGTAAACTTATCTTATGATGATTTAATTAACAACTGGAGAGAAAGTTTAAGTCAAAGAATAAAATTTATTTTAGAGTTAGAGGATCAATTTCAAATTGAGCTTAAACAAATTCGTAAACCTAATATTTTCAAAAAAGTATTTAGAATATAAAGATTATTAATCCTTCGAATTCAAGGTATAGGTTCTCCATTTTTCTAGACAATCAGTCATGTCTTGTGGTACTTCACAATCAAATTGCATCATCTCTTTGGTAATAGGGTGTCTAAAACCTAAGGTTTTTGCATGTAAGGCTTGTCGAGGTAATACCTTAAAACAATTTTCTACAAACTGCTTGTATTTGGTAAAGGTTGTCCCTTTTAAAATATCATTTCCACCATATCGTTCATCATTAAATAAAGTATGACCAATATGTTTGAAATGTGCTCTAATTTGATGCGTTCTTCCTGTCTCTAATTTACACTCTACTAGAGTAACATAGGTTAAACGTTCTAAAACTTTAAAATGGGTAACGGCATGTTTCCCAAATTCACCATCAGGAAAAACATCCATTTGCAAACGGTTTTTAAAACTACGTCCAATGTTTCCTTCTATAGTTCCTTCGTCTTCTTCAATATTTCCCCAAACCAATGCAATATATTTACGGTTGGTTTTTCTATCAAAAAATTGTTTTGACAAATGTGCCATTGCAAATTCTGTCTTAGCTACAACCAACAAACCACTCGTATCTTTGTCAATTCTATGCACCAATCCCGGACGTTCATTACTGTTGGTCGGTAAGTTTTCTACATGATAAATTAAGCCATTGACCAATGTGCCAGAATAATTTCCATGACCAGGATGTACTACCATTCCTGCAGGTTTATTCACGACCATTAAGGTGTCATCTTCGTACACAATATCAATTGGAATATCTTCAGCAACCAATAAGTTTTCTGCTGGAGGATAGGCCAAAACAATGCGAACTACATCTTTAGGCTTTACCTTGTGATTGGATTTTACAGGAACATCATTTACCAAAATATTACCCGCTTTGGCAGCTTGTTGTAATTTATTTCTGGTAGCATTTTCAATAAAATTCATTAGAAATTTATCAACACGAAGTGGAACTTGTCCATCCGTAGCAACTACTTTATGATGTTCGTATAATTCTTCGTTTTCTAATTCGGGTGTAAAGTCTTCTGCCATGATCTATTTTCGTTCTCCGTCACCTAAAATTAGATCAATAACAGAATTTTTTGGAAGTTTATTTCCAGGTTTTATATTTTTTCCATTAGACTTTAAACCACGAACCACATCTTTTCCAATATCTGGAATATAAGAGAATTCACCAATTTTAAAACCAATAGATTGTAATTGAGTTGTTGCTTGACGTTTGGTTCGTCCATTTAAATCAGGGATGGTAATATCTCTGTATTTAGATGGGTTTAATGTTAAATAAATTTTACGCTTTTCTTTGACAAAATCACCAGCTTCTGGAGTCTGTTCTATCACAGATTTATTTGGGTAATTTGGATTATAACTTGCAGAATCAATAACAATAAAGTCTAGATTTAGCTCCTTTAATTTAGTTTCAACATCGGTTAACGACATTTTATTTAAATCGGGAACTTGTATTTTCTGATCATGATTCGTTGTAAAACCCAACCACCATTGTAGTATAAAAACAAATAGTAAAACACCAATAACAGCGATACCAATTTGCACCAAGAAAGATTTACTTTTTAAAAAACCAAAGAAACTCATTTTTCCTTTTTTTAGATGAGACAAATGTAGTGTAAAAATAGAATTAATCGAATTGACAATTCTTTTATCTATCAACGAAATTTTAACTAAGTTTGTGTGTAAACCAATAAAGAAATGCAAAAAAATATTGCCATTGTGATGGGAGGTTATTCTTCTGAAGCTGAAATTTCATTAAAAAGCGGTGATGTAGTCTATAATTCGTTGGATACAAACAAGTATCGTTTGTACAAAGTGTATATTTTAAAAAACAAATGGTTTTTGATGGAAAATCAACAAGAATACTTTATTAATAAAGACGATTTTTCAGTAACAATAGGTGAAGATAAAATTATATTTGATTGTGTTTTTAATGCAATTCATGGAGATCCAGGTGAAAATGGAGCTTTAATTGCTTATTTTGATTTGTTAGGAATTAAACACACATCGGCCCCATTTTATCAAATGGCATTAACCTTTAATAAGCGAGATACCTTAAGTGTTGTAAAAGAATACGGAATTAAAACGGCCACTTCTTTTTATATGCATCAACGTGATGAAATTAATACTTCAAAAATTATCAAAAAAGTAGGGTTGCCTTGTTTTGTAAAACCTAACAATGCCGGTTCTAGTTTTGGTATTTCAAAGGTATATAAAGAAGAAGATTTAACAACAGCAATTGAAAAAGCTTATCAAGAAGATGCTGAAATTTTAATAGAATCTTTTTTAGATGGAACCGAAGTTTCAGTAGGAGTTATTCAATATCAGGGAAAGGTAAAAGTATTGCCGATGACTGAGATAGTATCAGAAAATGATTTCTTTGATTATGAGGCAAAATATGAAGGAAAATCTCAAGAAATTACACCGGCAAGAATCACCAAAGCAGCGCAACGAAAAGTAGAAAAAGTAGCCAAAAAAGTCTATGAAATTTTAAATATGAAAGGTTTTTCAAGATCTGAATACATATTAGTAAACGGTGAGCCTTATTTCCTTGAAATGAATACTGTTCCAGGAATGACAGAAGAAAGTTTATTGCCTCAGCAAGCACAAGAAGCCAATATTAGTCTTTCAGATTTATTTGATAATGCCATTCAAACGGCACTAAATTAAACAACATGAAAAAAGCAGTTTTCCCCGGTTCATTTGATCCAATAACCCTGGGTCACGAAGATATTATTACAAGAGCAATTCCTTTGTTTGATGAAATTATTGTTGCTATTGGAATTAATGCCGATAAAAAATACATGTTTTCTTTAGAGCAAAGAAAAAAGTTTATTGAAGATTGTTTTAAAGAGTATAAAAATGTAAAAGTGGTTACGTATAAAGGGTTAACCGTTGATTTTTGTAAAAAAAATGATGTAGATTATATCGTTAGAGGTCTAAGAAATCCTGCAGATTTTGAATTTGAAAAAGCCATCGCACATACCAATAGAGATTTAGCTCCAATAGAAACTGTTTTCTTATTAACTGCGGCTAAAACATCGTACATCTCATCCTCAATCGTAAGAGATGTATTAAGAAATGGAGGAGATGTTTCTAGTTTAGTTCCCTCTTCAGTAATTTCAAAAATTGATCTTTAAAAAATGAAAAAAATTAGTATTCTTTTTCTGGTGATGACATTTATGATGTGTCAGCAAGAAACTCCAAGTAACAAAGATTTCACCACACAATTTGAAAAATCTGGCGGAACCGAAACTCCAGAATATAACGATGTAATTTCTTACTATAAAGATTTATCCAACACCTATTCAGAAATCTCCTTGTTTGAAATGGGAGCAACCGATTCTGGAAATCCATTACACATTGTTGTTTTTAATTCAGATGGAAAAATTGCGTTAAAAGACATTAAGAATTCTTCAAAAAATAGAATGCTTATTAATAACGGAATTCACCCTGGCGAATCAGATGGAATCGATGCGTCTATGATGTTGTTAAGAGACATCGTACAAAATGATTCTCTAAAGAAAGTATATCAAAATACCATTATTACCGTCATTCCAATTTATAATATTGGCGGAGCATTAAATCGAAATTCACATACCAGAGCCAATCAAAACGGACCTAAAGCATATGGTTTTAGAGGAAATGCTAGAAACTACGATTTAAACAGAGATTTTATCAAACAAGATACTAAAAACGCTGCTGCTTTTGCAGGGATTTTCCATACAATAGATCCAGACGTTTTTATAGACAATCACGTAAGTAATGGTGCAGATTATCAGTATGCAATTACACATTTATTTACGCAACATAATAAGTTAGGAGGTTCTCTAGGGAAGTTCTTAGAAACTCAAATGAGACCAGCTTTAGAAAATTCTATGATTGTGAAAAAGATTCCCATTACACCGTACGTAAATGTTTGGGGAAGTACACCTAAACAAGGATGGTCGCAGTTTTATGATTCGCCAAGATATTCAACAGGATATACAACACTGTTTAATACCTTAGGAATGATGGTTGAAACACATATGTTAAAACCGTATAAAATTCGAGTAGAACAAACCTATGAATTGATGTTGTCAATGCTAGATTTTACCGAAGAAAGATCGGCAGATATCAAAGCGGTTCGCAAAAATGCCATCAAAGAAATCTTAGATAAGAAAACCTATCCAATTTCATTTGAAATCAATCCAAAAAAAGAACCAACAACCCTACAATTTAAAGGATATGAAGGAGAGATGATTGCTAGTAAAGTAACTACTGGTAAACGATTATTTTATGATAAATCAAAACCGTTTTTAGAACCAGTTCTTTACAAGAATCAGTTTAGATCAAATAATGACGTAAGCATTCCTAAAGCTTATATCTTAAAAGAAGGATGGCATCGAGTAGTAGATCGATTAAAAAATAATCAAATCGAATTTACTCAGTTTAAAAATGACACCACTTTTGTTGTAGAAACCTTTCATGTAGACGATTATAAAACAAGAACCAATGCCTACGAAGGACATTATTTACATTACGACACGAAAGTGAAAATTGATTCTATTCCCGTCCGTTTTTCTAAAGGAGATATCTACATTCCTATAAACCAAAAAGGAGCGAGATATATTATGGAAACACTAGAGCCAGCAGCAACAGATTCTTTTTTTAATTGGAACTTTTTTGATACCGTTTTACAACAAAAAGAAGGCTATTCTGCCTATGTTTTTGAAGAGGTTGCTGAGCAGTTTTTAAAAGAAAATCCTGACGTTAAAAAGGAATTCGATGATAAATTAGCTACCGATAAAGATTTTGCAAAGAATCCTAGAGCACAGTTAAATTTCATCTACAAGAAAAGTCAGCATTATGAAAAAGCACATTTGTTTTTACCGGTTTTTAAGTCTTATTAATAGCCATGTAAAATCACTTTCCTAACTATTTATTTTCTTAACTTGTACTTTTTAATTCAAACTGTACAATGCAAACACTTACAATAAACGGACAAGACTATCAAGTTGATGCGCCAGATGAGATGCCATTATTATGGGCAATTAGAGATTTAATTGGACTTACAGGAACCAAATTTGGTTGCGGAGTTGCGCAATGCGGAGCTTGTTCTATTATGATTGATGGAACTGTCGTTCGGTCTTGTAGCACACTAGTAAGTCAAGGTGTTGGTAAAAAAATCACCACCATCGAAGGAACTTCTGATAGCATTCTTGCTTTAAGGCAAGCATGGCGAGATAATAATGTGCCACAATGCGGCTATTGTCAATCAGGTCAAATTATTTCTGCAGCAGAATTGTTGGATACCAATGAAAATCCAACCGATGAAGATATCGATAATGCGATGAGTGGTAATATTTGTAGATGCGGAACGTATGTTCGTATCAGAAAAGCGATTCATGATGCCGTAGAACTTAAAAAACAAGCCTAATGGAAAAGACAGAAATGAAACGTAGAGACTTTGTTAAAATATTTGGACTGGCAACGGGAGGATTACTATTGGGTTGTAATATATCCACAGACAAAGTTGTAATCAATACTTTAGAAGACGGAATTTCTTTTGTTCCAAATCTTTTTGTTCAGTTACAAAAAGATGGAAAATTAACCATTGTTGTAACACGTTCCGAAATGGGACAAGGAATTAGAACTTCTATGGCTTCAGCAATAGCAGACGAATTAGAAGCCGATTGGCAATATGTTTCAGTACAGCAAGCAACAGGTGATGCCAAGTTTGGAAATCAAAATACAGACGGATCAAGAAGTATTAGAACTTTATTGAATCCGATGCGAAAAATGGGAGCCATGGCGCGTGCTATTTTAGAGCAGGCTGCTGCTAAAAAATGGAATACAGCTCTTACCAATTGTACAGCAGAAAATCATTTTGTAGTGAATACAGTTTCTGGTGAAAAAGTATTCTTTGGTGATTTGATTGAAGAAGCAAAAACGATTACTATCCCTACAGATGAAAACATCAAATTAAAAGATAAAAAAGATTTTAAATACATCGGTAAAGCAGCGGTTCGTGGTATTGATATGGAAGATTTTCTTCATGGAAATGCTAAATACGGACTAGATGCACGTTTGCCAAATATGAAATTTGCAGCGATTGCTAGGTGTCCGGTTACTTTTGGAACTGTAAAAAGTTTTGATGATAGTGATGCTAAAGAAATTGCAGGCGTAGAAAAAATCATCCAATTAGATCGATTAAAACCACCGACAGGTCAGTTTTTTGGAATGTTTGGGGGTGTTGCTGTCATTGCAAACAATACTTGGTCGGCTTTTCAAGGAAAAAATAATTTAAATATCGAATGGGAAACTGGCGCAAATGGTTCTTACGATACAGAAAAATTCAATGAAAAATTAGTTAGTAGAATTCACAATCAGGCAAAAGTAGTTCCGCCTTTTAGAGGAAGTGTAGAGAAAGCATTTAAAGATGCAGATAAAGTCATAGAAGCAACGTATACAATGCCACATTTGGCGCATGCGCCAATGGAAGTTCCGAATGCTTTGGCATGGGTGCAAGATGATAAATGTGAAGTTTGGGCACCTGTGCAAGATCCGCAAACGGTACGAGCAGAAATCGCTCATTTCTTCGGATTCGAACTAGAAAATATTACCATTAATGTAATGTTACTTGGTGGTGCTTTTGGAAGAAAATCAAAATCAGATTTTGTAGTAGAAGCAGTTGCCTTATCTCAAAAAGTCAATGCACCGGTTCAGGTTGTTTGGACTCGTGAAGATGACATACAACATAGTTTTTATCATGCACAAAATGCACAGTACTTAAAAGGATCTTTAGATAAAAACGGAAAAGTAACAGGTTGGTTACATCGAGTGGCATTTCCATCGATTACTTCTAGTTTTAAGCCCATGTCAGATTATTTGGCAGGTTTCGAATTAGGAATGGGATTTACCAACAATCCCTATCAAATAGAAAACTTTCAAATAGAAAATGCTAAGGCAGAATCTCATGTAAGAACTGGTTGGTTACGTTCGGTTTCTAATATTATTAGTGGATTTGGAATCAACTCTTTTGTGGATGAACTGGCAATAGCAGGAGGGACTGACCAAATTGAATTTATGTTAGACCTCATAGGAAAAGACAGAGTTGCTACTGCGGAATCTCCGCATCCATTTAATTCGGCTCGACTAAAAAATGTACTTGAAAAGGTAAGAGGATTGTCTAACTGGAGAAGACCTTTGCCGGAAGGTCATGGAATGGGAGTTGCTATTCATTACAGTTTTTATAGTTACGTGGCAACAGTTGCTGAAGTTTCTGTAAAGAATGGTAAAGTAAAAGTAATTGATATTTATTCGGTTTTAGACTGCGGAATGTATGTCAATAGAGATGCTGTAATGAATCAAATGGAAGGTGCCGCTATTTTTGGAACTTCACTAACATTGTTTGGTAAAATATCTACAAAAAATGGGGCGGTAGAACAAAGTAATTTTCACGATTATCAGATGACAAGAATGAAAGATGCACCCAATGTGCATGTGGAATTAATTGATAATAATGAAGACCCAACAGGAGTAGGAGAGCCAGGGGTACCACCAATTTCTGCTGCTATTTGTAATGCCATTGTTAATGCTGGTGGAAAACGAGTAAGATCTTTACCGTTGTCAGATCATGGATTGGTTTAAATATTTTGAATAAAAATTAAATTAATAAAATAGATAATAGAGCAAAAACATTGTATTATCTCTTTTGATTTTAAGGGATAAAATTACTTTTTGTAGACATGTAACCAGTTAGCAACAAGGCAAGAAAAACCGACACAGATTGAAAATACTACACATATTAGGAAATGGATTTGATTTAAACCTTGGCTTGAAAACAAGTTATAAAGATTTTTATGATTATTATAAGTCCATAAAATCGTCAAAAAATAGTGTCAATAATCTAAAAACGAATATTTCTAACAATTATAAGAACTGGTCAGATTTAGAACTCGCATTAGGACAGTACACTGAAGAATTTAAAACTGTAGATGATTTCGATGAAGTTTTTGAAGATATTGGTGAGCAACTTGCTGAATACTTAAAAAAAGAAGAAGGGAAATTTGATTCTGCAGAAGTTAACAAAGAAAAATTCTATGAAAATCTTGTAAAACCAGAGGTGTTTCTACCTGTTGCTGAAAATAACCTAATTAGGAATTATAAAAACAATTTTCTTAACCAAACTTGGGCTGTTGATATCGTAACATTTAATTACACTACTGTAATTGAAAAAATAATTCAACAAAAGAAAAACATAAGAATTGGTCATCATCAAAAAGAAAATGTTACAGTGACATTAAGAGGTGTCGAACACATTCACGGATACGTCGATAATAGAATGGTTTTGGGAGTTAATGATGTTTCACAATTAAAAAACAAAGAGTTTCACCAAAATGTAGATGTTTTAGAAGCAATTGTAAAAGAGAAATGTAATCTTGCTTATGGACATACTATAGACAATCATTTTAAAACTAAAATTAAACAAGCAGAATTTATTTGCATTTTTGGTGCTTCTCTTGGCGATACTGACAATATGTGGTGGGAATTAATTGGGGAAAGACTTAAAGAAAAGAATATACCTGTAATCATTTTCACAAGAGGAGAAGAAGTGATTTCTGCAAGAATTGGCTACAAGAACAACAGAACCAAAAGAAAAATGCGGAACTATTTCTTAAAGAAGACGAAATTGACAAAAGAGGACATTGAAAAAGTAAGTCATAACATATTTGTTGCGTTGGATACTTCAATGTTTAAAGAAATAATAAAGATATAAAGCCCTGTTGCTAACACCGTATATAATTTATTGCTGGCTTCTCGCCTACTTACGAAAGTCCTCGCGGACTTTCTTGGTCGTTAATTATTTACTAAATTAGTTACTTGAAAAACGCAACAAACCATATACAAACACATTAAGTGTTTCATACCGAAAACCATAGAAATAATTAAAGTACTATGAGTGACATAAAAAAAATAACTGACAAGTTAATTGAGTTTAGAAATGAACGTGATTGGGAACAATTCCACAATCCAAAAGACTTAGCTTTAGCAATAAATATCGAATCAAGTGAATTACTTGAAGAATACTTATGGAAAAAACCCGAAGAAGCTAATAAAGAGTCTGTTAAAGAAGAATTGGCTGATGTTTTTGCTTATGCCTTTTTACTTGCAGACAAATATAACTTTGATGTAAAACAAATTGTTTTAGATAAAATAAAAAGTAATGGAAAGAAGTACCCTATTGATAAATCAAAAGGTTCTGCTAAAAAGTATAATAAACTATGATTTCAAGCTTTGAACTATCTGTAGAAGTTTCTGAACGGTATGACTTTAACAAAAACTCTCTAAAGGAAATCAATCAAAATATATGGGTAAAAAACCAGTGGCCTTTAGTCTATTTTATACAAAATGAGGCAAAAAAAGTTGCTTATGTTGGTGAATCGACTAACTTTTCAAACAGAATAAAAAATCATTTAGCAAATTCTAAAAAAGCAAATGCTTTCAATCAAATATCAATAATTGGTTCTGATAAATTTAATAAATCTGCAACTCTTGATATCGAATCAAAATTAATTCAATACATATCTTCAGAAGGCACTTATGAATTACAAAATGGAAATCACGGATTAATCAATCATAATTATTACCAACAAGACCTATATAAAAACCTATTTAAAGATATTTGGGGCAAACTAATTGAGAATAAAATTGTCAGTAAATCTTTAGAAGAAATTGAAAACACAGAGCTATTTAAATATTCTCCATACAAATCACTTAGCGAAGACCAATATAATTCTGTATTAGAAATTATTGAAGCTCTAACAAAGAAAAAATCTAGTAAAATTTTCATTAAAGGCAGTGCGGGAACAGGAAAAACAATTCTCGCTACCTATTTAATTAAACTGCTAGGCTCTGATGTTTCTGACACTAATATGGATGATTTTAGTGATAATGAAATTCAAGAAATAAATCTCATACGAGTATATAAAATTAAATATCCAAAAGCAGAAATTGGATTTGTTGTAGCAATGAGTTCTTTAAGAAAGACTTTGCAAAATGTATTTAGAAAAATACCAGAATTAAAATCATCAATGATAATTAGTCCTTCAGATACTTTCAAGAAAAAGTACGATTTACTAATTATTGATGAAGCTCATCGTTTAAGACAATATAAAAATATTGGATGGATGGGAGTTTTCAAGAAAAACAATCAAAAACTAGGCTTAGATAATACTGGGACTGAATTAGATTGGATAATTGCAAATAGTACAAATCAAATATTCTTTTACGATCCAGCACAATCAGTTAAACCATCAGACATTCCTTCATCTCATTTTGACAAATTATTAAATGAACCTAATACCATTGAAATAGAGCTTAAATCTCAAATGCGCTCTAATGGTGGAAATGATTACATCACATTTGTAGACGATTTACTAAACATTAGACGAGAGAATAAAAGCTTTTATACTCCTGAAAAATATGATATAGTGGTTTTTGATTCTATGAAAGATATGTATGAGCAATTATCTATCAAAGAAGAGAGATATGGCTTAAGTAGATTAGTTGCTGGTTACTCTTGGCCTTGGGCATCTCAAAAAGATAAAAATGCAATTGACATTGAAATTGATGGTGTTAAATTGCAATGGAACAAAACAGATAAAGATTGGATAAATTCAGAAGATTCTTTCAGACAAGTTGGTTGTATACATACAACACAAGGATATGATTTAAATTATACTGGAGTT
>TARA_R110002072_G_scaffold219248_1_pt1 | contig 18339 bp, 14 predicted proteins | sample TARA_R110002072 | Tara Oceans TARA_R110002072 (sample SAMEA4397118) | marine metagenome | biome: Polar Biome; feature: [SRF] surface water layer (ENVO:00010504); material: water (ENVO:00002006), including particulate matter (ENVO:01000060) such as... | depth 5 m | reverse complement strand
CGTGTAGTAAATAAGTAGTTTACACAGAATTATTTACAGGCTCTTATTCTAGAGATAAAACAAGGTTTATCTTTCACTAATATTTGGCCAGTATTAATAATCTTATTTGCATTTTTATTAAATATTGTAACTATTGGCACAGCAATTGGTTATTTGATAGTCGCTAAAATGGGTTTAGCTGTTTTATTGTCATTAGCCCCATTATTCATTGTTCTTACATGGTTTAAAGAAACCAAGGGCATTACAGAAAGAGCAGTTGCTCACCTTGCAGGATTTGCATTAACACCAACATTTATTTATGCAGCTCTGCTTCTTATTATGACATTTTTTAATTATGGCGTAGATATAAGCTCAGCTGCTATGAAATCCCATGGTTTTAATTTTAAAACAACAGTTTCATTTATCTTAACTGGAGTTATATGTTTGCCAGTTTTAAGACAAATGAAAGATTTAGCAGCAAGCATTACATCAGGGATAGCATTTTGTTCACAAGGAGCTGTGCAGTCAATGGGTAATATGAGTTTAAGACCAATTAAACAATTAATAAGAAATAGTAAATAAAAGGGGTTCAAATGGATTATTGCAAGCAGGAAGATTTTTTAAAAAAGGCAGAAAATTGGGCTTACGACCAATACTATGTAAGTAATCTTAAAGCAAGAAGATATTTATTAGGAATAATAGGGCAGTTTATTATAATTTTTTTATTGCTAATATTATTTATAGTTTTACTTAATAAACAAACTTTAGTCCCTATACCTATTAAGATTAATGAATCTTTAAATACTGTAAAAATAGATAATCCTAATAAAATAGACTTTGAGATGAATGAAGCAATGATTCAAAGTGATTTAATAAGATATATTAAGAGCAAAGAGACTTATAATTTTGAAGATTTAAATTATAGATTAAGATACCTTCAAATAACTACAGAAAGTAATTTATTTAATAATATTAGAAAAGAAAATAAAGATTTTAGTCTTAATAACATTATTAATAATCTTGGCAAAAAAGGCACAAGAACAGTTGATATTCAAGATGTAATATTTTTAGAAAAAGAAGATATTAATAATAAATTAAAACATACTCATAATCTTGCCAAAATTGATTTTGTAACAACAACAATTAATGATAACAAAATAGATACAGATTATTTTGTTGCAACTATTTCGTGGAAGTACTTAGGAACTCCAGAAGATTTAGATCTTGCTTGGGATAATTGGAATGGCTTTATGGTAACAATGTATAGAATAGATAAAAGGATAGTTAAATGATATATAAAAAACTTATAGCAGTATCTTTATTTTGCACTGTTTTAAATAATAGTTACGGTTTGACTAATAAAATTAAAACAGTTACATATTCCCCAAATAATATTATAAAACTATCATCAGATACTTTATTGCAAACAATGATAGAGCTTAATAAAAATGAAGATATTCAAAATATCTCAATAGGTGATAGCACGGCTTGGAATGTAAATGTTCCTAAAAATACTCCTAATATTATATTTGTTAAACCAAATATGATTAATAGTAATACTAATATGACTGTTATTACTGATAAAAACACTTATCACTTTGATTTGTCATCAAATGAAATAGATAAGAATAATGCTATATATCATTTAAAGTTTCATTATCCAAATATTACGAATAATTTATCGTATATAAATTATAAAAATAATCATTATTATAAAAACAACCCAGATGGTTGGAACTGGCAATATAGTTTTATAGGTAATAAAAATATCGCACCAAAGCTTATTTTTGATGATAAAGAAAAATTTACTTATTTTAAATTTAACCCAACTCAAGAAGCGCCAGCAATTTATATTAATAATAATGGTAAAGATGAGCTTGTGAATTATAAAGTTAAATCGCCTTATATAGTCATAGAAAAACTAGCAAGGAAATTTACTATAAGATACGGTAATCAAATTACGCATATTTATAATGAGCAAGGAAAAGTATAATGAGTATAAAATCTAATATATCTATCGCTAATCATAAATATATTAAAAAATATTACAGCATAATAGCATTAACTCTTGTTGCTGTAATATTAATAACAATTAATTTATTGTCTTCAGCAAATTCAGTTAATGATAATGAAGTCGTAACACAAGATAATTTAAAAACAGATAATAACTCATTAAAAGATTTATTAACTAGTATTGTTGGTAATATAGAATCTCAAGAAAATATTCAAGATATAAAAACTAATAATCAACCAGTTAATAATACAAATAATACAAGTAACCAAAGCATATTATCTAAATCATATTTTCCTGAATTTGATAATCAATATAATGATAGTATTCAAGTAAGAGCAAAATCTGATATGCTAATTTACCAAAATAATAAGCAAGAAAGTGATACTAATAATACTAAGGTAAATATTATAAAAACAAATAAGCTTGATAATCTAGAAAGTAAGATACTACAAGGCAAAATAATATCAGCAATTCTCGAGACTGAAATTAATTCTGATTTACCTGGCATGATAAGAGCCGTTATAAATGATAATGTTTATTCTGAAAGCAATGATAATATTTTAATTCCTAAAGGTTCAAGGCTTATAGGAAAATATAATTCAGATATAGTAATGAATCAAAGTAGGGTATTTATTGAGTGGAATAGGCTAATTACGCCAAATGGCGTAGATATAGAGTTCTTATCTCCAGGTGTTGATGCACAAGGTCAAGCAGGTCTTACAGGAGAAATAAATAACCATCACGCATTTAGATTCTCTCAAGCTATGTTATCATCTTTAATAAATATAACCGCTATACCTAAAGCAAATAAAGAAGATACTAAAAAAATAGAGATATATAAAAAAGCTCTTTTAGAAAATATAAATAATAATGCTCAAGAAGTTATAAAAGATAACATAGATATAAAACCAACTATAAATATTAAAGCTGGAACAATAGTTAATGTATTTGTTGCTAAAGATATAGAATTTAATAATGAGGATATATGAACTTAACAACCTTAAATCATCATTTACAACCATTATATAATTATTTAAATGATAATACTGTATCTGAAATTATGATAAATAATGAAAAAGAATTATTTATTGAAAAAGAAGGCATAATGCAACGAATAGAAAATAATTTAATTACTAATAATTATTTACAAATCATAACTAGATTAATTGCCAATTATAATCAAAAAGATTTAGATAAAAATAATCCGTCTATATCTGGAATATTACCAAATCAAGCAAGAGTACAGATAGTAACAAGCCCTATAGTTGCTAACAATCAATTTGCTTTATCAATTAGAAAAGAAACTGTTGAAGATGTAAGCTTAGATAATTATGATTTTAAAAAATCAGATACTAGCTATAAAAATAAATTTAAATTAAATTTAAATTCTAATGTTAATGAATTTCTTAAAGATGCTATTAATAAAAAACAAAACATTTTAATATCAGGTGGAACAAGTACAGGTAAAACAACATTTTTAAATTCCTGTCTTAAAGAAATACCGACAAATGAAAGGATTATTACTCTTGAAGATACTAAAGAGATAAAAGCGCCTCATTTAAACCAAGTAAATTTAATTGCAGCAAAAGAAAATACTAATATTTCAATGACTGATTTATTAGAAATTAGTTTAAGATTAAGGCCTGATAGAATAGTTATAGGTGAAATAAGAGGCACAGAAGCAGCATCTTTTATTGAGGCAATAGCAACAGGTCATGATGGCACAATAAGCACAATTCATGCATCAACACCAGAATTAGCTATATCTCAATTAGCAATCAAAGCTCAAAGAGGGTATATGAATAATCTATCAAAAGATGAGCTTATAAAATACATAAAGTCTTTAATACCAGTTGTTATTCAATTAAATAAAGATTATGACTCTAAAACAGGGAAAGTTAAAAGACATGTATCAGAAATTAGATATTTTGGATAATAAAGAATTTCAAAATAATCTAAAAATATTTTTAAGTACAATAATATATTTTTATTTGATAAAAACACTAAATCTAAATTATTTTTATAATTTAATATTTTTAGATTTATTTCTAATAGCAATAATTATTCTTAATAAATTAAATAAAATATCAAATATTGCAGTAGGGTTGATATTAGCATTTGTATTATTAAATAATATTTATAATTTGTTTTATCTTATATGTTTAATATTAATTAAAACAAAATTATTATTGCTAACAATCAAAGTATTTATAAATCATAAAACAATACATTTATATTCATTAAATATTATTATTTTACTAATTACTGGTAAATATTATTCTAAAGCTTTTCAAGAATATTTTGAAAATACAGGTCTTCCAAAAAAGAAGTATTTATCTAAAAGACAATCTTTAGGTAACGCAAGATTTATGACTATAGGCGAGATTCGAATGTTAACCCATGGTAAAGGTCTTATTATGGGGAAGATTCCTAAAAGATTTAGTTTAAAAGATGAAATTATTAGAATTCCAATAGAAGGGCATGGGTTAACAATTGCACCGCCAAGATCAGGAAAATTTGTATCTTGTATAAGTCCAAATTTAGCAGCAACTAAAGATATTGGCTGGCATGGCCCTGTTGTATCTATTGGCCCTAAAGGTGAAGAATATAGCGTTTGGGCAAGGCATAGAGAGCAGATGGGTCATAAAGTAATATTAATAGACCCATTTAAAGTTGTTAAAAATTTAGGAATTAACGCTAATCTTGATTATTTAACTAATGCTAAAACTTATAATTTTAATCCATTAGATTTTATAAGAGATGGCTCTGAAATGGTAAGAGATATTGGGGCGTTAATGGATGCTCTAATTGAGCCATCAAGTAGTGCAACTTCTGATAATGCTGAGCATTTCCAATTAGGTGCTAGACGCATTATTTCAGGTTTTATAGCATGGGTTCTAGCAACCGAGCCTAAATGTAATCAAAATCTTATTAAAGTAAAAGAGCTATTTAATCAGCCTGAAGAAGATCTTTTAGAATTATTACAATCTATGTCTAATGCTGATTATGAATTTGGGTTTGGACTTCCTCAAGATGCTGCTAATTTATTATTAAATATAGACTCAAGAGAACGAGGTTCATTTTTCTCAACTGTTACAAATGCATTAAATTATTTAAAGTATCCTGAGATGATGAGTCATTTAAAAACTTCTGATTTTAATATTGAAGATTTATTAGATGGTAAAACAGATTTATTTATAGTTATACCTGGTAATTTAACTACAGATTTAAAGCCTTGGGCAAGATTGTGGGTGACATTACCAATAGAGTTGTTATACCGCAAAAGACCTAAAGAAAGAATATTGATGATGATAGATGAAATGGCTTCATTAGGTAAGATTACGCAGATCAAAAAAGCTTTTAATTTAAATGCTGGGTATGGTGTTTCTATTTGGGGGTTTACTCAGAATATTAAAGATCTTTATGAAGTTTATGGACAGTACGCTGCTGATGCTATGCTTGGGATGGCTGAGTTTGTGCAGTTTTTTAATGTTGGGGCTTCTGATTTGTTTACGCAGAATTATTTGTCTGATGTTTTTGGGAGTACTACTGTATTAACTAAAAGTAATACTTCTAAAAAATTTTCTTTAAATGCTAATTTCAAGGAAAGAGAATCTGTAAATTATAGTGAAAGTAATTGTAAATTAATTAGTAGTAGTGAAATAATAAATTTGTCAAATAATATAGTATTAATATTAAATAAGCTAAAGTTTAAATTGTTATTACAAAAACAAACTTGTAGAAAGGATTTTTATAATCCATATCACTTCTTGTAATTTATTTGTTGTCATTCTTTAAAATTTTTAATAATTAAAGGAGTGGTATTAGATAATAAAATATTTAGGTATTTTGAATCACTCATAAGTAAAAATATACTTCTAAATCCTGTGTTTTGTAATTTTTCTTTTACTTCATTTATTGTTCCAAGATAAACTCTAGGTTGGGTAAAATTATAAATAAATCCATGTTTCTTCTTATGTTTATATCAGTATATAAATCAATGGCTTTTTGAACAACGTTATATACTGCTTTTCCAAGATCGAACCAAAATACATCTTGGGCTTCAATTTTAATTTCTTTACCCTGCAGCATAATTTTATAAATTTTAGCTCTTCTATCAATGTCGATACTAGCCTGCTCCATGTCTTTTTTATTGCCATTATATCCATCCAGCAAGCAATCATTTTGCAAATTAATAACTTCTTTTATTTGAAAGTTACAGTCTTTATATGTTACATCTAATCTGCTAGGATCGGTTTGATTTACCTCTTTAATATCCTTACAATTAAAATCTATATTTTGATTTTTCAAAAGTATATATACAGATAATTTTTCTAAAACAGTTTTGTTATTTGATGCAAGAGCTTTTATAATTTCGTTATCTGTATACATTAATTAAATATTTAATTAGATTAGTAGGTCTCCTCCGATGAATACCTTAATTTAGATTTTCATTGGAGGAGATAGTTTTTATTTAGTTAATGAACGTCATTACCAATATAGAATAAAATATTGATAACTTAAGAACAAAACTAAATATGACTATTTTACTAATCATATATAATTTCCTTTTATTTTTATTAGTAAAAAACTGCTTGAAACTAAAGCAGCGCTCATAACGCATTGTAATGCGTCATTACCTTATGAAAGGTTGTGTTTATTTGATGAATAAGTATTACTAATGTTCAAAGGGATATTTATTTAATACAATTTTGAACATAATTAATTAGATAAGTACTAATAGAAAATGGCTATCATGAATAAAATGAAATTAATTTATTATAAAAATATATTTTGACGAATCAGGTAATCATGAGCTTGGTATAAATGATAATAAACAGCTTTTCTATGTTCTATCATCTCATAATTGTAGTGAAGAATTATGTGAGAGCATTTTGAAAAAATATTTAGGGATTAAAAAAGAAAAATATTTAAATTTAGCTAGAAATAAAAATAATCTTAAAAAATGAAATTTATTATTGAATGATTTTAATCATATAAAAGATGTTTTTATTAAAAGCTATATTACATACAAGTCATTTTTTATAATGAATCCTTTTTTAACATTATTTCATGATCCTTATTTAGAGGATGTGGCTAATATAAACACAGGAAATTTAGATTTTTGTGTTGATAGACTTAATTTATTTTGGTTTTATTTTTTATCATTAAATGAAGCAAATTTAATTAAAAAAATTGTAACTATATATTGTAATTTATTAAAAACTAAAGATATTAATTGGTTTAAAAAAATTCATAAAATTGTTTTAAATTTAAAAAATGATCCTTGTGATTTATTTCATGAATTAAGATATTCTTTCGAAAATTACGAATTTAATTATTTTTTCGATATCATTAATGAGAAGGGGAGTGGATTAGGTGTCTCATGGATTGATTCTAGTTTTTTTAGTGTTGTAGAATTAGCTAAAAAATGGAGTTTTTTAAATGAATATAAGGATATTAATATATACTATGATGAACTAGAGCATTTAAAAAAGCAAAAAGAATATATAAAAAATATCCCTCTTATAAATCAAAATGCAGGAAAAACTGAAGTATTTGTAGGTAAAATTAAAGAAATAGAATTTGTAGACTCTAAGAAAAATTTTGCAATACAATTATCTGATATTATCTCTGGGTTTATAAGGCATTGGGTTGTTCTTAACAAACTTAAAGCAATTCACAAATTAACTGATGTACAACAAGAAAAATTAATTGAGATAAATTTAGCTATTAAAAAATTTCCTAATGATACGCTTTTTTGTCAAATACCTGATTCAGATAGACTAAGTAAGAATTTTATTAATTTTATAGAATTTAATTCTAAAGTTACTAATCTTCTTCAGCAGGATCCATTTTCTTTTGAAATATTTTATAAATAGTCATATGATTTAAAAATTTAATGGTACTACTTTTGAGACAGTTGTTTCTTAATATTCTTTCACGCTTATATTGTTGTGGATAGCCAAGAAGTGGTGTCTAAAATTTTTTTATACACAGAAAAATTTATATCTTTTTATTATTGCGGGTATTATTTTGATAATGACTAGATTTAATTTGAATAAGATAATATTGTGTTTCCATATAAATAAGAGATGTCTGGTATATATGGAGTTTCACTAACCATCCAATCTTAGCTAAGAGTTTATATAGCCGAAATTGGATATCTATATGAAGTTTAGTTTGACGTATATGCCCTATGAGGTAGAATATAAATTCCTAAATGCAGCTTGAAAACAGTCCGCTTTTATAGGGTAACTCCAAGTTGAAATTAGAGGTATTTTCAAGTTTTTTTAAATTATTTATCACTGAGCTTGTAAAGATGAATAATGGGGCACCATGTATTTATTGCAAAAAATCTAATACGCCTAAAAATGTCGAACATGTGTTGCCTAAAATGCTCGGTAAATTTGAAAATAACTTAACTTTGATAGGCATGGTGTGCCAAGAATGTAATCAATTTTTTTCAAAAGATATTGAATTAGCGTTGGGTAGAGATAGTATTTATGGTATCCTTTATCGAGGGCTTGTTGGATTGTTAAACAACAAAAAATTTAATAAAGCAGTTAAACATCAGCGCAAGTACATGGCCCCGCTTTTATATCATACTGATTATGGCCATCTACATATAGATTTAAGTCTTAACAAAGAGACTGTTTTTAAGGCTGAAATAGCCAATCAATTTAGCATATTGAACTCAACAAAGGGTAGAAGAGTTAACATTCGTGTAGATCAATTGCCACCTTTTTCACAACTCGACTCAATAGGTCTCCCGCCCAAAAAAGGCCGGTTCATGTTCCTAGGTAAGACCAATGAGAAACATGATTATGAAGAGCTAAGTAGAATACTAAAGCTTTGTAATATTAATCTTACTTTGGGGCAGGAAATTTTGTTAGCGGATCAATTACCAGAGCAAGGCCCATTGCTATTTTCATCGATGATAAATGATACAATCATACGGGCTGTAGCTAAAATAGGCTTTAATTATTTGGCTTATCGTATTGGATCATCATTGTCGCTAAATGAAAGCTTTAATGAAATACGTAATTATGTGCTAAATGGCGTTAATACCAACCATAAACTGGTTGTGCTTAGCCATAAAGAGTTGCGGTATAATGTTCAAAACCTGAAGCCCGAGATATTCGGATTACATAATATACAAATTCTTCAGGAGGGACACTCTATTTATGCATTAATCACTTTATTTAATCATGCTGTTTTTGAGGTGTTACTTAGCAATTCTTTCAAAACTTATTCGCCAAGTTTAAATGGTCACTCAACCTTTCATATTTTGGATAAAAGCATTACTCATGAAAATAAACAGCTCTCAGGACTGATCTTACCACCATTTTAACAGACAGCTATCTATGTATCTTTTGCTTCATAGTTTATAGGAGCTAAAGAGATCCTATAGAAGAGTGCAATTTTTTTATTATAATATATTTAAAAACACTATTTTTAGCATCTGTTATTTATATTTGTGATCATAAATTAACTCTACTTTTAAAGTATGGAAAAAGGTTTCAGCTATAGCAATTAAAGTCCCACCCACTTAATACACATCTACATTGTAAGATGTGTGCATCGGATAGGTGTATTAAGTGGGTGGGACTTATTTTTTTGTTTGTTCTTTTATAATTATAACTCTATCTTTATAGTAGATATTTTGTCAAGATTATTGATAATCTCATGTTGCTTATAAAAATTTGGTTTCTCCCAATCAAGCTCACTAGAATCCTCCATAGAATAGTCTTTATTAACTCCTATAACTTCAGAAAAAGTTCCAGTAATATAATATAGCGAGCGATCTAAGCATTTGTTTTCAAGTGAATCTAAATTGTCTTCTAATTGTTTTTTATCAATATCAAATTTTTTTTTCATTTTTTTCTCCTAAATGATTTTTATACACTGCGTAAGTGGGCTTTATAACTTGTTGTGCTGTAAAGTAGACCTTTTGTCAAACTTTAAAGTCTAAGAAGATTATTAAGAATATGCATATTTATCTAATCTATTGATATATATAGATTAAATATTATCGTTTAAGTTAATACATCTATTACTTTTTATAAGATAATATAAAGTATGAATAATTTTTTTGGAGTTTAATGTAAAAATACTTCCTTGCTTGTATGTCTCATTCAGCTTATCTAGGTGTGTAAGTTCTTGTATTTCGCATTTCGCTCAAATTTTTTCATTGGCTATAATGCAGTTGTTTCTATGTCTGGATAATGCAACATATATTAAATTTTTATTTAAACTAGTCTTGTTATAAAAAATACTATTATTTATAGTCAAGCCTTGGGATTTATGAATAGTCACGCTATATCCATAATCAAATTTATTATATTTTACAAAATCAATTTTAAAAATTTTATCATTAGATTTGAAATAAAGAATCTTATTATCAATTTTCTTAATAATTCCAATAGTGCCATTCTTAACACCACTACTAATATTATTCTCTAAACAAATAATCTTCTCCCCAACACAAAAAGCCTTATTACCCTTAAATGTATTAATAACAACACCATCATCAAGCATTTTATTCTTAACCAAATAATCCCGAACAGCAATATTAATATGATCAACATCCTTATTGGTATAAGTCAAAACCAAAGGCATCTCTTTAGTTTTATTATAAACATCAACAAACTTATCAAGAACAGCTTCAATCGGCTTATCAGAATAATCAACTAACCCTTTATCACGATACTTTTTCAAAGCAATCTCAGTCTTACCACGAGACAATAATTCAGTCGCTTTCTGCTGCCATTTAACCTGCTGCCTCCGAACAGTACTAATCTCAGAAGCGTCAAAACTACCAATCAAAGATTCAAAAGGCAACCCAACCCCAATAGGTTGCAACTGCTGAGGATCACCAACTAAAACAAGCTTAGCCTTAGCACTATTAACTTTATCAATAACCTTAAACATAGAAGGCAAATCAGTCATCCCAGCTTCATCCATAACAACAACTGATTTCTTATCCAATTTCATATAATTCTTATTCAAGCAATATAAAAAAGAATGAATAGTTCGAGAATTAATATTAGAACTTTTCTGCAATTCTTCAGAAGCTTTACCAGAGATGCTAATACCATAAGTTTTAAAACCTTTTCTATCCCAAAGCTCTTTAGCAGCTTTTAATGAGTAGCTTTTGCCAGTACCAGCACGACCAACAACTAAAGAAAAATTGCTATCTCTAGTAATATGATAAACCGCATCAGTTTGTTCTTGACTCAGATTATGCTTTAAACAATATTTTTTAATTAATCTTTTACGAATAGAAAAATTATTTTTACTATGAACTTTAGAAGCCAAAGCAAGCATATCATCTTCTAATTTTAATCTAGATTTACTCGTAAAAATATCATGATTTTTATGATTAACACCAGTTTTAACCAATTCAGATGAAAGCTTAGTTTTAATAAAAATTCGCTTTGCATCTTCACTATTATCAGCATGTTTTTTAATAAAACTATAAAGATCATTATAAGTAAAATATTCTTTCTGACTTACAAGATGATTTATAATAATTTTAGAATCATTATAAACAATATCTCTATTACAATTTTTAATTTCTTCATTATGATCAAATTTAAAAAAACTAAAAAATCTAGAGCTATTTTTTATATTAGGGCCAATATGAGCTTGACTGATTATACCATTATCATCAACAGAGATATTTAACCCTTTATCTTTAAAATATTGATTCTGCATATCACGCCATTTTTCACCCCAAGCATCATTTTCTTGAACTTTTTTAAATCTAACGCTAGGATCTAAATCACGAGCCTTAGTACGAGAAAATTTATCGCCTATTAATCTTCTTGTAGTTAGTAAAATATGAGCATGAGGATTATTATTTTTGCTGTGAATACAAATATCAGCAACTATGCCTTTACTAACAAAATATTTATCAGCAAATTGTTTAGCTAAAGCTATTCTATCATCATCACTAACTTCAATATTATTAGGCAAAGCAATGACAATTTCTTTAGCAACTTGAGAGTTCTTACGAGTCTCAAATGCTTCTACATAATTCCATAAAGTTGTTCTGTCTTGATATTTAGAATTAGATCCAACAGGTAATAAAATTTCTTTATATGTAACTTCTGTTTTATTTAAATAATTATGTATAATACCAGTGCGTTCATCTTGGATTTTTTCACCACTTCTGTAAGCTGCGCAAGCAATAGCTGATTGTCCTTGTGATCTTGAGTGGTATGTTACTCTTGCAAATGCGATAGCCATATTTTATTTTTGCCAAAAAATCAAAATTCGCAGCAATTCGAAGAATTGCATATTGCGCCTTAATGAATTTTATTCATTAGGACAATTATTAATTTATCATAATTTCATAATAAAAATTCTTATTGAAATCTACTATTTTATTCATGGTTATTCATTGAAAATTTATTTAATGATTTTTTATTGATATTAATTAAGTTTTATTTTTAAAATTAATTAAGACCACAAAGGAGGCAAAAATGAAATATCAAGAACGTATACAAAATTACTTGATGAGCAAGAGAAAAGCAGGGCACGGCTTTTAAAAGTTAAGGAACACCGAATGTTTGAAATAGGGAGAATAGCAATTGAAGTTGGTATTGATACACTAGATAACAAAACGTTAAGAAATTATTTCAAGGAAATTTACTATGATAGACAAAAAAGATAGCTCTAAAATTATTAAAACTACCGAACAAAAATAGTTGCTATTGAGCAGAAAGTTAAAATTAATAAAGAGTGTGCTAGACGATTAGATGCTCGTAAGAAAATTCAATTAGGTGGTTTGATTGTTAAAGCTAAGCTTGATGATTTAGCTTCTAATATTTTACTTGGAATATTAGTTGATGCTAGAAAAAAGTTGCAAGAAGATAAAGGGCAGTTTGAGAAGTATTGGGCTTATTTAGGTGATTTAGAATTTAATGTAAAGTAAATAATTATGATTAAAATATTTTCAACAGGGTTACCTTTATTTTTGTTATATTTAGGCAGTTCAAGCTTAGCTGCTACTGCTTATCTTGGGACTATATTTGAAGATCAAATATTAACAGCTGATGATTCATATAATTATCATAAAGCTAATTTATTAGCTGCATCGCTATTGTATTTTGGTGGGCTATGTGCGTTAACTTTTATGATGCCTATATCACCATTAGTTTATTTATTTACTTTTAGTACAGGGATGTATTTTTCTTTTGTTGAAGAAGAAGCATTGAGTAAGACTTTTAGGACACAAAGAAGTTATATCTGATTTATATTAGTTTAATTTACTTATAACTAACTTTAATTTATAATTAATCATCCTGTTATCCCATTAATTAATAGTAATCCACGTGGAGATGAATATGTTTTATTGGTTCAATAAAATAATAGATATGGTTAAAAATTTTTTTAATTTATCACAGCCAACAGAGGTAAAAGAAGAGCTTAATATAATAGTTGATACAAAAGTAGATATTGATTCATTTAAATTGAAAGTTGAAGATTTATTAAAACCACTTACATTTATTAATCCACCTATAGATAAATTACTAGAAGAAAGTTTAAATAAAACAAGTCAAGCAAGAAAAATGGATTTTGCGAATAAAGGATGTATAGTTCACTATTATGAACAATTTAATAACAAACCTTTTTGTGATGCATATAAAGACACTGAAGAGAAAAGGCAAGAATTTGCTGATAGCATGAAGCCTTATGCAAAGCCTTATATATAAATTTTAACTTTAATTTTAATGTTAAATAAATGAAAGATGATCTTAAGGCTCATGGCCTAATATTTGGAGTATAATTCATTTAAAATCCTTCTGAACAAATAAGAGTATCTTTCAAAATTAAATCAGCCTTATTTTATATTTATTTTATTTTTCTTCAAAGTATTTATTAAAAATATTAACTTGAATTTGTAAATATCATGCGATAGTATACTTGAAAATAATAATAAAAATGGAATTTCTTATAACATGTCAAGTTTTAATATAAAATTTATCGTTAAGTCTTTATTCGTATTTTTCTTTTGTATATTCTTTAATGTTAACGCAGCAAACAAGATAAATAATAATTTTGAGAATGATTCAGACTATGATATTTATCAGAATCATGCATTTAACAATAGCAGTGCAATAGATCATGGTGCTATTGAAGAAATAGATACATTTAAAGGGTATCTAAAATTATCAAGAACAGACATTCATTTTCCAGGTCCGAATGGAATGGATATTGATGTTATTCAAACATACACAGGCTCCAGATTTGCAAAAGGGCATAGTATAGATTTTAGTTCGGGTTATGGCTGGCATCTTAATACAATGAAAATAACTTTTTTTACTGATTTTCTTGAGAAAAAAGAAGGTCCTTTTTTTACTCCAGATCCAAATAGAAAAAAGAAACATGGAGCGCATTATGGATTTTTTCCTTTATCTGCCATGGTACAGTTTATGGACGGTAGTTCAAAAATTTTAAATATAACTAATTATAACGAAAAATATAGGCATAAGGGTTTTTATTATGCATATTGGCCTGAAGAAGCAAAGTCTACAGATAATTGGGTTCTTCATAATCCTTATCAATCTAGGGAAATGTATTTACATAGTCCAGATGGAAAAAAATATACTTTTTCTATAGATTTTAATAGTCATAAATTTAAATTATCAGCAAGGCTAGTTAGAATCGATGATTTGCATGGAAATTGGATACAATATAATTACGATACTATTCCTTACGAAAATAATCCATTTAGAACAACAGATTACTTGAGTAGTATAGAAGCAAACGATGGTCGCAGAGTTTCTTTTAATTATAAAAATTTGAAAAAACATAGAGGGAAAAATTATCTTAGAGTTATAGATAGTATTGTTGCAAATAATCAAGTATGGCATTACAACTATAAATTATCAGGTTTTAAACATGAGCAAGAAAAAGAAAGACCTGTACTTACTGAGGTAGTAAGGCCTGATGGAACAAAGTGGGAGTATACATATAATCAATCTACAGATGAATCTCGTCTTATTACAGATGTTAAATCTCCTAGCAATTTAAGAACAAGATATGATTATAGGTATTATAAAAAAGATAACAAAGATTTTGAGCGAATAGCTACAAAGACACAATATGATTCAAATAATAATTTATTAGGAGAATGGCATTATAAAATAAATATAGATAAAGATGGCAAAGATAATTTAAAACCAGTATTATTTGTATGCCCAAATCATCCTGAATTAAATTGCACTAAAAATGTTGTATCAACTCATGGCATAGAAAAATATTATATTTTTTCTACAGCAGAAGAAAAGTTAAAAATAGGAAAGATAAAAAGATATACCCCTGTATGGAGTCATGGCGTTTTAATAAGGTCAGAGCTTTATGATTTATCTGCTAATAATATTTTGGTTGAGAAAGAAGATTATAAATGGGGTGCTCAAAAAATTTCTGATAATAAGTTGTATTTTAATAATAAAAGAAGAGATGAAACTTATAACAGACCGATACTACTAGAGAAAAAAATTACACGAGATAATACTGATTATTTAACTATTTATGATTATGATCCCAATGATATATTTGGTCGGGTTAAATATATTAAAGAAATTGGCCCAAGTGGTGAGCGCAATATATCTTTAAATTATACTAACTATCCTGAAAATCATATATATAATTTAGTTACAAAAAAAGATGATGGGGTAAATTTTAGTATTTTTTCATATAACCCATTTGGAAAAGTAATTAATGAAAATAATAATAATACAGTAAATCAATATGAATATCATAATGATGGAAATCTTGCCAAAATTATTGATTCTTTAGGTAATGCTACTAGATATGATAATTATTATAGAAGCAATTCTCGATTAATAACATATGCTGATAATACAACTGAAAAGAAAGAAATAGATGATAATGGAAATGTAATTGTCTCTATTGATCCTAATGGCAATAAAACCCAATATAGATATGATAATTTAGGTAGAGTTATAAATGTTACACCACCTAAAGGTGTGCAAACTGATATATTTTATTTAAATAATGAAATAATTACACAACGGGCTAATTTTAAAGAAATAACAAAAAAAGATGAGCTAGGGCGTGTAATATCTAATGCAAAATATGAAAATAACAAGTTATTATTTCAAGAAGACTATAGGTATGATAGTTTTGGCAGAGAAATATTTAAATCAATTCCTTATAAAGATTTAAATAATTCAAATGGAGTCTACAAAAGTTATGATGCTTTAGATAGAGTTAAAAATATCAGGTCACAATTTGATAATCAAAGTATTGAAACTTTTTATAATTATCTTCCTAATAGTGCAATTGAAAATATAAATCCTAAAGGCCATCGTGAGTTAATTTATTATCAAGCATATGGCTCTCCAAGTTATAAAAATCCTATAAAGATAATTAATGCAAATAATATAGAAACTATAATTAACCGCGCTAAAGATGGTCTTATAGAAAATATTAAACGAGGAAATATTACAAAATATTATAAATATAATTCTAATAGGTTGCTTTCTGAATATATTGAGCCTGAAACTGGTTCTACTTTATATGAGTATGATACAAATGGAAATTTGATTTTAAAAACCAATGCTAATAATCAAGTCATACAAAATAAATATAATAATAGAAATAAATTAATAGCTGCTTATTTTAATAATGAAGCTCCTGTGAAATATTTTAGTTATGACAATAATGGAAATTTAATTTCAGCTAAAACTCAAGATAATGAATGGGGCTACAAATATGATGAAAATAATAATTTAACAAATGCTAATTTTGTTTATAAAGACAAGTATTTTAATTTTGAATATAAATATAATAATTTAAATTATTTAGAAAACATAATCTATCCAAGTAAAAAAGAAATTAATTTTAACCCTAATATTCTCGGGCAAGTATCTCAGATAGGAGATTTTGTTAGAGATATTCAATATGCAACTAAGGGAGATATAGTTTCTTATAACTATGCTAATGGAGTTAAATTTAATAAATTAATAAATTCAAGATATCTTCCAGAAAATTTTAGTTATCAGTTAAATAATAGAAACATTAATGTAAATTATACTTATGATATTTTAAATAATATTACAAAAATAATTAACCCTGATAATAGTGTTTTAGATTTAGGATATGATAATCAAGACAGATTAGCATCAGTATCAGGTTTAAATATTAATGGTGATATTCAATATGATAAATTTGATAATATCCTAAAAAATTCTATTACAAATTCTTTTTATAATTATGATGTAAGTAATAGATTAGTTTCTACAGAATCAACTGACATCCAAAATTTTAAATATGATAATGCAGGGCGAGTTATTAATGATGGTTTGCATAGTTATGCTTATAGCCCTGAAGATAAATTAATATCAGTTGATGATGTTAAATATAGTTATGATGCACATGGTAACAAAATATCAAACGGTGAGTCTTTATTTATACATAATAAATTAGGTCAAAAGTTATTAGATATAACAGATAATAAATATAGTGAATATTTTTATCTTGGTAATTTATTAATAGCTAAAAATGAAAAAGACTTAAAGAATAATCAAGAAAAGACAAATTATTATCATAATGATTTATTGGGTTCAGTAATAGGTAGTAGTGATGAAAATGGTAATATCATATCAGAGACTTTACATCTGCCTTTTGGATTAGAATCTAATAATATAAATAATAATTCCAATGAAAAATCAGATAAAATAATTTCATACACAGGGAAATATAAAGATAAAAAATCTGGCTTATATGATTTTAGTGCAAGACATTACGATGCTAAAATAGGGCGCTTTACAACTCCTGATCCAATTACTTTTACTCCAAAGAATTTAATAAGTTTTAATCGGTATGCTTATGGGAATAATAATCCTTATAAGTATGTTGATCCTGATGGGGAAAATCCAGTACAAATATTTGGCTATCTTGCTGTTCGTGCAGTATCTATTATTTCCAAAGTACTACCAAAGTACTTCATTAGGACTCCTTATGGCATAGCAAGGCAGTCTTTTTCATTAAAAAATCTTAAGTTAAGGAAAGAAGTTAAGTCTGGAAAATCATTATATAGACAAGGGGAGTTTGATATTCAAAATACTCAAGATGCTCAATTTTGGTCAGCGGAGAATCCATTGCAATTAAGAAATTATGCTGATAAATATGGAATACCAGAAGGAGATGGTGTCAACTGGGTTATGAAGGGTACTATTGATAAAGAAACTCCTTTTGTGACTAGAGATGCTCCAGGAATAGGTAGTAATGCAGGAGGAGGGTCAGAAATAGTATTAAACTCTGGTCAAGTAAAGATACAATGGTTTCATATGTTATAATTTAGGAGG
>TARA_R110002072_G_scaffold2461_5_pt1 | contig 18352 bp, 14 predicted proteins | sample TARA_R110002072 | Tara Oceans TARA_R110002072 (sample SAMEA4397118) | marine metagenome | biome: Polar Biome; feature: [SRF] surface water layer (ENVO:00010504); material: water (ENVO:00002006), including particulate matter (ENVO:01000060) such as... | depth 5 m | reverse complement strand
GGCGATTCCGCTAGCAAACGCAATCTTGTACCTCACGGACCGTATTCAACGTAAGCACGTTTGGATTATGGTGTGGGGGTTTGCCTTTTACTTTCTGGGCGACAGCATAACCGTGTTGCCCCAAACAATCTGGATTGTTGCACCGATTGTGTATGATCCGGGTTTTATTCGCATCAATCGAAAGGTTACGGTTCCCGGATAACAGCGACGGCTTTCCTGCAATTTTCGGATCGCTTACGCGTGCAGGCAGAAATCATCGATCCCTTTCGCTTGCCACATTGGCCTGCGCCGCTGCGATCCGTGCTATAGGCACCCGGAAGGGGCTGCAGGACACGTAATCCAGTCCAATATCGTGGCAGAAGCGGATTGAACGAGGGTCACCTCCGTGTTCGCCGCAGATACCGTACTTGATTCCCTTTTTGCGCGCCCGGCTTTCCGTTATTGCCAGCTCCATCAGTCGGCCTACTGCACGTTGATCGAGTGAAACAAACGGGTCAACATCAATTAGTTTTTCCTTGAGATATTTTGGAATAAATTTGCCAGCGTCATCGCGTGAAAAACCGTAAGTCATCTGCGTCAGATCGTTGGTACCAAAACTCATGAATTCCACTTCCGGCGCTAGCCTGTCCGCTCCCAATGTGGCGCGTGGCGTCTCCATCATAGTGCCTATTTTATAGCGGATGGATACGGACTTGGCTTTAGCCATATCGTGTATACATTTATCGATAATCTGCGTGACGAGCCGAATCTCGCGGACATTGATGACCAGCGGAATCATGATCTCCGGCAGGGGGTGGTAGCCTGCCTCCATCGCGTCGGCAGCCGCACTGATAATGGCCTTGACTTGCATTTCAGCAATTTCAGGGTATACGACCGACAGTCGACAGCCACGGAAACCCAGCATGGGATTCACCTCTGCCAGTCGCTCGGTGATTTCCCGGATCTGGTTTGCCGGTTTACCGATGCGGTTGGCGAGGGCGTCAATGTCATCAACCGTCTGCGGCAGGAATTCGTGCAGGGGAGGGTCTAGCAGGCGTATGGTGACAGGCAGGCGATCCATGACCTTGAACAACTCCAGCATGTCGTCCTGTTGAAAGACCAGTAGTTGGTCTAGATACGTTTGGCGCTCCTCGATGGTTTCTGACAATATCATCGCGCGCATGATGTCGATCCGGTCGGCGGCGAAAAACATATGCTCCGTGCGGCAGAGTCCAATACCCTCAGCGCCAAGTTCGCGCGCCCGTGCTGCGTCTTCCGGTGTTTCTGCGTTTGCCCTGACCTTAAGCCGGCGATGTTTGTCTGCCCAGGACAGTAATTCCTGGAAATCATCGCTGGAACTGGCTTCGGTCTTGGCGATGTCTCCGAGCATGACTTCACCGGAAGTGCCATCCAGAGTAATAATGTCTCCCCGTTGCAGAGCGATGCCCTCCTCGGTAGTGGCGGTTCCAGCTGTGTAATCGATGCTCAGGGAGCCGCAGCCGGTAATCGCACAGACTCCCATACCTCTGGCTACCACCGCAGCGTGGGAGGTCATGCCGCCCAGTTCCGTCAATACACCGGCGGCTACTTTCATGCCGTGTATGTCCTCGGGAGTGGTCTCTCGACGCACCAGTATTACACTGTGTCCTTCGGCGGAAACGTCTTCTGCCTCCTCCGCAGAAAAAACAATTTGTCCGGTGGCACCGCCGGGGCTTGCGGGTAAACCGGTGGCCACAATATCGCGCTTAGCCGAAGGATCAACCATAGGATGCAAGAAGGCTTCAACATGCTCAGGTGAGACACGCATCAGTGCCTCCCGTTCTGTAATCATGCCTTCTTTGACCATGTCCACCGCAATCTTGACCGACGCGCGGCCAGTCCGTTTACCACTGCGGGTTTGCAGCATGTAGAACTTTCCATCCTGTACGGTGAACTCGATATCCTGCATATCCCGGTAGTGTTTTTCGAGCAGTGCCTGAGTTTTGAACAGTTCGTCATAGACATCGGGCAGGCGCTCGCCCAGCGCCGAGACGGGTAGGGGGGTGCGGATGCCCGCCACCACATCTTCACCGGCGGCGTTGAACAGATACTCGCCAAAAAAAGCGGCCTCGCCTGTGGCGGGATTACGGGTGAAGGCGACACCAGAACCGGAGTTGTCACCGAAATTTCCAAATACCATGGCCTGAACATTGACCGCCGTACCCAAGCTGTCGTCAATATTGTTCATTTCGCGATAGACGATGGCGCGGGGGGTATGCCAGGACAGGAACACAGCTTCGACCGCGAGTTTGAGTTGCTCGAAGGGGTCGTCGGGAAAATTCACCAGTGTCTTATAAATGTTGACGATTTCACGCCAGTCATCGGCGTCCATGTCGACATCAAGAGCCTTGTTGTGCGCCAACTTATAGCGCGCCAGTTCGTGCTCGAACTTATCCCCGCTAACATCCAGCACCACGTCGGCAAACATCTGGATAAAGCGGCGGTAGGAGTCGTACGCGAAGCGCGGATTGCCTGTCTTGCGGGCCAGGCCTTCAGCAATTTCGTCGTTCAGACCAAGATTGAGAATGGTGTTCATCATCCCCGGCATGGAAACGGGTGCACCGGAGCGCACTGAAAACAACAGGGGATTCTCGGGGTCGCCAAATCGTGCGCCCATTCTTTTTTCCACCAGATCCAGCGCGACACGATACTCCTGCTCCAGCAGCGAAGGCAGCTTATTACCGCTCTGAAAAAATTCCCGGCAGGTACTAGTGGTGATGACGAAGCCAAAGGGAACGGGGAGGCCCAGGGCGGTCATTTCACACAGGTTCGCACCCTTCCCGCCCAGTAAATCCTGGTCGTCTTTGCTACCTTCGTTGAAGAGGTATACACGTTTTGCCATGGGTTAGAGCCTTGTCGCACCATCAATAAGTTCGCGAGTATAGCGCCTCGCTGTGACGCTTGGGAGCTTGAATCTCCGGTATTCGGCACCAGTTCGCACTACTGGATAGTTTCAAGCTCTCGCTGATTGAACCAGGCACAGCAATTTGGTCCGCTACAGGCGGTGAAGCTGTTATGATGCACACCGTCAATATACAGCCAATAAAGGGGTATCCATGTTTCGCGCAGTAATTTTGCTTTTAAGCCTGACGCTTGTCGCCTGTAGCAACGGCAATGGCGACAATACCAACGCCAACGATAGCAATAATACGGTACAGGAATCTCCCGCGCCGGACTTCACGACCGCCGATGCCTGGTTAGAGAGTTTCGTGGATGTTGAGCCTCTATTCCCGGGAGGCTCGATGGTGATCGTGGATAAGAAAAGAGGAATCATTCATCAGAGTGCTTTTGGCAACCAAACTGAAGAATCGCTGGTGCTGCTGGCGTCAACCAGCAAAGTACCCACCGTGATGTTACTGATGGCCTTGCATGAAGACGATGTCAACGTGAATTTTGATATACAGGCTGCGATCGCTAATTACCTGCCCTGGCAAGGGGTTTGGGATCCCGCGATTACTACTGAGCATCTGGTCTCAAACCGATCGGGCATTCCCGGCCTGGGCAACGTCTTCAGTCGGCCTGCCGACTATGGGGTGCATCTTTGCCAGTATTTACCCGTAGGGACCTTACAAGAGTGCGCGGAAAAGCTCTACACCACACCACTGCCCGCGCTCGCCAGTACGCCGGCGAATACGGCTTTTGACTATGGCGGAAGCGCGTGGCAACTCGCCGGTGCAGTGGCAGAACTAGTGGGAGGAGGAACATGGAATCAGCTTTGGGATCAGTACATAGGTGAACCTTGCGGACTGGAAATAGCGCGCTTTGGCAATATGCTGTCCGCAGTCAGCAGCTGGGAAGGCAATCCAGAGGGCTTGCTTGGTCAGGACAACCCCAATATGGAAGCCGGGTTGATGAGTAACCTGGAAGACTATGCGGCGTTGATTTCCCTGCATCTAAATGATGGCGCCTGTGGCGATACCCAGGTGCTTTCGCCTGAAGGCGTTGCTTTCATGCGTGAGGAACGCACACCGTCAGAGGGCGGTAGCCTCGGTTATGGGATGGGATGGTGGATTGTTCCAGCGTCGGAGGAAGATAGTGTTTATCTCTACGTAGACCCGGGGTTTTACGGTGCCGTTTCCTGGATAGATATAAAGCGTGAGTACGGCGGGGTCGCATTATTTGAAGAGTACAGCGGAACCGACGGCGGTATCGGCTCCCAAGGCGTGCTTGAACAATTGATTCCTATTATTGAGGAGGCCATCGACGCCGTTCGCTAATAGCCGAAGAAGAAGCGGCTTCCGCTGACCCTGCGCCCAGGCTTTATGCGAGGGTCGACGGCCTGGCAATAACCAGCAAAATATGCGGCGTCCGCTAGACGTGCAGGGCAGTGTTGCGGATTTCAGCGCCGCGCCAATAGCTCACTGAGGCGGTCGATCTCGGCCAAATCTGCAGTTGCCGGGACCATGAATAATTCCTCGCAACCTGCGGCTTCCGCATTGTCCAGGGCAGCCAGCACCGTATCGCTTGAGCTGCGGTGCACAGATTCAGCCATCATCGTCGCAATTTCCGGACCAGCGATAGCCAGGTACTCATAGACATAGTCGTAGAGTTTCTGCTGGCCTGCGTCGGCGAGGGTGTACCAGAAGCCGCCCATGCGGTAGGCCGCTTGTGTGCGGCCGGCGCGTTCCCATGCGTCATCGGCCATCTTGAATGTGCGGCTTAACTCCTCTTCTTCGCCGTTGCCTGACCATGCGTAGAGTCCGTCCGCCCATTGCGCGCAGCGTTCTATACTCGTGGGACCCATGGCCCCGGCCAGTAGTCGTGGGCCGCTTGTGTTGGTTGGCGTTGGCCCGATCATGCCACCGCCTTCGACGATCTCTTCACCGCGCCACACCTTGCGCATTTCTTCAATTTGCCGGTCCATTCGGCCGTAGCGGCCTTTAAATTTCGCACCCACCGCTTCATAGTCTTTTTCTCTACCACCATAGCCCACCGCAATACTGTTGACGCGACCGCCTGACAATATATCCATGGTGGCAATTTCTTTGGCTACGCGGGTTGCGCTATGCATGGGCAACACATACAGCGTGGGGGTGATTTCAACGCGAGTAGTGGCCATAGCGGCGGCGGCGAGTACCACGCGCATATCATAGGTCGGGCCATGAATTCTCTCCCCACAAGAGAGCGCATGGAAAGGCCCCTCATCAATGGCTTTAAACCAGGCTAAATAGTCCGCACGACTAAGGCCTGCTTTCATGTACGGCAGACAAACGCCGACTTTCATGGTTGATGCCATTGCTATGGATTCCCGTGATTGGTTGGTCATTGGATTGCAGTCTTTATAGTAGCTCACTCTCATGTCAAAACTGTTCAGCAATCTGAACCGCAGCACTATTGCGAGAGACAGTTGGCGATGGCGATGGCGGTAGGCGATAGTGGTAGGCGATGCGGCATGAGGATTTCGGCGTGCCTTGGATGTCAGCTCGATAAATCCGCGCACTTCCCGGATTTTTTGGTAGCTAGACACTCGCCCACGACAGTGACCTTGGGGTAAACTCCGTGCCCATATGAAAGCACAATCGCCAATAATCATCCGGTTCACCGTTCTGCTTGCAATCTTCGTATTGCTGGGCGGGTGCGGCACATCTCCGGCCAAAGAAAAAGCGGTGTTACAGGGCGACAACAGGGACGCGGTAAACTTCAGCGGTTCCTGGGAGTTGGATTACAGCCGGAGCGACAGTGCCCAGGAAAAGCTTGATGGCATTGTGCGCGAGCTCAACCGGGATGCTCAGCGGCGTGCGCAGGGAAATATGCGGCAAGGTCCTGGAGGCGGGCTCTTGATAAACGCGACCGGTAGCAACACTCGCTCCTCGATTTTGGGTGTGGTTCGGTTGGCGGATGAAATCACGCAGTCGCCGCTGCTGGAAATCAGTCAGGACCCACACAAGATCAGGGTGGAAAGAGAGGAAGAGTTCGATCTGACCTGTGAATTTTATCCCGGTGAACTGCGCCAGGTTGAGACCCCGTTTGGAACCGAAATCTGCGGCTGGAATGGTCATCAACTCGTGTTCAAGTTACTGCTGCCCGATGGTCTTAGCATCCAGCATGTGATGACCGGTGGGGCAGCGGGGCAGAAATTGAAGATTGCCACGACAGTAGTGTCCAGCCAGGTCTCTTTCCCCTTTACGTTAAATCGTGTCTTCAATCGCTTTGAGCCCGGCGATGACGGTTATCGATGCGAAGTAACACTAACCAGAGGCAGGGTATGTACGACAGAATCCCGTTGATCACATCGCACTTACGTCGCTTCGCGCGCGCGATGTATATTCTGGCGTGCCTGTTGGTTGTCTCACCTGTATACCCGGCAGTGGGAGCAACCGACGCAGGTGAACTGTCCGGGACGGAAGAGGCGCTTGACGTGGGGTTGTTGATCTTTGATCCGGGCATACCCGCCGATGAATCGACGCACAGCAAACTCGGTATTTTCCCGCGAATCCGCAATGCAGAAGCAAAGTATATGCCCGTGACCCTGCGGGGTGTATTGATGAATACCGGACATTGGGGGGCAGTGAGGGTATTGCCAGAAGCCTTGGAGTCTTCGGAGCTGTTGGTGACAGGCACCATACTCCACTCAGATGGTCAGCGCCTGGCGCTGCAAATAGAGGCTCGAGATGCCAGTGGAGCGCTGTGGCTGGACAAGGCCTATGTCGGCACGACGGAGCCTTCTGATTATCCGGTGAGGGCCCCCGGGGATCCGTTTCTGGATGTGTACCAGCAAATCGCCAGTGACCTTTTGTTCGCGCGCCGGCAAAAGAGTCCCAAAGAAGTGGCGCAGTTGCGTGAAATCGCGCTACTGCTTTATGCCCGTGGTCTAGCGCCTGAGGTCTTTGCGTCCTATTTGGCACGCACGCCGCAGGACGAAATTGCGCTGGTGCGCTTGCCCGCCGAGGGCGACCCCATGATTGCTCGGGTGGATCGCTTGAGAAATCAGGAATACCTGTTTATTGACACGGTCGACGAGCAGTACGCGAGATTAAGTGAGGAAATGGCTCCGACTTACAATCTATGGCGGCAATACAGTGCTGAGCAGGCTCTTTACCGCGAAGAGTATGAGGAGCGCGTGAGTAGTCGCGGCAGTCAGGGTCGACGAGGTTCCTTTGCGGCACTGGATCAAACCTATAACGCCTACAAGTGGTCCAAGATTCACGTGCAGGATCTCGATGAACTGGCCCTGGGCTTCAACAACGAAGTGGACCCTACGGTCATGGAAGTGAGTGGCACGGTATTCAGACTCAGTGGCTCTCTGGATGCGCAGTACACTGAATGGCGCGATATCCTACAGCGCATTTTTGCGTTAGAGACAGGTTTGGCGCCCGCGTCCTGAAGTCTGCTATGCTGCGCCAATGTCTAGCAACGATAAAGAACCCGATTCCTTTTTTGACTCTCTGCTCAAACTGACTGAACAAGTTGCCGGCGGGACCTTTGATCTTGCGCGCAATACAGCCACAATGACGGCCATGTTTGGCGAGACATGGGTGCGCAATACCCTGCTCAATAAATTTGAACCAGAGCGTCTCGAAGCGATGGCAGACGCGGGTCATTTCCTGCGTGATGCGCGGGAGACGGCAGGAATGTCCGTAAAAGATTTGTCTGAAAGCCTGGGTCTTACCGATCGGGGTGTATTGGAAGAGATAGAAAGCGGAAAAACTATCATGCCACTGGAATTGATGCTGCGTAGTGCGGCACTGCTGGCACGGCACGACCCCATTCCATTTCTCATCAAGTTCATGCGCACCTACAATCCGGCGCTGGAGCAGGCGCTTGACCAATGGGGCGTATTGGCGTTGCCCAAACAGTACGAGCGCGAGCGTCGCTTTGTTAATCTGGTGCGCCAGCATGACAAGCTGAGAACGCTGTCCGATGATGAGTACGTACGATTCATCGACTATATGGATAGTTCATGCAACCTGGTGCTGGATGTCATGCTCAAGGAAAAGGCGGCGAATCAACCCAAAGTAACTCATACCAAAGCCGGGGCGAAACCCAAGAAAAAAACTAACAAGACAACCAACAAGAAAACGAAAGCGAAGGCTAAAACGAAAACGAAATCTGCTCGAACAAAAACGACTCCTTGACCTCAAAAAAAGTCTTCCGCCGGGCAGTGTACAACACCCTAAAATAGTAAGTTCTTGCTGTATCAATAGACTATAAATTTTCTTTTATCAAAGAATGATGTATTTTTTAATGGATGAAAAATAGTGCCGGTGACAACGACAGAGGGTGATACCTGGTTCGCGACCTGCCCCAAAGGCGTCGAGGCGCTTCTAGCTGCGGAATTGTCGTCGTTAGGCGCATCAGACACCCGTGAAACCGTCGCGGGGGTACATTTCACTGGCCCCCGTGCGCTAGCATACCGTGCGTGTCTGTGGTCTCGATTAGCAAATCGTATTCTCTGGCCGCTGGGGGCGGTGGATGCGGCGGAGGGTGATACGCTTTATGTCGGGCTTCGCGACATTGACTGGGGAAGCTTGTTCACTCAGCACAACACTATCGCCATCCAATTTACCGGTGAGAACCGCAGTATTCGCAACACCCAGTTCGGCGCTCAGCGTAGCAAGGACGCTATCGTTGACTGGTTCGTGGCTGCTACGGGGCAGCGTCCTTCGGTGGATCGTGCCAAACCAGATGTGCGGATCAATATTCGTCTTGTGCGTGATAACGCGCATGTATCGATTGATCTCTCCGGTGGAAGTTTGCACCGACGTGGTTATCGACTGCGCGCGGGTGCCGCACCCCTGAAAGAAAATTTGGCGGCAGCTGTACTATTACGTGCCGACTGGCCCGGCATCGCCGCCCGCGGTGGTGCCCTTATTGATCCCCTGTGCGGATCGGCCACGCTGTTGGTTGAAGGGGCCATGATGGCTGCCGATATGGCGCCGGGATTGGGGCGCCCCCAGTTTGGTTTTGAGCATCTTCAAATGCATGACGTGGCGCAGTGGAAGGCGCTGCTGAGTGATGCCGGCAGTCGGGCGGAAAAGGGTTTGGCTTCGCGGCTCCCGGAATTTCGCGGCTACGACTGGGATCCGTCCGTCGTGCGTCGGGCACAGGAAAATATTGCTCAGCTGGGACTGGAAAAAATAGTTCGGGTGAGTTGTAAGCCAGTCTCTGAGTTAGAGAAACCTACACACATGCCATTGCCACTGGGCCTATTGGTTTGTAATCCCCCTTACGGTGAACGCATTGGTGAAAAAGAAAATCTGGTGCCGCTCTATCGGCAGTTGGGCGAAACTATGCTGACCGAGTTCCCCGGCTGGCACGCCGCCGTGCTGACGTCTGATCTCGAACTGGGGAAGGCCACAGGATTGCGCAGTCATAAGCGCTATGCCCTTTACAATGGTGCCATTGCTACCAGTTTGCTGTTGTTTGATCTGGGCGCAAATGAGTTCCGTGGTAGTGACAGCTCAGCCGAGAAAACAGAGGCGAAACAACCGGCACTTTCCGGGGGTGCGACCATGTTCGCCAATCGCATACGCAAGAATCGTAAGCGACTCTCGTCGTGGGTGAAGCGGGAGCAGATAGAGTGCTATCGACTGTACGACGCGGACATGCCCGAGTATGCGGTGGCAGTTGATGTATACGGTAAGCATTTGCACGTGGCTGAGTACCAGGCTCCCCGCGGGATATCGGAGGAAGCAGCCTTGCGCCGACTGGAAGAAGTGCGCTCGGCTTTGCCGCGGGCGCTGGACATTGCTGCCGATAATATCGTGTACAAGCAGCGCAGTCGCCAGCGGGGCGCGAAACAGTACACCCGTCAGGACAGTCGTGGCGAAATGCTCACTGTCAGGGAAGGGCAGGCACAGCTATTGGTCAATCTACATGACTACCTGGATACCGGTCTGTTCCTTGATCATCGCCCGTTGCGATTACGCATCGCACAGGAGGCAGTCGGTAGAGATTTTCTCAACCTCTTCTGTTATACGGGAAGTGCCTCGGTGCACGCGGCACTCGGTGGGGCGCACTCCACGACCAGTGTGGATTTGTCCAATACTTATCTCAATTGGTTACGCAAGAATCTCGCTGCGAATAAGCTGGATGAAACGCGTAACATATTGATTCGCGAGAATTGTCAGACCTGGCTAGCGCGGGAGAGCGGCCGTTATGATTTGATACTGTTAGACCCGCCGTCCTTCTCTAATTCAAAGGCGATGATTGACAGCTTTGACGTGCAGCGCGACCACGTTGATCTGATACGCCTGGCGATGGGAGTACTGCGTGGCGAAGGGCAGTGTTATTTTTCCAGCAACCGACGTGGATTCGAATTAGATGCAGCTTCGCTCGAAGAATTTCGCTGCGAGGACATCACTGGCGCAACCCTGGCAGAGGACTTTAAACGCAATCGCAAGATTCATTGTTGCTGGTTAATCAAGCATGCTGATAGCACCCAAAATTGACAGCTGCCCAATGATCCGAGCCTTGTGCCGTTAGCGGATGCCAACCTGACCTTATAAATACTATCCACATTTAGCAGTCTAGCCCTTATATTCCAGGGTTTTGTGTCGATGGACGATGCAAAACGTTACAAAAAGCTGTCTAACGTATTGATTAACGTCCAGAAATATTGAAGCTCTTTTTCATTGAAAGCACCGTCGCCTTTCGGCTCCTGGCCAGTTGAAATTCGTCAGCGAGTTACCTGTCCCCAAAGTTATCCACAGAAATGCCTGTGGATAACTAAATGCCGGCATCGCCAGAATTAGATGGCAGTCGTCTCCAAATGTGCTACCGCAGCGATGCACCTTCGGCAGAGGTTTTTTTGATTTGCGGCAGAAGCGCCCGGGCTAGCCTAAACTCTACTGTGGCTCGGCCAGTTTCAAAACCTGCTTACCCACATTACTGCCATTGAACAATCGCTTTAGAGTAGCGGGTATGTTGTCAAAGCCCTCCTGTTCGTCAACGCGCCAAGCGATTTCCCCTGCCAACACCCAATCGGTCAATGCATCGATGGCTTCCTGCGTGCGATCGAGAAAATCGAGCATGATGAAACCCTGCATGCGTATTCTTCGGCTCACCAGTAGCATGAGATTGTTCGGTCCCGGTTGTGGTGTTGTATCGTTGTAATTGGAAATTGCGCCACACAGGACAATGCGACCGAAATCTGCCATGTGCGCAATCCCAGCTTCCAGTGTAGTGCCGCCGACATTGTCGAAAAAGATGTCGACGCCGCTCGGACAGAGTTCACCAATACGCTGTTGCAGGTTTTCAGCTTTATAGTCGATTACCGCATCGAGTTTGCAGGTTGTGCTCAGCCACTCGCACTTTTCACTGCTGCCGGCGATACCAACTACCCGACAACCTTTCAAGCGCGCGATTTGTGCGACCACGGAACCCGTTGCGCCGGCCGCACCCGATACCAGCACTGTTTCTCCTGACTTCGGCTGTCCGACATCCAATAGCCCGAAATAGGCGGTGAGGCTGGTGCCGCCGAACACGCTTAACGCGAGCTCCGGTGGAGTACCTGCAGGGAGCGGAGTCGGCGGTATCAGTCCCGCTGGGTCGCCGATACTGTATTCCTGCCAGTTGGTAAGTCCCTGTACCAGAGTGCCGACTGGAAGCGTGTTGTTATCCGACTGCACCACCTGTCCCACGCCGCTAGCTCGCATGGGTTCACCGACGGCTACCGGCGGCAGGTAACTGGGTTCGTCGACCAGCCAACCGCGCATAGCGGGATCAAATCCCAGCATCAGGGTTTTTACCAATACCTGGCCGCTGGCAAGATCTGGCTCTGGCATAGGTGACTGTGCTAGTTCGAAGTGCTCTGGTCCGACCGATCCCTGAGGACGATCTTTCAGTAACCATTGCCTGTTGAGCTTTTCCATGAACTCTTCCTTCGCGCTATGAATTGACGAGAGTCGCTGTTGTCCCGGATGCATATTGACCGAGCGCGGTATTAGAGCACCTGCTGAGAACATTGAACAGGGTGAAGGGCACATGACACCGGGTTTGTGCTGTGTTCCAATCGCCCTGCTAACTACGATTGATGAAACCCTGATGAAATCTCTATTGATTGTCTATCACAGTCAGAGCGGTACCTGTGCGCAACTCGCCAGCGCAGCTCGACGTGGCGCGCAACAGGAGTCCGATATTGAGACGACTCTCCTGCGCGCGTGGGATGCTGGCACCAGGGACCTTGCAGCTGCCGATGGTTTGTTGTTGGTGATGGCTGAGAACTCTGGTGCGCTGTGTGGAACAATGAAAGATTTTCTTGATCGTACGTTCTATCCGGCAATTGCGCGCGGTCTGGTGCTGCCATACTCGCTGCTTATCAGCGCGGGTAACGATGGGCGCGGGGCACAGCGACAGGCCGAACGAATTCTCTCAGGATACCCGTTTGTACCTGCTGCGGAGCCGGTTATCTTGCGCGGAGAATTTAGCGCTGCGCATGAGATTGCGAGTGCAGAGCTAGGTGAGGCGTTTGCCACAGGTTTGTTGATGGGCATTTTTTAGTAGGAGCATAGAAATGAGTGAACCCACTGTAGAGAGCGCTCCCCAGGGATTTGAGCTACTACCGACGGGCCTGGGCTATACCGACAGTTTGCAGCCGAGCTACCGGCGCATCGACGGAGAAACCGCTAGCTTTGGTCTGGTGGTAGAGGCGCAACACTGCAATACCATGGGGATTTGTCACGGTGGCGTGCTAATGACACTGGCGGATATCTCCGCTGCCACGGGGGTTAACCTGGCGCGGGGTGTCACGGCGGGGAGTCCCACTGTGAATCTCAGTATTGATTACATTGCGTCAGCCCGTCTCGGCGAGTGGATTCACTCGACTGCAGAACACGTTAATTTAAAGCGTCGCTTTGGTTTTTGCAGTGGTGGTATATACAGTAACAAGGGCATCGTGGCGCGATTTAGTGGCACCTTTTATTTTCCCGACCACCAGGGCATGGGGAAGGATTGACGCAGTGGTGATGGTGTACTGCAGGATCAGAAAAGCTAAATAGGTGGTATATCCTGATGGGACTGTAGTGCTTCGATAAAAGCACGCGCAGCCCGTGACAGGCTGCGACCCTCGTGAAGCACTATACCCAGTGTGCGCTCGATAAGGGCATCGTGCAGCGGTAAGGTGGTCAGTGATGTGTCGCGCATACTTCGTGGCAGCACTGTCCACCCCAGTCCAACAGATGCCATCATGCGAATAGTCTCCAGGTAGTTGGTTGCGATCGCAATATTCATGGGCAGGCCGCGCTGGTCGAACAAATTCTTCACAATTTGTCCAGTGTAGGTATTGAGTCCCGGAAGAATAGCGGGGTGTTCGCTCAGCATCTCTAAACCTAACTTTTTATGACGTGATAGCGCATGCCCTTCCTGCACCATAAAATCCAGTGGGTCGGGCCAGACCGGGATGGTGACAATACGGTCGACAGCAACCGGCGCTAGAGTGACGATCGATAGTTCCACTTCGCCGCGCAAGGTGAGTTCGTAGGCCTGCTCCGAGTCCATAAAATCGATATCAATATGCACGGCCGGGAATGCTTTACTGAAAAAACTCAGTACCGGTGGCAATCGGTGCAACCCGATGTGATGACTCGTGGCCAGACGCAGGCGCCCCCGCACTTCGCCGGATAAATCACGCACTGATTGCTCGGCCGACTGTAATTCAAGTTGCACCGCCCGGGCATGGGGGAGGAGGGCTTCTCCCGCTTCGGTAGTGCGTATGTTTCGCCCGATACGATCGAATAGGCTGACGTTTAATTGCTCCTCAAGTTGTGCCACCCGTTTGCTCACCGCCGGCTGGGTCAGGTGCAGCTTTTCCGCGGCCAGGGAGAAAGACCCGGATTCAGCTACTAACAAGAAAGCTCTCAGGTTCTGGGTATCCATTTTAGTATTCCTATTTAGAATCTATAATATGAAAATAATAAATTTGAGTTATCCAAAAATCAAGTCCATAATTTGTATCCTGATGTGAATAGTGTGGATTGAGGCGGAATTAGGCCGATCTAGTCACTAAGGCCAGTACTGACCATCCCGAGCCCAGAAGTTTCTGAAGCGTTGATAGAGGTGCCCCATGAGCGGACAAACCCTGTACGACAAGTTATGGCATAACCATTTGGTAGAAGAGCGCGATGACGGCACAGCGCTGCTGTACATCGATCGCCAGCTGATTCACGAAGTGACCTCGCCGCAGGCGTTTGAAGGTTTGCGGCTGCACAATCGCAAGCCCTGGCGTGTGGATGCGAATTTTGCGGTTCCCGACCACAACGTGCCTACGGAAACCCATGAGCGCAGTGGCGGTGTCGCGGGTATTGCCGATCCAATTTCCAGACTGCAGGTACAAACATTGGATGACAACTGTCGCGATTTTGAGATCCTTGAATTTCAGGTCAACGATGTGCGTCAGGGTATTGTCCACGTGGTGGGTCCGGAGCAGGGCGTTACTCTCCCGGGCATGACCATCGTATGTGGGGACTCCCACACATCTACCCACGGTGCGCTGGGTGCGCTGGCGCACGGTATCGGAACATCCGAGGTGGAGCACGTAATGGCCACTCAGTGCCTGGTGCAGCAGAAAATGAAAAATATGCTGGTACGAGTAGACGGCCACTTGCAGATGGGCGTCACGGCTAAGGACGTAGTGCTGGCGATTATCGGAGAGATTGGTACGGCCGGCGGCACCCACCACGCCATTGAGTTTGGCGGCGAAGTGGTTCGAGCGCTCAGCATGGAAGGCCGTATGACCATTTGCAATATGGCGATCGAAGCGGGTGCGCGGGTTGGTTTGATCGGCGTGGATGAGACTACTGTCGAGTATGTGAAGGGGAGGCCCTATGCGCCTACCGGTCAGACCTGGGAGCAGGCTGTGGCTGCATGGAGCGAACTACACACAGACTCCGATGCACATTTTGATCGAGTCGTTGAGCTGCGCGGTGAAGACATTGAACCTCAGGTGACGTGGGGAACGTCCCCGGAAATGGTACTGCCGGTAAACGGCACCATACCCGATCCTGCAAGCATGGATAATGTCGGCAAACAGGCTGCCACTGAACGTGCACTGCACTACATGGGTTTGAAGGCGGGTATGAAGATTACCGACATTAAACTCGACACGGTGTTCATTGGTTCCTGCACCAACTCGCGGATCGAAGACCTGCGCGCTGCGGCAACTGTGGTGAAGGGCAAAAAGGTCTCGGCCACGGTCAAGCGCGCACTGGTAGTGCCTGGGTCCGGTAAGATCAAGCAACAGGCAGAGGAGGAAGGGCTGGACAAGATTTTCACCGAAGCGGGTATGGAATGGCGCGAGCCAGGTTGTTCCATGTGTCTGGCAATGAACTCGGACAAGTTGGGCGAAGGGGAGCATTGTGCCTCCACCTCTAACCGTAATTTCGAGGGGCGCCAGGGTTTCGGTGGTCGTACCCATCTGGTGAGTCCTGCTATGGCGGCGGCTGCGGCAGTGGCCGGACACTTTGTTGATATACGGAATTGGTAGGAGGCGAGGATAATGAAAAGTTTCACTGTATTAGAAGGGATTGCAGCTCCGATGGATCGGGCCAATGTGGATACCGACCTAATCATCCCCAAGCAATTTCTGAAATCGATCAAGCGCAGCGGCTTCGGGCCTTACTTGTTCGATGAAGTGCGCTATCTGGATCGGGGCGAGCCCGGGCAGGACTGTACTGATCGACCCCTCAACCCTGATTTCCCGCTTAATCAGCGGCGCTATCAAGGTGCTCGCGTGTTATTGACGCGGGAGAATTTCGGTTGTGGCTCCAGCCGCGAGCATGCGCCCTGGGCACTGGAGGACTATGGAATCCATTGCATTATCGCTCCGAGCTTCGCCGAAATTTTCTACAACAACTGTTTCAAGAACGGCATATTGCCGATCGAACTTGACGCTGCTGTGGTGAGCCGCTTATTCAGTGAGCTTTACGCTAGCGAGGGCTACAGTGAAGGCTTTATCCTAAAGGTCGACCTAGAAAAACAGACCGTGATAACACCGGCAGGTGAAGAGATCCACTTCGAGGTGGAAGCGTTTCGCAAGCACTGTCTGTTAAACGGTCTCGACGATATCGCCTTAACGCTGAAGAGCGCGGATGCTATTCACACCTTTGAGAAAAGTTGGCGTCAGAAGTCGCCCTGGTTGTTTGATGCGGTCAGTTAGTGGGGCTGCTCGGTAGCTCCACGCTAGCGGCATACTCAAGTGGTTTAGAGGGAAGGGACAGATGAGTAACCAATATGATGTAGCGGTTGTCGGTGCCACTGGGGCGGTCGGCGAGGTCATAATAAAAATTCTGGAGGACCGCGATTTTCCGGTTCGGAATCTTTACCTGCTCGCCAGTAGTCGGTCTGCGGGCAAGAGCGTGATGTTCAATGGCTCGGCGGTAAAAGTCACGGACCTGGCGGAGTTTGATTTTAGCCAGGTGCAAATTGGATTGTTTTCCGCTGGAAGCAGTATTTCGGCAAAGTACGCGCCAATTGCTGCAGATGCCGGTTGTGTGGTGATCGACAACACTTCGCACTTTCGTCAGGAAGATGATGTTCCCCTGGTGGTGCCTGAGGTAAACATTGAGGCACTGGCGCTCTACAGCGCGCGCAATATCATTGCCAACCCCAATTGTTCGACCATTCAGATGCTGGTGGCGCTAAAGCCCATTTACGACGCGGTTGGAATTGAGCGAATCAATGTTGCTACCTACCAGGCTGTCTCTGGTACCGGGAAAGAGGCGGTTGAGGAGCTGGCAGGCCAGACTGCCAAGCTACTTAACGGCCAAAGTATTGAAAGCAACGTGTATTCGAAGCAGATAGCCTTCAATGTAATACCGCACATCGATACCTTTCAGGAAAACGGCTACACCCGTGAAGAAATGAAGATGATCTGGGAGACCCAAAAAATATTCGATGACCCGGCCATTCAGGTGAATCCTACCTGCGCGCGGGTACCGGTGTTTTTTGGACACTCCGAGGCGGTGCACATCGAAACAGTGGACAAGATCTCTGCTGAGGAGGCGCGGGCCTTGCTGGATAATGCTCCGGGCGTGAGCGTGGTGGATGAGCGGGTTGACGGAGGCTATCCCACGCCGGTCTGTGAGGCCGCAGGGTCTGACCCCGTATACGTGGGGAGGATTCGGGAGGACATATCCCACCCAAAGGGTTTGAATCTCTGGATTGTGTCCGATAATGTGAGAAAAGGGGCCGCTTTAAATAGTGTGCAAATTGCCGAGAGCTTGGTGTCAACCTACCTTGATTAATGCTCGTAATTAACTGATACTTGGGGTGTTATTGGTATTTATGGAAGCGTAGTAAGGCGCTTGAACCACTACTATCGAATAGTAGTATCGATGTCTCTAAGGGTTTGTTAGATCAGGCGCTACACCCCAGACATCAGGTGGCCAGTAGCCGGCAAAAGGGGAGTCGGCTTTAATTCGCGGGTAAAATAATAAGGGGCTCGTATGGCTCGTAAAATTGCAGCTGTAGTGTTCTCGTTGAGTTGTCTCCAGGCGGGTTCAGTGATGGCTCTAGGCCTCGGTGAATTAAAGCTTGAATCCTTTCTCAATCAACCGCTCAATGCCAGTGTCGATCTGCTCAATATGGGCAATCTGCATCAGGATGAAGTGAAGGTTCGCCTTGCTACTCGGGACGATTTTAAAAAACTTGGGCTTGATCGCGCGTATTTCCTAACGAATATCACGTTTGAAGTTCTGCCCGACGGCAAGGGCGGCGCTCAGATTATTTTGTCGTCGGAGGATCCAGTTCTGGAGCCCTACCTCGATTTTGTGGTCGAGGCCCGCTGGCCTACCGGTCGTCTGCTGCGTGAATATACAGTTCTGGTTGATCCGCCGGTCTTTTCAGATGCAGCCATGGTTGTTTCTGCTAGTGAGCGCGTCGCAGAAGTCGACAATATTCCAGCGGCGGAAAAAAAAAGAACCATTGACCCCAGTGCTTCGGGAACCCAGGTAGATGTCCGTAGAACAGATCTGGCCCCGGGTGCCATGCCGCAGCGCGACTATAATTCGCGCACCGCGCTCTCGCCAGAACCCGGCAGCCGCTACATGGTTAGTCGAGATCAAACACTTTGGTCAATAGCCAGCCAGGCTAAACCGGAAGGGACCTCCGTGCACCAGACGATGCTGGATATCCAGCGACTCAACCCGAATGCCTTTATCAACGGTAATATCAATCGGATCAAGGCAGGCTATATCATTTACCTCCCCTCCGCTGGAGATATCAGTTCGGGTGATCTCTCCGGGGCGCTCGCAGAAGTGAGTGAGCAAAATGCCGCTTGGAGAGAAGGTCGCGATGCACAGTATGATGCCAGTGATGGTCCTTCGCTAAGCATCTCCGCCGATGAGTCGACGGGTGGTGTTGAGAGCAGTGCCAATGCGGCCGAAGCGTCTGCCACCGG
>TARA_R110002072_G_scaffold2011_1_pt1 | contig 18379 bp, 18 predicted proteins | sample TARA_R110002072 | Tara Oceans TARA_R110002072 (sample SAMEA4397118) | marine metagenome | biome: Polar Biome; feature: [SRF] surface water layer (ENVO:00010504); material: water (ENVO:00002006), including particulate matter (ENVO:01000060) such as... | depth 5 m | reverse complement strand
GGATGTTGAACAATAGACGCGTGGGATCTTGAATCGCTTGAAAAAACCTGTGTCAAAAGCAGATATTCGTGACGAACTTCTCCAGGAGACCGAACAGTTCCTGAAGAAGGGCGGCAGCGTGAACAAGATTCCCCAGGGGCTCTCGGGGAAAGATCCGGGAGATCCCCCGGCGTATCTCAACCGGCGGCTTTTTATTGAGCCCAAGGCGGCACGCACCCTGGTGCCGGAAGTCGTGGCTGCCATCGAGGCGCGGCGCAAAGAAAAATATCGCCCCAGACCCCAGCCAAAACCTCGCACGCCACGCCCCCGCCGAAAAGTTATCTATGATGATTTTGGTGAACCACTGCGGCGGGTCTGGACAGAGGATTGAACTAACCAAGTTTCAATTGTATGAGAGTTCGCGCTGAGCTTGCAGGCGCCATCGCCGACAGCTAGTTTGCCTATCTATTGAAAAGGAGAATAATTTTGAGCACTGAGATCACACCATTCCGTGTCGATATCCCCGCAGCGGACCTGCTAGACCTGAAGCAACGCCTCGACAATACACGCTGGCCAGAGCGGGAAACCTGCGATGACTGGAGCCAGGGCATCCCACTGGCCTATACCAAAGAGTTGGCCAGCTACTGGGCGACCGATTACGACTGGCGACGCTTTGAAGCAAAACTCAACAGCTGGCCACAGTTTATGACCAACATCGAGGGCATAGACATCCATTTCATTCACTGCAAGAGCCCGCACGACAACGCCCTGCCCCTTATCATTTCCCATGGCTGGCCGGGCTCTATTGTCGAGTTTCACAAAATCATCGACGCGCTGACCAATCCGACGGCCCACGGCGGCAAGCAGGAAGACGCGTTCCATGTCGTGGCACCATGCCTACCGGGTTATGGGTTCTCCGGCAAACCCCAGAGCACCGGCACCTCGGTCGAGAAGATAGGCCGCATGTGGGGCGAGCTGATGAGTCGGCTGGGTTACGCGCGCTACGTCGCTCAGGGCGGCGATTGGGGCAGCATGATCACACAGAGTATGGGCATTACCGAGACAGAGCACTGCGCGGGCATCCACATCAATATGCCCATTGTCGCGCCGGACCCCGACACCATGGCGGACCTTACCGAGCGCGAACAGGCTGCGCTGGCCGACATGGGCGTTTACGGAGATACCGGGTCCGGCTACTCCAAGCAACAGTCGACCTACCCGCAGACGCTCGCCTATGGCCTGGCGGACTCACCCGTAGGACAGATGGCGTGGGTGGTGGAAAAATTCTACGTGTGGACGGATTGCGAGGCCAACGGCAGCAAGCATCCGGAAAATGTTCTCACCAAAGATGAACTGCTCGACAACGTGATGATGTATTGGCTGAACAATGCCGCTGGCAGTTCCGCGCGCCTGTACTGGGAGAGTTTCAACAATCCCGGTATGGACCCGATATCGATGCCGGTAGGCTGCTCCATTTTCCCCAGGGAAATTTTTCGCAGCAGTCGCCGCTGGGCCGAGAAGCGCTTCACCAACCTCATTCACTGGAATGAATTGGAGCGCGGTGGGCATTTCGCAGCACTGGAACAACCGGAGCTGTTTGTGCAGGAAGTACGCAATTGCTTCAGGGTGCTGCGCTGAACAGCAACGGGATAGCCAGCGAAGTCTAGTGCTCGTTGTACTCTTCGCTGGTGTTCAGGGAGCTGCTGAAGGATGTCGACGCTGGCGCTTTTTCTTCGCGCTCGGCGTGTGGATTTGCAGGTTCCGTCTTCTTGAACAGCGGGTCGTCGTGAATCATTCGTTTAAATACCGCCTCTGCTCGCTGCACCACGGGCGCCAGCGACGATGGCGGCGCGCTGTCCATATCAATCACTGAGCTCGACTCTTCGCCTTCGTCTTCGAAACGGTCGGGCTGCTGCTGTGTATGCAGGCGCTCAGCGGGGGCGGCCTCGGCTCGCGCCTCAACCTGGTCCGGCGGCAGAAAAACAGGCGGCCTGGGCTCGCGCTCGGCCAGTTGTGAGGCGCTGGACCTGAGTTCCTCGACATGGGGCTGGCGTGTGCGCAGTGGTGTCTCACGCAGATTGGGCGCCGGCGCCGGTGTAATCACTTCGCCCAGTTCAAAGGTTGAGGCCTTGCCGCCCACGCCACTGCTGCCAATGAACTCGAGATTCTCCAGTGTGTCGTCGGCGACCTTTTCTGGCGCGGGATTGTCGCGAGATTCCTGCGCTGGCGGGACGATGCGAGGCTTGCCGATACGCGCCAGGCTCGGCGTATGACCCGGCGGCTTGCCATTGCGGTAGCTACCGGGCTTGAGCTGCCTCGCCTGCTCGGCGAGCGTACTGTTGCCGGAGCCTGTGAGGTAGCCTGTATTGGTGTGCCCCGAGGCGACATTGTCACGGTAGGCGGTAGCGGAAAACTGTGACCTGCCAGCGCTATCTGAATCGAACGGCGCTGCGGCACCAGCGCCACTGGCCACCCGCAATTGGGGCACTTCCACTACGGCTTCCGGAGCAACTGCTTCGAACTGCTCAGCATCAATCTGCTGATCGCGATGCGGTTGATCGTCACGGCTGTTCTCGTCGAGTTGTCGATCTGAAAGCGCGCGCTGTTTGAGCACTTCACTGGCACACTCTGCCCAGCGACCGAAATGTACGGACTCGGAAGGATCCGGCATGCGGTGCTTGCGGAACTCGCTCATCGCACTCAGGAAGCGCTTGAGTACCGCCCTGAAATAATAAATGTGATCCTCTGTCTGCAACGGCACTACCTCAGAGCCGCCCCGGATGATCAACATCTGGGCCGGCAACTGACCCTGCAAATTGGCCAGTAATTCAGCGGCGAAACAGAGCCGAAAAGGAGAATGCAGGGAGTTGTCCGCGCGCGTATCACACGGGATATAGAGGAAATCACCAAGCTCGGAGAATCCGCTGGTGCGCATCAACAAATCGACAGTTCCGGACAAGCTATCGACAGCCAGTTGGCCATTGACGATGAAATCAGCGCCGGTGCGCATCGCCTCCAACGTGGCAATACGTCGATCGGGCTCGTCGTCTTGAGCGTCGACAAGGGCGACATTCCGGCCCTCCGCACGCAGGGTCGCAACGATGTCACTCTGTTGCGGTGATTGCGGATAGGTGGCGATACTGTCCAGATCGGGCGGGATACCGTGATCCGGGTTTTCCAGGGTCAGGCGCTCCATCCAGACAGCGAATGGCGACTCCCGATACAGGACGAGGTCGTCCGGGGTATAGGTTATGGCGTTGTCGACAATGTAGCGATACATGGTTATAGGTCGCTTCCCCACGAGCCCTCTAATGGCATAGGCCAATACTCGCCCATGCCGATTGTCTAGTTATATCTGAATGCCCCGCCACTGTCCACGCCCGCGAAGATAAACTGCCCCGGCTTGGTCACCGCATCAGGGCGCCCGGTAGACGGTCGCCCCTCCTATCACCGTGCGCTCCACCTTGAGGTCACGCATGGCCTTCGGGTCATCCAGGATGTCGCCGGACAGCACCACCAGATCGGCATATTTACCCGGATTGAGAGAGCCCCTGTTGGATTCCTGGAACACCTGCCAGGCCGCGTCGATAGTGACCGCGCGCAAGGCATCCATGACACTGATGCGCTGCTGCGGACCGAGCACATCACCGGAAGTGGTCTCCCGGAAGACCTGGCTCCATACCGCCTGTAGCGGTTGCATCGGGGTGACCGGTGTATCGAGATGGGAACTGAAATGCAAACCGTAATCCAGCGCCCATTTGGAAGGGCTGATCTGTGCAGCGCGCTGCGGCCCCAGGAAGATGTCCCGATGCCGGTCGCCCCAATACCAGGTGTGGGCAGTAAAAAAGCTGGGCGTGACACCCAGGGCCTTCATCCGCGCGATCTGGTCTTCCCGCGCCATCTGGGCATGTATCAGTATCATGCGCGGGTCCTCGACCGGGTGCACTTTCTGGGCGGCCTCAAACGCATCGAGGATATCCTCGATAGCGGCATCGCCATTTCCGTGGATCGCGAGTTGGTAGCCGGCCTTGTGCAGTGCTTCCACCTGGGCGAACAGTTCCTCTCGCGACAGGGTGGGGTAACCTCGGTAGTTGGCGTCTCCGTGATAAGGGGTGAAATAGGGCTCACTCAGGTAGCCTGTATAGCCCTGTATGCTGCCATCGGCGACGAGTTTCACCGCACCCATGGTCAGCTTTTCACCGTTGTAATCCGCGGGATCGTACTCGCCGTCGAACAGCGCCTCACCCCACTCTGTTTCGAACGGGAACAGAATCAAGCGCTGGGGAATCACACCGAGCCAGCTCAACCACGACAGACCCTGCGCCAACGGCTTGCTGACGCCGCCCGACTGGGCTGTCGTCACACCCATCGCCGAGTACTCGTTAGCTGCAGCCTTCATCAGACGATACGTGTCGGACAAACTCAGGTCCTGCATCTCGCGCACGATGCCCAATCTGGCCGTCTCTTCCAGCAGGCCATTGGGCTCGCGCGAATCCGGCATGCGGCCTATCACCCCGCCTTCCGGGTCAGGGGTATCCGCATCGATGCCGACGCGCGCCAGCGCCACACTGTTTGCCACCAGCATGTGGCCGGAGACATGCATCGCCACCACCGGGTGCTCGGTGGAGACACTGTCCAGTTCTTCACGGGTCGGGTGGCGCATTTCTGCCAGCAGGGTGTCGTCGTAGCCGAAGCCACTCACCCAGTCTCCCGGTTCAGTTGCCGCGGCCTGCTCCCGAAGTGTCGCCAGCACCTGTTCGATGGTGAGCTTATCCCCAATCGGCGGGCTGTTGAGGTCGGCCGCTATCACGCTCATTCCCGAGCCCGGGAAATGGCCGTGCGCATCGATGAAACCGGGCAGCATCGTACGCCCATGAAGATCCACTACCTCGGTCTCAGCATCGACCAGTGCCATGATCTCTGCGGTGGTGCCCACTTTCTCAATGCGCTCACCGCGTGTCGACAGAGCCTCAACCAGTGGATTGTTCAGATCCATTGTCAGGATGCTGCCGTTGATAAACACCTGGTGCACCGGTGCCTGCGGTGTCCGAGTGGCGATCTGGAACAGCACCGCGAGCCCCACGAACAGGGCCAGTGCGACCAGCAAGCGTGTTTTCCATGTCATTTCGAGAGCCTCACGCAACCTTTCCCATCAAAATATCGGCCAGTTGCGCCCGGTGCCAAGCGGCATCGCCCCACAGCAGTTGGCTGTGCTTCTGTCGCTTGAAGAACAGGTGAACGAAACACTCCCAGGTAAACCCTATACCGCCGTGGTACTGCACCGACCGACCAGAGGCAAAGGCCGCTGTCTCACTGGCCGCGGCTTTCGCCATATGGGCAGCCTGTGCCGCGTTGGCAGGCTCGGCATCACAGGCGCAGGCGGCGTTGTATACCAGTGATTTACACTGGTCGATCATAATCATCACATCCACCAGCGGATGCTTCACCGCCTGGAAAAATCCCAGCGGCCGCTCAAACTGCTGGCGCGTATTCACATACTCCACCGTCGTTTGCAGCTGCCACTCAGCAGCGCCGGTAATATCCGCCGCCAGCAGCGTCCAGATCGCGGGCATCGCTCGCGTCAACGCTGCAAGACCATCAGTAGTGACTTGCTCCGCGGCCACGTTGTCGAAGATGATATGCGCCTGGTCGCGGGTCAGGTCGACAATCGCATCCGGTGCCACAGTGACTCCGGCCGCATCACTGGCTACCCAGTACAGCGACTGCCCGGAGCTGGTCTTCGCACTCACCAGCAGGCGATCCACCTTGCGCGCATCCTGCACGAACCAGGCAGTGCCATTCAGCTTGCCCTGCTCGCAGACCACATCGGTGTCTGCCAGATTCCACGAACCGAGCCGATTGGTGATCGCCAGGCTCGCCGTCTGTCCCTCGGCAATTTCTGCCAGTGCCGCCTCACCGCTACTGCCGCAGGCTGAGAGGACATAGGTTGCGGCCAGCGTGGATAACAGCGGACAGGGAAAAGCGGCTCGCCCCAGTTCCTCGACCAGTCCGGCCACTGCGACCACGGGCATGCCAATGCCTCCGGCAGACTCGGGCACGGCCAGTGAGGTCCAGCCCAATTCCACCATCTGTTGCCATAACGCCCTGTCCCACACGCTGTCACTCATGCGCTCGGGATTGGGGTCGGAGGCGACCATGCGATGCAGTTTATCGGCGGGGAAGTGTTCGGTAAAAAACTTGCGGGCCGAGTCTTTCAGCATCGCCGCCTCTTCGCCAAATCCAAAATTGTCCGGTTGTGTCATGTCCTGTCCCCTATTTCGATTTCGCCAGGCCGAGTACGCGCTCGCCGAGAATATTGCGCTGCACCTCACTGGTTCCCGCGGCAATCGTCATGCCATAGGAATTCATATACGCCATCGGCCACTGTCCGCCCGCCGGGGCGTTCTCATCCGCGAGATACAGCGACGCACTGGCGCCCTCGACTTCCACGGCGAGCGCCGCCGTATCCTGCGAGATTTCACTGGCCAGCAATTTGTTCTGCAACTGCAGGCGCAATGGGTGGTCCTGCAGCGCAGGGACGCGCGCCCGACGCTGGTTCTGCGCCAGCCCCTGCTCCCTGATCACCTGTTGCATCACCCGATCGCGGATCAGCGGATCCTCCGACGCCGGCCGGCCGTTGCGCGTTGTACTGCGCGCGAGCTCAATCAGGTTTGCGGTATTGGTGGCATGGGTAGACTTGCTCTTCATGCCGCCGGCACGTGGCGTCTGTAACTCGCCTGCCCCGCGCTCGTGCAACAGTGTGGTCATAGCCACCTGCCAACCCCGGCCCAGTTCATCCAGGCGAAAGCTGTCGTCGACTTCGAGGTCTTCGAAAATCACCTCGTTGAACCCCGTCTCTCCGGTAATCTTGATCAGCGGCCGCACGGTGACACCTTTGCCAAGCGCGGCGCGAATGGGCACGACGAAATAGGATAAGCCATCGTATTTGTGAGACTTGTCAGTGCGCAGCAACAGGATCATCCACTCGGCAAAGTGCGCCAGCGATGTCCACACCTTGTGGCCGTTGATGACCCATTTGTCACCCTTGCGTTCGGCGAACGTCTGCACACTGGCGAGGTCGGAGCCGGCCCCGGGCTCGCTGAAACCCTGGCACCAGATATCTTCGCCAGAAAACAGCCGCGGCAGCAGGCGTTCTTTTAACGCGTCCTGCCCGTGGTAATAAACTGTAGGGGCAGCCATACCCAGGCCGATTACATTGGGCAGGTAGGGTGTTCGCGCCCGGATCATTTCCTCGTTGGCGACACGCTGGCAGTCACTGCGACCACCGCCACCGACCGCCACGGCGTAGTCGCAGCCGATCAGCCCGGCATCGTAGGCGGACTTCTGCCACGCCTGCAAATAGGTCATTTGCGGTTCCGTCATGATTTCCAGTGGTGACAGCGGTAACCTCACTGTCGGCTCTGCCGGCTTGTTCGCCTGCAGCCAGTCGCGGCAATACAGGCGAAACTCCGCCTGTTCCTGCGTATCTTGGCGGGCACTTTCTGACATAACTTGCTCCCTGATCCTTACTAGTAGTGTGGCGGTTTTTCATCCAGCGGTGCACTTGCGTTGCCCGCTTCGTGGTTGTTCTCATACTCCTGCTGGCGCGTGCGCAGCAGTTCGACCTGCCGCCTCAGCAACAGAATTTCCTGCTGTTGCTGTGACAGCGCTGCATCGAGGCTACTCAGCGCATCTTCCTGAAAGGCGAGCTTGCTCTGCAGTTCCATCATCTGGTGTTTAAGCGTATCGACGTCTGCAGACATTCCACATGTTCTCCTGAAAATCCCGGCTTGCACGGGCACCGCGGCCTAATATACTGCCCGCTTTACGATAAATACACGGTCATACGATGAGTAAACGAAAAAACAACGGCAGCCGGCTGGTCTATTCCACCGACGCTGGCCGACTTTGCCCGCAGTGCCAGCGGCCTGTAGCAGGGTGCGTGTGCGGCAAGGACAAGCCCGCTGCCAACGGCGACGGCATTGTGCGCCTGCACCGGGAAACCAAAGGGCGCGGCGGCAAGGCGGTCACGCTGGTAAAGGGCTTGCCGCTGTCAGGCGATGCGCTGAAGAACCTCGCCAGCCAGTTGAAGAAAAAATGCGGTGTCGGCGGCGCCCTGAAAGACGATGTTGTGGAAATCCAGGGTGATCAGCGCGACTTGCTGAAAACCGAATTAGAAAAACTTGGCTACACCGTCAAAATTGCCGGCGGTTGAATAGATTCCGGATATTTTCCACCATTTGCGGTATTTCACGATCAATTTCAGGATTTTCTCGTATCTGTCGCTCGAAAATTTCCCTTGTCGCACTAAAATAAAGATAGCTTAGCGACGTTTCCCAAAATCTATGTGAATTAACCCCTACAACTCTTTATTTTTATTGGTATTTATTATTTTCTGTGCTAAAAAGTCCCTTGTGAGCCTGGAAAAGACCCGAACTGGTTAGTATCTCCAGCCGAATCTGACGATAACCGGGCCGCAATGACAATAAGAATGAAACAGCAGTGCCTGACGGATTAGTCATCCCTGCGAGGAATGGGTTATGTACGTTACTGCAGACCATATCAGAGACCACGTTATTCGTCCCACCCTGGAATATATGGGCGCCTGGACACCCGCCCGTGAAACCTTTCTGCTCAACGCCGCGATCAGCGCGCCCGATGTCGGACTGTTCTGTGCCAGAACGGAAGGCCTGGGGCTGTTCAACATCACGGCCGCGCAGCACCGGGATTTGTGGGATAGGTACCTGGCGTTCAACCCGGATCTGGCGAGCCGGGTGCGGGGGCTGGCCAGCCAGCGCGCGTTCCTGAGCGACCCCGACAGCGAGTTGCAAACCAACCTCAGCTATTGCACTGCGATAGCCTGGCTGATGCAACAGCGCGCGGGTGGCATCACGGAGCAACAGGCTGAGAACACCGCGCTCGCGCGTGCCTGAGACTGTCCCGGCGCCTGCCACCGCGACCTAGCGCGGGCGGTAGCAGATGGATTACGCCTGATTTGTCGTCAGACGCCGCGTTGCATGGCCTCCCAGACCGGGAGATCCCCGGGTCGATCAATATCGACCAGCGGTGGCAACGCCGCCCATCGAACACCTTCGCGCGACAGTGCCGCAGTGGTTTCCCGATAGACCCGGGCACTGCCCCAGGACATTCCCTGGAAGATTTCCCGCCGGATCGCGGTGGCGCCGATCAACACATAGCCGCCGTCATCTGCCGGCCCCAACACCACCGGCGCCGTGCGCAGCGACGCCACCGCCTGCGCAAGGTAGCCGGCATCGATAGCCGGGCAGTCGCTACCCACCAGTATCACCGCGGTATACCGCGCCAATCCACAGCGCAGCGCGTTGTACATCCGCTGCCCCAGATCCGCTCCTCGCTGGCGCAGCACGCGGTTCACCCCCATGGCCTGACACTCGGCGAACAGCGGGTGATCCCTGTCCCCCGTCACCGACAGTTCCACCGCACCCAGTTCACTGCCGAGCAACTGCCGGCAGGTCCAACGTGTGAGCTCGCAGTGAAGATCGCAAGCCTGTTCCGCTGAGAGATGGGGCAACATACGCGTTTTCACCTGTCCCGGCTGTGGCGCGCGCGAGAATTGAATCAGCAGCACACCGTCGCGCCGCTGGAGGGGCCGTTCAGCGCCCATAGTAGTGCCGCCACAATCGCTCCGGTGCAACTCCCAGAAAATAGGCCAATCGCAGCAGCCACATTCTCACTACGGTCCTGACCAAACCGCCCTGCTCCCAGCGCCGACTCGAGGTCACCACAGGCTCGCGGATTACCAGTGGCCGAGCGAACCGGCGCAGGCGTTTGCAGCAGGCGATATCCTCCATCAGCGGCACGTCATCAAAGCCACCGATACCGCCAAACAGCGCCTGTTGCACGAATATCATCTGGTCGCCGGTGGCGACTGAGGTCACACTGGATCGCTGATTCATACACCACTCAATCACCCTGAAAGGCCACTGCCCTCCGCTCAGGCGCACCCGGCAAAAACCCCACAGCGGCTGTGCAGCCAGCTGCGAGTCCAGCGTGTCGGCACCGACGCTGGGATAACTGTCGGCGTGCAAAAAAAACAGATAGGGCCGCGATGCCGCCTGTGCACCCAGGTTCATCTGGCGGGCGCGACCGCGATCACCGGCCAGCAGTTGGTCACACAGCGGCCGCGCTGCACCTACTGTATCGTCGCGGCTACCGCCATCGACCACGATAAGTTCGCTGTGCGGATACTGGCGGCGCAGGTCGCGCAACAACCCGGCCACGCGCTCCTCCTCGTTCAGCACCGGGATGACAAAACTGACCGCAGCGGACATCAGGCTACCAGTGCGCCACCGCAACTGCTGCCCTGCCCCGCCGTGCAACCGTAGCAATGCTCTGCGGTATGGACGGCTTCGCCCTCAACATCCGGGTCGTGCAGCAGATCGCGGATATGGCGCCGCCGATCGCTGGCCAGCATCGGCATGTCGAGCATCTGGTTGAAATCACAGTCGTACAGATAGCCGCGCCAATCCACGCTGACCAGGCTGCGACACATCAGGGTGGGGACATTGTCAGCGCTGTAGTTGTCGCGCAGCAGGCGCATATACTCGTGGTACTGCCCCTGCGCCAGCAACACAGCACCAAAGCGGCTGATCGGCATATTGGTAATCGTGAACAGTTCGTTGAAGCGAATGCCAAAGCGGGCGGCCAGCTCGCGGCGGTAGTCTGCCTCCAGCCCCTGTTGCGGCGGGGGTAATACCGGCCCCACCGGGTTGTAGACCAGGTTCAGGATCAACTCGGAACCGTACCCCAGCGCGTTCAGTTGGCGCAGCGCTTCAATACTCGTGTCATAGACGCCCTTACCGCGCTGCGCTTCGACGTTATCCTGCAGGTAACACGGCAGCGACGCACTGATCTCTACCTGCTGCCCGGCGAGAAACTCGCCCAAGTCTTCCTGCCCTGGCTCCATCAACACGGTGAGGTTGCAGCGATCAATCACCCGCACACCCAACCGACGCGCGGCGCGCACAAGATACCGGAAATGCGGATTCAACTCTGGTGCGCCGCCGGTCAGGTCCAGTGTCCGTATGCCTTTGCGCTGCACCAGCGCCAGTATCAGCTCGATCGTCTCGGCATCCATCTGCTCGGTGCGTGTTGGTCCGGCGTTGACATGGCAGTGTACGCAGCTGAGATTGCACAGATAGCCGAGGTTGACCTGCAGGGTATCCAGTGTCGCCCGGTACACCGGGGGGAAGTCACTGTGTAGTAAGAGCGGACGTGTATCGAGCATAGCTTGTGAGTAGTCCTTGTAAAAAAATGCGCCGGGGCCTGCCGCGCCACGGGAATCAGTAACGGGCCTCGCGTTCCTGAGGCGTCAGCAGGCTCTGTGGCTCGCCCTGCATATACTGGAATATTACATTATAGGACAGCACTGCCTGCACATAGTTGCGCGTTTCCTTGTAGGGAATGGTCTCCACCCAGAACTCTACCGGCAGCCCCTCCCCTACCTTATCGCGCCAGCGATCAACGCGATGGGGGCCGGCATTGTACGCCGTCAGCGCAAACACCCGGTTGCCGCCAAAACGATCCAGCAGTTCACGGTAGTACGCAGTACCCAGCAGCACATTGTGCTCGACATCAAACAGATCGGCTGTTGTGTGTCGCTGCTGCAACGACGCGGCCACCGCCTTGCCAGTGGCGGGCATGATCTGCATCAGGCCGCGCGCGCCGACCGGAGATTGTGCGCCGGCAAAAAACGCGCTCTCGCGCCGGGCGATCGCCATTAACTCGGTGCTGGGCACCTCACGCAGGGTTGCATTTCTGCTAAAGACCTCCTGATAGGGTGTCGGAAAACGCTGGTCGAGCGCATCCCACGTCCTGGCGCGAGTCGCGGCATCGATCCCCATCCGGTACCAGCCTTTCTGTGTCGCCAGCAGTGCGAGATCCTGCTGCTGTTCCTGATCGTGTGTGTCCTGCAACACCTTGTACCACTCCGAATGCGCCAGCCTCTCATCGCCGTGGTACTTCAGCTCCTCGATGCGCAACACGGCGGGCAGTTCGTTCACCATTGCTGAACCCGAGGCTACCAGCGGCTGGTGATTAAGGGCGTACGCTCGGCCGAGGCGGTCGGCGGCTAGAAAGCCGTAGTAATCGCGCTCACCGGCCAGTTCCACCAGCGCCGCATTCCCCGCCTCTGTCTCGCCGCGCTGCACCATTGCCAGCGCCTGCCAGTAACGCCAGACCGTCTCGTTGCGAGCAGACTCCGACAGCAGCGGCAGGGTGCGCTCCAGCGCGTCCCAATCCTGCTCTCGCAACGCCCAGCGCAGGCGAATGCCCGTCAGTTTGTCGTCCTGCAACCGGGCCAGCGCACCGTCGAGCCAATCACTGTGAGCCGCGTCGCGCGCGAACAGGCTCTGCAGCGCAATGGCAGTTTCGACCTGCCGCGTCTGCTCGGCATCAAACTCAAGTTGCTGTTGCAGTTGCAGCCAGTTGGCGAGAGCCTGGTCCGGGCTGGAACTGGCCAGATACGCCAACCCCCGACTGGCAATATCCGCTGAGTAGCGACTATCGGCATCCAGCGGCTGGCTGGCGACGGACCGTGGCTTGTGGTAGACGGCCAGCAGTGTCTCCACCTGCGGGCGCAGTTGCGCGCTACTTTTTTTCGCGACGTATTGCAGCAGCGAGCTTTCGCGCGCATCGAACGCGTTGAGTAGGCGAGCCCACACCATTTCATCGGTGATGCCACCGGCACCCTGCCAGGCGGCGAAAAGTGGGTCACAGGCAGCCGGCTGCGATTCACCGACCACCCACAGCCGGGAGGCTCCCTCCCAGGCGGCCTCTTTATTGCCCTGCGCCAGTTGTGCGCGGAAAAAATAGCACTTCAGGTCCGTGCTGTTGGGCTCCTGCGGCATGACTTGCAGCAACGACTGCCAGTGGCCGGCCCTGCCCACGGCGCGCAGGTACGCACCCAGATAGCGGATGGCCAGAGGGCTATCCGCACTGCGCGCCAGAAACTGCTTGGCCGTGACCGGGCTTACCCCATCACCCTGCCTGAGAAGTTGGCCGTAATCGAGATAAATCGCCAGCGGGTAGTCGTCCAACTGCGCGCGCAACCGCTGGTATTGCGCCGCGTCGCCCTGTTGCGTGGCCTGACGCGCCCCGGCATAGGCGAGGCGCTGCTCGGACAGAGTCGGTGTGGAAGCCTGTGCCGCGCCCGCCCCCACCGCGAGTAGCATCAGGAAAATACCTGTGAATCGACCGCTGCGCTGCCGCAAAAAATTGCCCTCCCCTCACTTCGCCCGGCAAACGGGGCGCGCCCCGGTATCGGCTTGAACGGTTGATAGAGTGATATGGGCGCAGCGACATTGCAAGCTTGCGAGAGTAATTCACGCAGTGCCTGTCGCTCAGAAGAACAGACCCAGTGTCGGCAATTCGATATTGGCGTAATCCAGTATGACCTCGCGGCGACAGAGGCGAAATCCATTGTCCATCGCCGCCAGTGTGTCGCGGCGCTGCCCGCTGTAGAGCACGTTATCGCACCCGGGGCGGGCGTAGTAGAGATGGAAATTGCTGACGATGGACAGGCTCTGCGCCGCGCTCGCGGTGTCGCCAACGTCCCCGGCGCCATCCCGCGCCAGCAATTCGATATTGCCGATCAGGCGGCGGGTGCGTGCGGGCGGATTCTCGGACCAGGAGTTGACCTTATAGGCGCGCTCGGCCCGCAGCGCCAACAGCAGGTAGTTTTCCTCGCGCAGCGGGCAACCCATCGAATTATCCCCCTCCAGTTCCCGCTCCACACTGATCATCGCCTCCTGCCCACGGTCGCGATTGTGCACCTGCACATTCACTCGCGAGGGCACGAGGTAACGGATATCCTCACTGAGCAGCGCCAGCCATTGCCTGTACTGGCGGTTGTCCAACAGGCGCGCCTCGTGAAAATAAAAGCGCTCCAACTCCCGCTGCTGCTGCGGTGTGGTCTCAAGTGACGCTGCGCTCACAATGCATCCTCCACTGCCAGCAGTTCATCGCGCCAGCGCGTATAAAAGTGTCGCGCGTAAAACTCGTTCGCCGTCACGCTGACCAGCCCGGGCATGTCGGGATGTGACTGTTCCTCGCCCAGGCCGAGACCATAGAAATAAGGCCTGTCATCGGCAAAATCGATGTTGCTGCCGAGAAACTGCTGGCTCCATACTTCCGAATCCTCCTGCTCGAGCATGCCGGCTGGCCCAAAGAAAGCGCTGTAATTGGTGCGCAGGATTTTTTTGATCGCGTCGGGGGCATCGGCGGGAACCACCGCCCACGACCAGTACTCCACCTTGCCAGGACCGCGCGGGTGCGACACTTTGAAGGAGGTGTTGGACCACAGAAAAGACAGGTTGGGGTAAATACCGTAGGTGAGCCCTTTCATGCGTGCGCGCAAATCACCGACCCGCTCAGCCGCCTGCGCCTGAATCTCACGCAGGTAATTCTGCACCTCGGCGCCACCGAGTAGTGACCCAGTCCCCTCCATGCCCCAGGCGACATCGTCAACCGGCGCATCCGCAGGCATTAGCCTGAACGTCGCGCCGTGACCGGGGGTGGTCACCACACTGTGACCCAACGCCTCAATCACATCCTGCGCTTCCCTTGGCACGATGGCACTGTGCAGAAAAGCGCCGTGATTGACGTCCCCCAGTTGGTTCTCTACCGGCAGCTTCCAGTTGGCATTAATCACCCAGCGGTGCGGCGCACCCATGAACTCAATGCCTGCCGGGAAACGGTCAAAAAAGGCATCGAGGTAAAAGCGCATATCGCCCAGGTAGTCATCGAGGCCGATGATGTGTTCATCAAAGCTGCCAAAAATCATGCCGCGCCAGGACTCCACACGGGGTACCCGTTTCAGCCCCAGTTGCCGTTTATCCGGCTTGCGCTGTACCTCACTCTCCTGCGGGATCGAGACCAGTTCACCTTCGACGGTGTAGGACCAGTTGTGATACGGGCACACAAAGCGCCTGGTGTTGCCGTGGTCCGCTCGACACACAGGAAGCCCGCGGTGCGTGCAACTGTTGACCGTCGCGTGTACCGCGCCATCCTGCCCCCGCGACAGGATAATCGGCGTCTCACACATATAGGCCTGGACAAAATCTCCGGGTGCCCTGATCTGCGATTCATGCCCGAGGAACAGCCAGGACCTGGCGAAGATACCGGCTTTTTCCAGTGCATAGACATGCGGATCAGACCAGCAACGCCGGCTGATCAGCGAGGCGTCCTCGTTGACAAGGTCTTTGACGGAATATCGCACCGGCCGCTCCAAATATTATCGTTCATTAATTTTTTTCCAGTATAAAGCGCCTGTAATCGAAACTTGAAGCGCCTTATGGTAGTTTTTGCACAATATTTAGCAATCGATCGATAATTTATGCCGACAACCACTGCCGGGACGCCCACAATTACCAAGGGCGAGCGAACCGCTCAACGGGTACTTGATGCCGCTGAAGACCTGTTCGCAACGCAGGGATACGATGGCACGAGCCTGCGCCAGATAGCAGAGCGTGCGGGGATACAGGAGCCGGGGATCTACAATCACTTCGCGGGCAAGCAAGCCCTGTATGAGGCGGTGCTGTTTAGGGCCCTGAACCCGATGGCCGAGGCGCTGTCGATACAGATGAACACAGCCTCCAGCCTGAGGGAGTACACAGACCTGCCCTCCATCATTACTGACCTGTTACTGGAGCACCCGGCCATGGCGTCTCTGTTCCAGCGCGCACTGCAGGGAGACAGCAATTCAGTCGGGAATCAATTGATGAATACCTGGCTGGAAAAACTGTTCCACCAGGGCATGGAAAACCTGGAAAAGTTCGATGGCGTCTCCAACTCGAAGGAATCGAGTGAAACCGCAGAGCTGAGAGCGACACTGGCGCTGAACGTCATCGCCATGTTCAACCTCACTACCGGCTACTTCCTCTCACAGCGGGCCTTCGCCTCCCTCACGGGAGGCGACTTACTGGACCCAGAGAATATTGCGCGGCAAAAACGACTGCTGCACAGAGTGATCCGCGCCATGCTGATCAGTTAATCAACCTCGATGCGGCGGCGCTCCTGCACCTTCTCGACAATTTTAGGCGCCTCCAGCGTCAGCACACCATCCTTGAATGACGCCTTGATATCCGACTCCTGCACATCCGCACCCAGATTGAAGCTGCGCATAAATTTGCCGTAGCGCCTTTCCTGGCGAATGACCTTGCCCTTCTTCTCCTCCTTTTCCTCTTTTGACGTTTCTGCTTCCAGCGTCAGCACACCGTCCTTGACGTGTACATGGATATCCTTTTTGTCGACACCCGGCAGTTCCGCCGTGATCTCGTAGTGATCTCCCGCTTCCTTGATATCGACCCTGGGCGCGAAGAACGTACCCGCCTGGGGCTCTACCAGTTGTGGCCAGGAATCATTAAAAAACCGGTCGATATCAAATACATTGTTTCGTGATATTAAGGTCATGATGTCTCTCCTCCGATTTGTAGGCATTGCTGCCCTTGACGCTATAAATTAGGGTATAAAAGGGGTATTTCAAGGCGGCCAGTTACAAAAAAAAACGTTATTTTGATGCAGGTCAATATCTGCAAAACGCGCCGTAAAAAACGGCGCACACCGCCGGCGCGGCAACCGTATTTTTGCTGGCCCAATGCACACAGAAGCATTAACCTGCCCAGCAAAGAATGTTCACCAACCTCGCACAGACCAGGGCCACTGAATATGACTGAACCCGATGCTCCCGCCGCCATCACCGCAAAGCAACCGTGGGCGCAAGCAGGCAGGCAACCGCGGATAGCGATTATAGGCGCCGGCATGTCCGGTATCGCCGCGGTGGTGAAATTGCAAAAAGCGGGCTACACCGATCTCACCGTGTACGAGAAATCCGATAAGGTCGGCGGCACCTGGCGCGAGAACACCTACCCGGGGCTGTCCTGCGATGTGCCCTCGCGCTGGTACAGTTTCAGCTTCGCACTGAAGGCTGACTGGCCACACCGTTTTTCATACGGGCCGGATATCCAGGCGTATATGGAATCGGTAGCGAACACATTCGGTGTAACGCAACGAGTGAAATTCAACACCGCCGTGACAGACCTCACCTACGATGCGCCCTGCTGGCAACTCACCACCGCCGCCGGTGATCGCGAAGAGTACGATGTTGTGATCAGTGCCACCGGCATTTTGCACCAGCCAGTCTACCCCGACATTGAGGGGCTTGAGACGTTCGCCGGCGATGCGTTTCACTCGGCGCGCTGGGATCACTCGGTAGACCTGAAAGGCAAGCGGGTCGGCATCATCGGCACTGGCTCCACCGCATGCCAGATAGTGGGTGCCATCACGCAACAGGTGTCGGAGATGCACGTGTTCCAGCGCACCCCGCACTGGCTGTCGCCGCTGCCCCAGAAAGCCTACTCGGCGCGCTGGAACAAACTGTTGGCACGCTTTCCGCTGCTGCAGCGGATGATCTACCAGTTCTACTACCAACTGATGGTGCGCACGTTTAGTGCCGCCACCGTCGGCAATAAATTCATGCAGCGCCGGATGACGAAAATTTGTCTCGAGCACCTTGCCGACAGCGTGCCCGACCCGGTGCTGCGCGCCAGGCTAACACCCGATTATGAGGCTACCTGCAAGCGGATGATCTTCTGCTCAGACTACTACCCTGCGCTGTGTGAACCACACGCCCATCTCATCACAGAGGGCATCACACGCATCGAGCCCGAGGGCGTGCGCACCGCCGATGGCACACTGCACAAACTGGATGTACTGGTGCTGGCGACAGGCTTTGACGCAGCCGCCTTTATCCTGCCCACCCGCGTCACCGGCGAGAACGGTGCAGACCTCGAGCAGGTTTGGGACGGCGCACCGCGCGCTCATCGCGCCGTCGCCATGCCCGGCTTCCCCAACTTCTGGATGCTGGAAGGCCCGACCGGCCCCGTCGGCAACCTGTCACTGATCGCGATTTCAGAGCACCAGGTGGATTACATCATCAGCATGCTCGACAGGATGAAGTCCGATGGCCTCGCCGCCATCGCACCCACCCAGACCGCCTTCGAGCAGTACAACGCCGCCATGGGCGAGGCCATCAAGTCCACCACCTGGGCGACCGGCGGCTGCAAAAGCTGGTACATCGACAAAACCGGCATGCCCAATCTCTACCCCTGGTTCCCAATAAATTACCTGAAAGAGATGCACAACCCGCAGTTCACCGAATACAGGCTGATGAAATAGCGGGTTGCCTTTGCGGATACAAACCGGAATAATTCGCCGCTTCCCTTACCGCCCTTAGCTCAGCTGGATAGAGCGTCCCCCTCCTAAGGGGAAGGTCTCAGGTTCGAATCCTGAAGGGCGGACCATATTAATCATATAAAACAACTAGATACGATAATGGCCACCTGACTGCCTTTGTGTGTACTGC
>TARA_R110002072_G_scaffold302406_1_pt1 | contig 18413 bp, 16 predicted proteins | sample TARA_R110002072 | Tara Oceans TARA_R110002072 (sample SAMEA4397118) | marine metagenome | biome: Polar Biome; feature: [SRF] surface water layer (ENVO:00010504); material: water (ENVO:00002006), including particulate matter (ENVO:01000060) such as... | depth 5 m | reverse complement strand
ATATCAAAAAATTACTTTAATGAACAAAGCTTTAACACAAAAAGAAAAGATGTACAACAAATGGATTGTGGCTCTTTCGGTTTTAATTCCTGTGGCTGTTGCCGTTTTATTTACTATTAAAATTGAAATCCCCGGTGTGGAACGTCTTGGATTTTTACCCCCCATTTATGCCACAATCAATGCTTTTACTGCTGTTATATTAATTCTTGCTGTTATTCAAATCAAAAAAGGAAACCGTAAAGCCCATGAAAACCTTATGAAAACAGCTATAGGTCTTTCTGTATTGTTTTTGTTGATGTATGTGGTTTATCACATGACCTCGACTTCAACGCCTTATGGAGGAGAGGGTACCATACGAATTGTGTATTTTGTCATACTTATTTCACATATTATATTGTCAATTGCTGTAATCCCTCTGGTTTTGATTTCATTTGTGAGAGCCTTGTCAAAACGTTTTGATAAACACAAAAAAATTGCAAAAATCACATTTCCGATATGGCTTTATGTGGCTGTAACAGGAGTAATTGTTTATATTATGATAGCACCTTATTATTAATGAGAAATAAAACAATTATATCGTTACTCTTTTTAGCTCTTCTTTCCATTGAAGTAAGTGCCCAATGCTCCATGTGCAGAGCCGTTCTGGAAACCGACGCCGATGGAGCTACCGCAGAAGGCATTAACCAAGGTATTTTATACTTAATGGCTTTTCCATACTTACTTGTGGGAGTCATAGCATATTTTGTTTACAAAAGCCGAAAACAAGCAAAAAAAGAATCAACTACTTAACTCGATTCAACTTTCCTCTTTTAATTAACACCACTTTCACATTATTTTGTGTAACTATCTATAATATTGTACACTAGTAAAAAAATATTTATTCCTAAACGTTGTAATTATGATTGAAATTAAATCGCTTCACAAATCCTATAAAACAGGAAGTACTTCGCTGCACGTTTTAAAAGGAATTGACTTTAGTGTAAAAGAAGGCGAAATGGTCTCAATAATGGGTTCTTCTGGTTCAGGTAAATCTACATTGCTTAACATTTTGGGAATTCTAGATGAAGCAGATGAAGGCACTTACACCCTTGATGGGGTTTTAATCAAAAACCTTAATGAAAAGATAGCCGCACGTTATCGCAATAAATTTTTAGGCTTTATTTTTCAGTCTTTTAATTTGATCAATTACAAAACAGCTTTAGACAATGTAGCAATGCCCCTTTATTATCAGGGTATAAAACGCAATGAACGTATGGATCGCGCCATGCACTATCTTGAAAAAGTGGGTTTGGCAGACTGGGCAACTCACTTACCCAATGAACTTTCAGGAGGGCAAAAACAAAGGGTGGCCATTGCCAGAGCATTGGCTTCAGACCCTAAAGTGTTATTGGCAGATGAACCCACCGGAGCGCTGGACAGTAAAACCTCTTATGAAGTGATGGAAATCATTCAGTCAATTAACGATGAAGGTAAAACAATATTAATTGTAACTCACGAGGAAGACATTGCTCACATGACAAAACGCATAGTTCACCTCAAAGATGGTTTGATTATAAACGACACACCTGTACAACAAGTAAAAGCTAAAGCGGAAGCCCATGTTTGATATAGAAAGATGGCAAGAAATATTTGAAGCGATTCGGAAAAATAAGTTGCGTACTTTTTTAACCGGTGTTTCCGTAGCTTCGGGAATTTTTATTCTCGTCATTCTTTTGGCCATTGGAAAAGGCATGGAAAATGGTGTAGCAAAACAGTTTGAAGGTAATGCAGAAAACAGAATAAATGTATGGACAGGAGTGACTTCACAAGGGTATAAAGGTCTTAATCCCGGAAGATATATTCAATTAAAAAACAATGATTTTGAACAAACCCTACAGTCAAGACAAGAACAAATTGAATACAAGTCTTCTATTTATAGAATATGGTCTGGCTTAACAACATACAACAATGAAAGTGGTAGTTACCGCATTGAAGGAGCACTGCCTGATTATCAATTTTTAGAAAATGCTTCAATTACTTCAGGTAGATATTTAAATCAATATGACCAGCAAAATTTTGAAAAAGTAGCTGTGATTGGGCATAAAGTGTTTACAGATTTGTTCAAAGGCAAAAATGCGTTAGGTGAATATATAGAAATCACAGGTATAAAATTTAAAGTAGTTGGTGTTTATACAGACCCGGGTGGTGAACGTGAAGAAACCCGAGTTGTCATACCGCTATCTACAAGTCAGCGTGTTTTTAACGCCGGAGACAACATTAGAAACTTGGCATTCACACTACATAGTACAGGAAATTTTAATAAAGATGTTGAAGCTTCAGAAATTTTTACAGCGCAATTAGAAAATCAATTAAAAACAAAACATACCATTGCTCCCACAGATACCAGAGCCATCACCGTAAGAAGTAACTTAGAGGAAACAAAGCGATTTTATGATTTAAACAACATGATTAGTTTGTTTTTCTGGGCAGTGGGTATTTGTACCATCATAGCGGGGGTGGTTGGTGTGAGTAATATCATGCTCATTATTGTGAAGGAAAGAACCAAAGAAATTGGGATTAGAAAAGCCATTGGTGCCACTCCACGTTCTATTATCTGGATGATTTTACACGAGTCTATATTTATCACTGCCATAGCAGGATTCACAGGTTTAATTTTTGGTCTGGCTTTGCTGGAGCTAGCCGGTCCTGCCGTTGAGACTGAGTTTATCACAAACCCATCTGTAGATTTTAACATAGCCATCACAACGGTATTTATCTTGGTCATTGCCGGAGCCATCGCCGGATTCTTTCCCGCTTACAGGGCAGCGAGTATCAAACCCATAGAAGCCTTAAACGATGAGTAATCTATTTAGTAAAGATAGCTGGAGCGAAATACTCGAAGCCTTGAGTTCAAACGGATTCAGAACCCTTTTGACCGCCTTTGGTGTTTTGTGGGGAATTTTTATTCTTGTCATCTTACTCGCAGCTGGTACCGGTCTTGAAAATGGGGTTAAAAAAGGCTTTTCAGGAATGGCTACAAACTCAATGTTTATGTGGTCTCAAACTGCTTCCAAACCTTATAAAGGATTGCCGCAAGGCAGAAGATATAATTTTAAAATTAGTGATGTTGAAGCACTAAAAACACAAGTTCCCAATTTAAAATATGTTTCACCCAGAAATCAACTGGGCGGTTTTGGTGGAGCCAATAATGTGGTGAGAGGTTTAAACACCGGGGCATTTAATGTCTATGGCGACTATCCTGAATATATTGAGCAACAACCTATGGATATTACTTCCGGAAGGTTTATTAATTATTCAGATATTGAACAAAAAAGAAAAATTGCCATTATTGGAGCCTCTGTTAAAGATGAGCTCTTTGACAAAAATGAAAACCCTATAGGAGATTATATAAAAATTAATGGGGTTAATTTTATGGTGGTTGGCACGTATAGAAAAAACAGCAACGACCGCGGTGACATAGAAGAAGCTCAAAAGGAAATCTATGTTCCCTTTACAGCCTTTTCACAAGCGTTTAACAGAGGAGACAATGTGGGCTGGATGGCGATAACTGCCGTAGATAAAGCTTCGATTTCAGAATTAAAAGAAGAAGTTTTTAAAGTCATGAAGAGCAGGCACACTATTCATCCTGAAGATGATCGTGCCATTGGACATTTTGATTTATATGAACAATTTTCAAAAATTAACGCTCTTTTTATTGCACTCAATGCCATTGCTTATTTTGTGGGCATATTGATTTTGCTTTCTGGCGTTATAGGCATCAGCAATATTATGTTGATAGTTGTTAAAGAACGAACCAAAGAAATTGGTATCAGAAGAGCTTTAGGGGCTACTCCCTGGGACATTCGCTCACAAATATTACTTGAATCTATTTTTTTAACAATAATTTCAGGCATGACCGGAATCGTTTTAGCTACCGGAGTATTAGCACTTGTAAATTCCATTTTAGAAAATAACAGCTCTCCAGATACCATGTTTGCAAACCCCAGCGTAAACTTATTTGTGGTGGGAGTTGCTTTAGCTATATTGATTATTTCCGGCTTGTTGGCAGGTTTGATTCCTGCTCAAAATGCAATTAAAGTAAAACCGGTTGACGCACTTAGAACAGAATAATTTTTTATAATAACAATACAATGAAAAAATCATTTACAATTTTAATTTTAATTCTCATCGTTGTCACCTTTGTAGGCGCTTTGTATTATCTCTATCAGAAAAATGCTGAGGATCCAACAGTCTATCAGACAGAAACTGCACAAACCACTTCCATTGTTAAGAAAACAGTGGCCACCGGAAGCATAGTTCCCAGAGATGAGGTGTTGATAAAACCGAATATTTCAGGAATTATTGAAGACATTTTCATAGTGCCCGGGCAACTTGTAAAAACCGGTGATTTGATAGCACGATTGCGCATCGTGCCCAATGTGTCAAATCTTGCTAGCACAAGAAACCAAATCAACACGGCTCAAATTGCATTAGACAATGAAAAGAAAAACTTTGAACGTCAAAAAGCGCTTTTTGAAAAAGGTGTGATTGCTGCAAACGCTTTTGATCAAGCTGAAGTGGCTTACCGTCAAGCGGAACAAACTTTACTGGCGGCAAAACAAACCTTTGATATTGTAAAAACCGGTACAACAAGCGGAATAGGAAGCGCTGCCAATACTGATATTAGAGCAACAGTGCCCGGAATGATACTTGAAGTACCAGTAAAAGTGGGAAATCAGGTGATTGAAAGTAACAACTTTAATGAGGGTACCACCATCGCTGCCATCGCCGATGTGAAGAAAATGATTTTTGAAGGTAAAGTAGATGAATCTGAAGTAGGTAAAATCAAAGAAGGTCTCCCACTTGAAATCACGGTGGGAGCCATAGACAATAAAACCTTTGAAGCGGTACTTGATTACATTGCTCCAAAAGGAAATGCAGAAAACGGGGCCATTCAGTTTGAAATAAAAGGAACTATTAAAAATCTGGACTCCACTTTTATAAGAGCCGGTTTGAGTGCAAATGCGTCTATTATTCTTGAAAGAGCAGATGAGGTTATGGCTTTAAAAGAGGGACTCATTCAATATGATACCTCCACTCAAAAACCCTTTGTTGAAGTAGAAACCAACTCACAAAACTTTGAAAAAAGAGCAATAGAGTTAGGGATTAGCGACGGCATATTTGTTGAAATTAAAAGTGGGATAACAAAAGATGATAAAGTGAAAGTCTGGAACCCCATAGTATCTCCTTTTGCAAATAGATAAATTTTAGTGTAACAAAATAAAGTTGAACAAGACTCATTGGTTGACAATTAAGTTTGAATCAAACAAAGTGAGTTTAGAATTTTTATATAAATGAAAAAAATCACCATCACATTTTTAATAGGGATTGTATCCTTTTCTGCTTTTGCCCAAAAAAAATGGACCTTAGAAGAAGCAGTTGCTTATGCTGTTGAAAACAACATCAGTGTGAAACAATCTGAACTGGATTTAGATTTAGCAGATATACAAAAGGACGATGCCATTGGTAGATTCCTTCCATCTCTCAATGGAAATGCCAGTATTAATTCAAACACAGGTGCCAACATCAACCCAGTTACAAATAGTTTTGAAAACACAACCTTTACATCCTTTACAACCGGTTTTCAATCAAATGTCACACTCTTTGATGGCTTGCGCAACTTAAGGCAATTACAAAGGGCAAAAATGCAACAAATTGCTTCTCAATACAATTTAAGTCAAATGAAAGATGACATCGCCTTATTTGTTGCCAACTCTTTCCTTCAAATTCTTTTTGAAAAAGAAAACTTAAAAATTATTCAAGCACAAATTGAGATAACAAAAGAGCAACTCAACAGGACCAATGAACTGGTTGATGCAGGAGTGGTTCCTCGAGGCGACTTACTCGAAATAAAATCAACACTTGCAAATGATGAACAACGCATCGTTAGGGCTGAAAATCAAATAAGAATTGGTTTAATCAATCTGGCTCAAACACTACTCATCAAAGATTATGAAAACTTTGACATTGTTGATACAGATTATGAGCTTCCTGTGAGTACTATACTTGATCAATCAGTATCTGATGTGATTCAAAAAGCTAAAGAGACACGTTATGAAATCAAAATAGCTTCACAAAATCTTGACATTGCTGAGAAAGACCTTCAAATTGCAAGGGGTGCTTATTACCCAACGCTAAGTGCGTTTGCCGGTTACAATACCAGATGGGCAGACAATGACTTTTTTAATCGCAATTTTATCACACAATTGTATGAGAATGACGGAACATTTATTGGGGCTCAATTGCAAGTACCTATTTTTAATGGATTGGGTGTAAGAAACAATGTAAAGCGCAGTAAGATAAATATTGAACGTGCAAATTATCAAAAGGAGCAAGCAGAACTTGATTTGGAGTCAAATGTCTATCAGGCATATACTGATGCTCAGGGGTCACTAAAAGCATATGAGGCAGCGGTTGTTGCAGAAGAAGCGCAAGAGCAAGCTTATGAATATTCAAAAGAACGTTTTGAAGTGGGTATTATCAATTCATTTGAATTTAGCCAAGCATTGTTACGATATGAAAATACACAATCTGAAGCCATAAGAGCCAAATATGACTATATTTTTAAATTAAAATTATTAGAACTTTATTTTGGAATATCACTTTATTAATCATTATCGATTATGAACAAAAAATCACTTATAATTATTTCAGTTATTGTTGCAGTAATACTTCTGCTGGTTGTTGGAAAAAAACAAGGATGGTTTGGTAAAACCGGAAACTTCAAACAAGTGGAAGTTTCTAAAATTGAACCCATCACAATCATTGAAACAGTTGCAGCAACTGGAAAAATCCAACCTGAAACCGAAATCAAAATTTCTTCTGAAGTTTCTGGGGAAATCATTGAGCTTCCTATAATTGAAGGGCAACAAGTAAAAAAGGGAGATTTATTGGTAAAAATCAATCCGGATTTATATCAATCAGGATTGCAACGCTCACAGGCGGCACTTCAAAATGTAAGGTCTGTTTATGATCAAACACAAGCAAGCCTCAAAGAAGCTGAATTGAATTATGAAAGAAACAAAACCCTTTTTGATAAAGGAATCATTTCCAAAGCAGAATGGGACAGGGCTGTTTCAGCTTTTGAAGGAGCAAAAGCTGCCAATCAATCGGCTTATTTTAACATCCAAAGTGCCGGAGCAACAGTTAATGAAGCACGGGACAATCTTGCCAGAACGACTATTTATGCACCTATAGACGGCACCATATCAAAACTGGGAGTAGAACTGGGCGAAAGAGTTGTGGGAACCCAACAAATGGCAGGAACTGAAATCTTAAGAGTTGCAAACTTAAACAGCATGGAAGTGGAGGTTGATGTTAATGAAAATGATATCGTTAAAGTTTCTATTGGTGACTCTACAATTGTTGAAGTAGATGCCTATTTGCGAAGGGAATTTAAAGGAATAGTTACTTCCATAGCAAATTCTGCTGAAGCAACTTTAACTGCAGACCAAGTAACCAATTTTAAAGTTAAGGTTAGAATTCTTATAGAGTCTTATCAAGATTTATTGGAAGGCAAGCCCGAAAATTTCTCGCCCTTTAGACCGGGAATGACAGCTACAGTAGATATTATAACAAACAAAAAGACAAATGTACTGGGTGTGCCCATTAGTGCGATTGTTATAAAAACAGACACAACATCAAGTGCTTCAGGCACAAAAATGCCAACAGATTTGATAAATTCTGAGCGATTTGAATCCCTTTTTGTCAAAAATGGTGATGAAGCAAAATTGAGAGTCATTGAAACAGGAATTCAAGACAATCAATTTATTGAAATCACAAACGGTCTTGAGGAAGGTGATGAAGTAATAATTGGACCTTACAATACTGTTACCAAGTCATTAAAATCTGGTGACAAGATTGAGGTAAAGCAAGAAATAAATTAGATTTTAAATTAAATTTATTTTCTTTGTTGCTTACCATTATTTAAAAAAATGACTTACATCCTCTGCATTGAAACAACTACCACAAATTGTTCAGTAAGTATTTCTGATGAAGCTAATGTTGTAGCATTAAAAGAGCTTAACAGTGCCAATTATTCCCATTCAGAGAAATTACACCTCTTTATTAAAGAAGTTTTACAAACGGCAAAAATATCACTGAAAGATTTGAGTGCAGTTGCAGTTAGTAAAGGTCCCGGAAGCTATACGGGTTTGCGAATTGGGGTTTCTGCAGCAAAAGGACTTTGTTTTGCGCAGGATTTACCACTCATTTCAATAGATACTTTACAGTCTTTGGCAAATCAGTTGAATAACCAATCTGATTATATAATACCCATGATTGATGCCAGAAGGATGGAGGTTTATACCGCAGTTTATGACAATAAGCATAACCAACTTGAAGAAACCAGTGCAAAAATTTTAGACGAGAATTCTTTTTTAAATTATTTGGAAAAGGGAAAAGTAATGTTTTTAGGGAATGCAAATGAAAAGTTCAATTCTATATGCTCTCACCCCAATGCAGTATTTATTGATGGAAAATTACCCTCAGCAAAGGAGATGTGTAAGCTTGCAATAGAAAAGCACAAAAAAAGCGACTTCGAAAGTGTCGCTTATTTTGAACCTTATTATTTGAAAGATTTTATTGGAGGCTAGAAATTTTGGTTATAATATTTAACTAATTTGATTAAATCCTCCTCTTTATTTGCATTTAAGTTGCTTGACTTAGCATATTTTTTAAGTTCATTTCTCTTATCGCCCGCAATAGCTTGTAATTTTTTGTTTTTTGACTTTTGAAGCTCAGTGATTTCCCCATTGCTATTTACAATGTAATATGAGCTTTCGTCAACTAGTCTATTTGGATGATTTCCGGTCATCATATTTACAGATTGAACTCCTTCAATAAATTTTTTAGAAGACTTTTTAAATAATTGAGCTTTATTTCCCTCAACTAAAATATTATAATAGCCACCTACACCATCTGATGGAAGAAGATATGTGTAAACATCATCTCCTGTTTTTATGAACAAATCTGTTGATTTTCTCACCGCCTGTATTTGGTCATCGCTATCATTGATATTTTGTTTTACCTGAAATTCATCGTGAAAGGCATTATATCTCAATGATACGTTTGATACAACTACACCACCTTCATTTAATATACTTCCAATTTCAAAGCTTTCCTTTAAAAAAGGTGAGCCGTTTGTATTGTCTTCAACATAACGAGTTGCTCTGGATGTATAATCTTCAAGTTTTTGAGATGTGCTTGTGTTATTTTGATTTTCGTTCTCAGTATATTGTTGAGCAAATAGAGGGGAGGAAATAAGTAAAACTGTTAAAAGGTGAAAGATTGTTGTTTTTAGCATAGTGTATTATTTAAAATTATATATTTGAAAGAAGGCGAATATAAGCTATTTATATTGTCTGAATTGTTAAAAATTTGATATACTATTGTTAAATTAGTTCATCAAAAAAAGAGGAGAATTTGAAACTCCTCCTCTTTATTCTTTTTGAAAAATAAAATTAAATTATTGAATTATAGTAATTTACGATTTGAATAATATGATTTTCATCTTTGATGTCTAGTTTTTTGTCCTTGATAAAACTTTTAATTTCCTTTTCTTTATCAACAAAAGCATCTGTAAAGTTTCTAGCTCTACTTGGAATTTCGATAAATCGTCCGTCTTGTAAAACTAAATAATAAACGGGGTTGTTTGTAAATCGTGCAGGTACATCACGAGTCATAGAGGTTTGTGCTTTTTGTTCTGGGGTGTATTTTTTATTGTATTTTTTAAATAAATCAATTTTTTCCCCTCTCAAGAGTACATCAAAATAACCTCCTTTTTCAATGCCTCCTTGGTAAGGAACAAAGATAAAAACTTTACTGCCAATTCTCACGTCAACTTCTGGAGACTTCATTAATGCACTAGATTCATTATCAGGTGTTTCAAAACTGGGTTTGAACTCCATCTCGTCCATTAACGCATTGTATCTCAAAGGGATATTGTCTGCTATTAATTTATTGTTATGGTAGATTTCACCTGCCAGAAAACTTTCATTTTGATAGGGGCTACCCACATATTTCAATGTTTCTAAATCAACATCTTCAAACTTTGTAGTTTTATCAAATTGAAATTGTAATAAATATTCTGTAATTACTTGGCTAACCCCTCTTTGGGATTGAGCCTGGATAAAAAATAATCCAAGGATTAAGGAAAGGGCAATTCTATTCATAACTTCAGTTTTAAGTTAATTTTATTTTTAAATTGACTGACACAAAACTACAATAAGTTTCTCAAGTCCAAAATATAACAACATTGAATTTATAAAATGGTTACTTGTTTTTATAAATTTAAAGAAGTTTAAGACGATGTAAGTAACACAAATAGAGATATATACTTAAATAATAATCAAATAAACTACTTTGTAGCTAAATTAAGTATGAATGATTTTTAATATTTAGTAATTTGCTTAAGATTTTGATAACTATTGTTAATAAGCAAGCATGATTTTCTTTCGTCTCCTTTTTTCTTTCTTTTTTATTTTAATAATTTTTAGTCATTTAAGGAATGTCTCAGCTTTAACATTATTTACAAGTGATTTTGATAAAAAAACCAAAGTCCTATTAAGACCAAGCACTACACTTTTACAAGTTAATAAATACTCAAATCAGGATGAATCTATATTATCAAGGGCAGTAAAAGAAGAACAAGTCACGGAATTAAATGTAAATGAAACTGAAATTATTGAATATATAGACGAAGCAGCAAAATATCTGGATGCGTTTGAATTTAAGAAGTCTTTAAAGACAGCTTTAATGGCTTACAAGCTTGCTAAAGAAGAAGAAAATGTTATTCAAGAAGTAAACTCATTGTTGCTTGTGGCTCAAATCAATATGTATTGGGGAAATGCTGAGACAAGTTTAAAAATATATGAAAAGATAAATTCATATAGTAAGAACTTAAATGAAAAATTACCTCAAAATTTGGATTTAATTCTTGATTTAGGAAAATCAAATGTGTATCTCAAATCAAATAACCCGGCCAATGCTCTAGAATTGATTGAGCAGGTTTTTTCAAACCATAAAAATATTCATGAAACTTTCTTCTATCAGGATTTTTTATGGAATTCTGGAATTGCTTATTTTCAAAAGGAGAAATATGAACAAGCTTTTGATAGTCTAAATAAAGTAGTCGAGATGGTGCCATCAAATTATTATGAAGCACTAATAAATTATTATACAGGAAAATTCTATGAACAAACAATGGATATAAATACAGCTTTGCCCTATTATATGAGATTCGATTCATTAGTATCAGGACAAAAGGAAATTGTACCGGAGACAAAAGAAATTTATGGAACTATAAACAATTATTTTTTGGAAAAAGGGGACAGAGTGAGGCAGTTTGATTATTTAAATAAGTTTCTAAAGACGCTCACTTCTCACAATGATATTTCAGATTATGTAAAGAACACGACACGGGAACATTTTGAAATTCCTTTGCTAATTGAAGAAAAACAATTGGAGATTGAAAAGTTAAAAAATCAAGAAGTCCAAAATAAAAAAGACACTTTAGTCATCATAAGCATTTTACTAATTGGTTTATTCATTTCAGTCTATTATGTTGTAAAGCAACGAAAATATAAAAAACGCTTTGATAAATTAATAGCAAAAGATTTCAAGGAGTCTATATCCTCAGGCGAAGAAAACCCCCAACCTAATATTTCAATTGAAGTTGTAGAAGATTTGTTAAAAAAGTTAGATTTATTTGAATCAAAAAAAGATTTTTTGGCACATGAGGTATCGCTAAACGAAGTTTCAAAGCAATTTCAAACAAACTCTTCTTATCTTTCTAAAGTAGTAAACCTCAAAAAAGATAAAAACTTTTCAAACTATATCAATGATTTGCGAATTGAACATTGCTTAGAGCAATTAGACAAAGAGTCGAGATTGAGAAAATATACCATCAAGGCGTTGGCTGAGGAAATGGGTTTTAATAATGCTCAGTCATTTTCGACGGCATTTTTTAAATACACTGGAATTCAACCCTCCTTTTTTATTGAGCAACTCAAAAAATCAAAGAAAGAATAACTTGAAATATTATAGAGTATAATAAAACTTAAATATTACATTCAAATTATAATCACATAGTCTCTTGAAATAAATGTATATCTCTTTGTGGGAATGGAATCACAATTCCGGCATTTTCCAATCTGGTTTTAGCCTCCTCAATCGTGTAAAAGTGACATGACCAAAAGTGTTCATTAAGTGCCCAAAACCTTGCAGAAAGATTCACAGAGCTGTCTGCAAGTTCTGCAACAAAAACAACCGGCTCAGGATCTTTAAGGATATCTTCCTGTTCTTTCATTAACTCAACTAATATCTCTTTAGCCTTCTTAATATCGCTATTATATGAAATTCCAAAAGAAATCACATCTCTTCTTTTACCTTCAGATGTGTAATTTTTTATGTTTTCATTGGATAGTTTTCCATTTGGTAAAATTACCAATTGATTGTTTACCGTTAGAAGATTAGTGTAAAAGATGGTAATTTCTTTAACTGTCCCGCTTTCGCCTTGAGCTTCAATGAAGTCACCTATTTTAAACGGTTTGAATAGAATGATTAAAACACCTCCCGCAAAATTTGAAAGGGAACCTTGAAGCGCAAGACCCACAGCAAGTCCTGCTGCACCAAGCATCGCAATTAGTGAGGTGGTTTCAATACCCATTTGAGAAAATACAATAACAAACAGAACAAACTTCAAAACCCAATTTATTAAATTGAGTAAAAATTTTTGGAGTGAAACTTCTACTTCTCTTTTTAATAATACTTTTTTCAACATTTTAATAATGAGTTTAATAACCCATAAACCCACCAAAAGAATTATTAATGCAGTAATAAGGCTTGGAAGATATTCCATAAATTTTTTGCTAAAAACGGCAGTGTATTCTTTTAAAAGTTCCATTTGTGATTTATTTTAAATATTTAGTAGAAAAAATTCTATTTCTGAATCATTGTGAATCAAATAAGTGTATTGAAATATTTGATGATTTTTGCCAAGTGATTTTCATTTTTTATATCCAATTTATTGTCTTTTATAAAAGAATGAATCTCTTTATTATGCTGTTTGAAAATGGTCAAAAAACTCTTTTTCTTAGTTGGAATTTCAAAGAAATCACCTTGTTTATTTATTAGAAAAAATGTGTCTTCTCTATTAAAACGGGCTGGCTGGTCTTGTTGATAATTTGTTTCTGCAAATTTTTTTTTAATGTAAGTCACTGAAGATTTCTTATATAGGTCAAAATGACTTCCTTCAACGATAACTTTAAAATAACCACTTTCTTCTTTTTTAGCAATGTTCTCTATGAAAACATAAACTTCATTTGCAATTGAAACAAAAACATCAGTAGATTTTGATAAATTGTTGATGTTTTCTTTTTGCGAAACTTGTGATGTGTTAATTTCAATTTCGTCTGAAAATATGTTATAGCGCATAGGGATATTTGGGGCAACTATCTTGTCATTTTTGTATATATTTCCAAGTTGAAAACGTGTAACATCATAAGGTGAACCCACAATGTTCTTTAAATCTTCATCAGAGATACCATAGAGCTCAAAATATTGATCTGCAGTTATTGATGCGTCAAGCATTTTGGAGTATGCAGACTCATTTATTTGACCAAAACTTATTGATGTTAATAATATAGCTAAAACAAAATTAAGTGTATTTTTCATATTAATTATTAATAATATTATATGGATTAAAAAGATAAAATAGATAATGTATTTTGACTTATAAGCTACTTTAATAAAAATTTATGCTTTGTGTAGCATCGTTTAAATTTATGTAGGGCAAACCACAACGGCCTTTTTCACAAACATAGAAAAGCGTTTTATCTTTTACAAATCTTTTAGTGTGTAATGGCATTTCACTTTCTTTTATTGAACCTGTAAGTAGTTTATTTGGTATATAAAAGGTGTTCAATTCTTGTGACTGCTTTAGCGCATCATCTCCGCAAATCACAATTTCATAAAAAGGATGAGAAAAATTGAGCCACAAGTCCAACCAGTTTGAAAAACCCGGGGGATAGTTTTCAATTTCAGGGAGTACATTCAAATGCATTTGGCGAGCCGATTTTAAATATTCTTCATTAGAGTAAAATGTACCCAGCCAAAAAATGTTTTTTGCCATTACAGAGTTTGATGAAGGCAACACATTATCTCTAAATTCGGTAGTTTTTGAAATGAGCTTTTGGGAGGCTTTTGAGGTATAATAAAACATCGCCGTGTTTTCATTATAAAAATTTTCAAAACAATAATTAATTAATTTATTAGAGAAAGTAATCCATTTCTGGTCAAAAGTGATTTCATAAAGTGAAATAAAACCTTCTATTACGAAAGCATAATCATCAAGAAATCCTTCAATACTTGCTTTACCTTCTGTAAAACAGCGATACAAACACCCGGTAGGCTTTATGAGGGTTTCTGAAACAAATAACCCACATTTCAATGCAGCTTCTAAAAAAGTAGGATCTTTAAACACACGATATCCATCTGCATAGGCTTTAATCATTAACCCATTCCAAGAGGTGAGAATTTTGTAATCGAGTCTGGGTCTGGTTTTTATTTTTCGGTGGGATTGTAATTGGGATTTCCAGTGTTTTTTCTTTTCCGTAAGAGTATCTAAAGAAACTTCATGTTCAGAGCAAAAAGCAGCATCCTCTTTATTTCTAATAAGCACATAGTTGTTTTTCTCCCATTTACCAAAGTCATTAATATTATAATAATCTGCAAATAGTGGAAATTCATCACCCATTTGTTCCAGCAGTTCCTCTTTTGTGAAAACATAATAAGCCCCTTCTTCAAGGATACCATATTCATTTAAACTATCAGCATCAAGCGCACTGTAAAATCCGCCGGTTGTATCAGTAAGTTCGCGATTTACAAATTCCAGCGTTTCATAAACCACCTCTTTATAAAGAGGGTTTTTAGATTCTAAATAGGCATCACAATACAAGCTAACGAGTTGAGCATTATCATACAGCATTTTTTCAAAATGAGGAATGTGCCACTTTTCGTCAACTGCATATCTTGAAAACCCACCGTTGATGTGGTCAAAAATACCACCAAAAGCCATTTTGTTTAGAGTAAGATGTACAAAATCCAGTAATTCTTTGTCATTTATTTGAAATCCATAACGTAAGAGAAAATGATAATTATTGGGCATCATAAACTTTGGAGCACCTTTTGTTCCTCCATTTTCAAGATCAAATTGCCGTGACCAGAATTGGAGTGTTTCTTCAAAATCGAAACTTTCAATAGAGTTATCCTTATTGAAACAAACAAGATCCATAGATTTGATGCCTCTTTCAAGTTTATCAGCATACTCGACAAGCGTTTCAACTTGATTATTATAAAGTCTTTGTAGTTGCAATAAAACATCAATCCATTGGTCTTTGTGGAGGTATGTGGATCCCCATACTGGTCTTCCATCAGGCAGAGCGACAATATTGAGTGGCCAGCCACCACTTCCCGTCATGAGTTGCAAAGCATTCATATAGACCTGGTCAACATCGGGTCTTTCCTCGCGATCTACTTTAATGTTAATGAAATGGTCATTCATTACCTGAGCCACTTTTTCATTTTCAAAACATTCCTTTTCCATCACATGACACCAGTGGCAGGTAGAGTATCCAATACTTATTAAGAGTAATTTATTTTCATTTTTCGCTGTAGCGAAAACAGCATCACTCCAAGGCTTCCAATTCACCGGGTTTTCGGCATGTTGAAGCAAATAGGGGCTGCTTTCTAAAGCAAGTTCGTTTCTATTTTTTTTTGACATAAAGAGGTTTTTAAAACGAAAAAAGCAATACACACTCTTTTGGCGAGCTGGTATTGCTTGAAATAAAAAGTTTGAAAACTAAATTAATTTACTTCAAAAGTGATTTTTGCATTCACACGGTATTCTTTGATTTTATTGTTTTCAACCACAGCACTTTGCTCATTGATATAAACAGAACGAATATTTGATAAAGATTTTGCGGCGTGAGACACAGCTTTTTGGGCTGCATCTTCCCAACTTTTTTCAGAGTTTGACAATACTTCGATAACTTTTAATACAGACATAATCGTTAATTTTAAATAATTAATAGTGTCTTAAAGATACAGAAAAAATTATACCTAATAAAGGAATCATTACAATTATTTAATATGCTTAACCATTTAAAGCTTCTACTCTTAAACCATCATCGTTAAGCATGTCCTTAAGCATAGTTTCAATTCCATTTTTTAATGTGATTGTTGATGAAGGACAACCACTGCAAGCACCCTGAAGTATAACCTTAACAGTTTTACTTTCTTTATCAAATGACTGAAAAGCAATATTGCCACCATCACTAGCCACAGCAGGTTTTACATACTCATTTAAAATCTCAACTATTTTTTGAGAAAAATCATCAAGGGGTAAGGTTCCTTTTTTTTCAGAAGTTGAAACCTCCTTTATTTCAGAAAGAATCGCATCACTAAGGATTTGTTTTCCCTCTTCAATAAAAGTTCTAATGAATTCTCTAAGTTCAAGACTTACTTCTTGCCACTCAACAATATCAAACTTTGTAACTGATACATAGTTAGCACTAATAAAAACCTCTTTAACAAAAGAAAAATGAAATAAGGCTTGTGCCAATGGAGCATTTTTAGCCTCGTCAATATTTTTGAATTCAAAAGTTCCATCAACCAAAGGCTTGTTGGCAACAAACTTTAAAACACCAGGATTTGGAGTGCTTTCTGCATAAACTGTTACCGGGATTTTTTTAGGAGAATCAATTTCCTCAACAATTGCATTGCCCGAATTAAGATAATTTTGGATTTGTTCAGCTAACTCATTTTCAACATCTGTCCATTCAACGATAGAAAATTTTTCGATGGCTATAAAATTTTGAGCAATATAAACCGTTTTAACAAATGGGAGATAAAAAAGTTCCTGCGCCAAGGGACTGGGTTTCGCCTCATCAATGTTCTTAAACTCATAACTCCTTGAGCGTGTAAGGAATTGATTGGCAACAAATTTTTTTATCTCTTTGTTTGAAGTAGGCTCGATTATTATGTTAAAAGTGGGCATAGTAGCTATTTTTTTGCAAATTTATAAAATAAAAAGGGAGCAATTCAATATATTTGGCAACTTAACATTTTTTGTGATTATTATATTGATAGAGAAAATAATTAAAAAATCTTATTGACTAATTGAATTACAGTCAAAAACAGCCCCAGTATGAGACGATTATTACATATTCTACTTTTCTTAATTCCAATATCTATTTTTTCTCAACCTTATATTACGGTTGATGAGACCACTTACACTAATGAGCAGCTAGTCACAGATGTTTTAATTGGAAATACCTGTGCCGCGGTAGGTAATATTACAAGTTCAACTGGAACTGATTTTAGCAGCTTGAATGGTATTGGTTATTTTGAAAATACAAACCCAAATTTCCCTATCTCTGATGGAATAATATTGATGACAGGAAATGTAATGGAGGCCCCGGGCCCTAACGGAAGCCCACAAGCAGCAGGAAATTGGCCTGGTGACCCTCAACTTTTTAATTACATTCAAGGATTAGGAATTGACCCGGGTTTAACATCATACAATGATGCATCTATTTTGGAGTTTGATTTCACTCCAGTTACAGATTCTGTAAGCTTTAATTTTGTATTCGCATCAAATGAATATGGAACTTTTCAGTGTGATTATTCTGATGCTTTCGCTTTCTTCTTGGAAGATACTGACTCAGGAGTTATTACCAATATGGCCCTAGTTCCTAACACAGTTGGTGAAGTTCCTATTTCTGTCACAACAATTAGGGATCAAGCTCACAATGGAGGTTGTGCCTCTGCCAATCCTGTATATTTCAGCACTTATTATGGAGCAACTGGTTTACCAAATGTTCAGGCCCCTATTAATTTCAATGGTCATACTGTATTGATGCAAGCTTGGTCTTATGTGATTCCAAACACAACATACAGAATGAAACTTGTGATTTCTGATAGAAATGATAATGCCTTTAACTCAGCAGTTTTCATACAAGGAGGAAGTTTCTTTCTTGGTAGCATTGACTTAGGAATTGATTTAACAATTGCAAACGGTAATGCAAGATGTTTAGGAGAAACATACACTATTGATACTCAATTAGGAACTGTGCCACCAGGTACCACCTTTTTATGGGAATATGAAGACCCACTAGGTTCAGGGATTTTTGTTCCTTTTGTTCCCTCTGAAGAATCTTCCATACTGAATGTCACCGATACCGGAAATTACAGAGTAACAGTTAACTTTGCCGGGGTATGTGAGTCTCAAGGCGAAATCTTTGTTGAGTTTGACCTTCCCTTTCCTGTCAATAACACCCCCTCTCCCTTAATTTTATGTGACGACGACAACAATG
>TARA_R110002072_G_scaffold3447_5_pt1 | contig 18418 bp, 28 predicted proteins | sample TARA_R110002072 | Tara Oceans TARA_R110002072 (sample SAMEA4397118) | marine metagenome | biome: Polar Biome; feature: [SRF] surface water layer (ENVO:00010504); material: water (ENVO:00002006), including particulate matter (ENVO:01000060) such as... | depth 5 m | reverse complement strand
AGCTCAATCTAAATGGTTAGAGTTGATAGACAAGTTAAAGCTCCCCACAGACACTCTGCTTCGTTTGGCAATAAAGGGGGGTGGTTGTAGTGGGTTTATAAAGAAGATAGACCACTGCCCATCTGAAGAGGTCACAGACGAAGATGTGATAACAGAGCATGGCATGGCAAAGACTGTTGTTGATATGAAGAGCCTTCTTTATTTATCAGATGCAACCATTGATTATTTTGATGGACTTATGGGCGCAGGCTTTACTATTGAGATACCATCAGCTAAGAACAGTTGTGGTTGCGGGGAAAGCTTCAGCACATGACTTGTAATACTTGCGGCAAAGATGAGTCGCCTCTATATAGAGTGGTAGTAGATACTGACTATAATGCTCTTCTAAGGCCACCATTGTGGAACTGTAAGGAATGTTACGAGAATAAAAACATAGAGAGAAACAATGAAAAAAATTAATTATATTTTAGGTGCTATAGCATTAATTCTTATTATGTTTTTTGCTGCTACTGATCCACAGAGAGCCAGTGCCCAAGAAGAGCCCGTCCAACAAAATTATTATGGACAAGGCGGTGGACAGTCGGTAGAAAGACTAGCATCTCGTATGGAAAGATTTATGAAGATGCATGTAGAAGTGGTAAGAAATCAAATGCAACTAAATTCATTGTTAGGTAGTTTGATTGAATTAGAAATAAAGAATGCTCAGAATGGGAGATTCACTCACATTAGTGACAGCACCTATTTTGACACACGGACAGCAGAAATATTCAAGCGTCCTAGACCATAAGGAGAAAAGTTATGGCGTTCAACCCAATTAAGTGTGCAGTAGGAATCAATAAGGTAAATAATAGGATTCAAGGTTTTGATCCTAGAAATATAATAAAAGAGTGCATGTGGAGCACCCTTTCAAAAGGTAAGGGTGGCTCAGCATTTAAGAAGTGTGTTACGAAGAAGATTAAGCAGAACGTAAAGGACATTTCTAATCCGGAAGCGTTTGCTAAAGAAATTTGGGACGATGTAAAGAAGAAGTGTAGCTAGTATGAAACTAAATGACGCAAGCACTAAACCTATTAATGTTAATAAGACTCGTTCTATTGCAGGGCGAGTTATTAAAAACATTTGGGATGAGTTGGATAAGATAGGGGCAACCAGTCCGTCTGATAGAAGACGTTATTTAGATGCCGTTCTTACATCTTTAGAGCAGCGTGGTAATAAGATAATCAATAGAGAAATTAAGAGATGAAACTAAAAGACGTTCTCATAAGAGAGGGTATGTATACCACTACCCAATATTGGATTCTTCCAAGTGGCAAGGTTAAGAAGATGTCGGACGGCCACGAAGACTATCTAGCTGATGAAGGTATGAGTTATGGTGAGGCATTTAATAGTGGTCATATTCGTTTAGCGATTACTGATGATGATGGGACGCCATCAGCTGAGTGGAGTAAGGAAGCAACGCGACCGGCTAAAAAAGCTTTAGGAAATATAGTAAAGAAGGCTGAAAAGCGGGGTGGGCCAGGTGCTAGGCTTTATTATGATTTTGTAAAACCAAATGAAGGTGGTAGGGGAAATATGAGCTATATAAAAAGCGGTAACACAGATTATAAAGGGTTTTTGAGATTACCATGAAGTTAAGAGATGTAATAGAAGCTCATAAGTATTCTAAGGCCGATGGAAGGGATTATGATAGGGAACGTAAGTATAATAAATCCAAAACTGGTTACAGGGCCAAGCTCAACAAGTACAACAGGGACAAGGGCACGTATGCCAATGGCGACGGAAAAGATGCTAGCCACCGCGGTGGCACCATCGCAGGTTTTGAGCCCTCATCTAAGAACAAGGGACGAAAGGAAAAATCAAGACTCAAAAAAAAGAAATAGGAGTCAGAAAATGATTTTGCGCAGTGGGCCCACTTCATCAATGATGAGCAACGTCACAAATATTAGGGGAGATAATAGACAGATGAATAATCCTGGCGCTTATAGAATTAAAACATCAGTTAATTTTTCGGATAGTTCTCCTGTAGGATCAATAGGCAACGCCCCCAAAGCGAGAGAAAACATTACAAGAATGTTGCGACACGTTAGTGAAGGTAGGAATATTGATCTTTTAGCATAACAAGTGATATTTATGTAAGTGATTATGCTAAAAAAATGGTTGATGTAAAATAATTAACCGACATGGAGAATATTTATGGAATTTGGACCTATACTTGAAAACGTAGCCAGTGTGTTTGCACTGTTGATTACTCTTTCTGTTATTATTGAAAGAGGTCTTGCTACTGTTTTCGGTTGGAAGTATTACACGAAACTCTTAGGTGGCAAGGGGCTGAAAGTTCCTATCGCTTTTGGTGTTTCTTTCCTAATCGCCAATCAAGTGCCAGTGGACTTGATAGCATTGTTGTTTAATGGAGAGGCTTCGATCTTAGGCCAAGTATTAACAGCAGGCTTACTGAGTGGTGGTAGTAAAAAGGTAGCGGAAACCTTTGGTGATATAAAGACCGCGGTGGGCTAATCCTAGCTCTTAAAAATATGCAGGCTGCTTTAGGGCAGTCTGCATAAATTATTAAGTTTAATACAACTAATTTTTGAGTTAAAATAATATGAGACTAAAAACTATTATTAGAGAAGATGAAGGTAGCATTAGAGATTTAATGGTGCGATTTATTAATGCTAATAAAAAAGATTCTAAGCGGGCCCACGATAAGTGGTCGGGCATGGTTGCAGCTCGACTGATGGACTTAGGTTTTGTAGGGAGAATTCGTAAACAAATTATGATAGATATGGATACTGTTATGAATCAAAAACAATTCGATACGCTAGTTGCTAAATATAAACTATTTGGAGATTATGCTGATAGTTTTAGGCCTACTGAAAATACCTTATCCAGCGCTCTCAAAGAGGCTGACGTAGACTCTCAAGAAGATGCTGAAATAGATGTTCCAGAAACATCAAAGAAATTTAAATTGGTATTAGAGATACCCTTTACTACTGCAGATAATAAAGATCAGAAACTTAGAAGATTAAAATATGATCTATCTATTAATAATATTGAAGTGGAAGCACTTGAAGGAATTAATGTTGCAGAACTAGGTCAAGGTGTGTTAGACTATCAAGCTGTTGTATATGTATCGACTACCCTTACTCGTTACGAATTGACTGCTGTGTTGGAGCCCGATTATAAGATTGCAAAGATGCAACGTCTAGATCAAAAGCCTGCTGAAGAAGATGCCTAAATTAAATACGACCAATAAAATTACGCGAGTTTTAATTGACGGGATAATGAATCGCCAAGTAATAAAAATTAGATACGAAAAAACACCTAAAGTTTTTAAACGGCCTCCGCCGGCCGGACATGTAGAACAAGGTGAAACAGTAACTAGGAACATAGAACCTTACGAAATAAAGCATGAAGGCAACAAAGAGTTTTTATGGGGATATGATCCGAAAGCTAAACATATAAAAAAGTTTAATATTGAAGGTGTTAAGAGTGCTCGTCTTTTGTCTAAGGTGTTTAAACCCAATGAAGCTTGGATACAAGGATGAACGAAGAAGAACTAAAAGAATATGTCAGATGTCGTAAAGATCCGGTCTACTTTTTCAAAACTTATGGAAGAGTAAGACACCCTCGTAAGGGGCTTATGCCCTTTGATCTCTATGACTTTCAAGAAGAAACCCTCAATCAATTTTTAGATACCTCTTATAATGTAATTCTTAAGGCACGCCAATTAGGCATCTCCACACTTTGTGCTGCTTATGCTGGGTGGCTAGCCAACTTCTTCAAAGACAAAGAAATATTTATCCTTGCCACCAAAAGAGATACAGCTACTAATCTTGTGGACAAGGTAAGAGTGTTCCTGCAGGAGATACCTGACTTTCTAAAGAGCGGACTGTTGGTTGATAACCGACAGAGTATTGAGTTGGCTAACGGTAGTAAGATAAAGGCCGGAGCCACAGGTACTACATCTAAAGATGCTGCTCGTTCAGAGGCCTTGAGTCTTCTCATTATTGATGAAGCAGCGTTTATTAAGTCAATGGATACTATTTGGGTCGCCGCTCAACCTACGTTATCAACGGGTGGCGATTGTATTGTGCTATCATCTCCCAACGGTATTGGTAATTGGTTTCATAAAATTTATATAGAAGCAGCAGCAGGGACTAGTGAGAAGGTAGGTGATAAGCATATTGCCTTTAATCCTATAAACTTACCTTGGAGTTTACATCCCGACAGAGATGAGGAATGGGCTCGTAATGAAAAAAGAAAAATAGGCGATCAAGCGTTTGCACAAGAACATGGATGTGACTTTTTACAATCGGGTAATAACGTAGTAAGCATGAAGGCGCTTAAGTGGTATGAAGAACATCCTAGTGAGGAAGAACCGGCAGATGATGGGTTCCGTCCTTATCTACGAGAACCAGAAGAAAAAACTTGGGTTGATAAAGGGTTATGGATTTGGAAGTATCCGGACTACACCAAACAATATATGTTATGCGCTGACATTGCACGTGGTGACGGTAACGACTTCTCTGCCTTTCATATAATTGATATTGAAAACTATGAACAAGTTGCAGAGTATAAGGGAAAAGTAAATACTGATGCTTTTGCTCACCTTATACACAACACAGCAGTTCAATATAACAATGCATATATAGTGGTTGAAAACGCCTCTATGGGTCATCATGTAGTAATGAAGATCATAGAGATGGAGTACAAAAATATGTATTGGACTATAAAAGACTTAACAAAGATACATGAAGGTAACTCTAATCAATTACATTATGATATTTATAATGTTCCGAAGAATGCTGTGCCTGGTTTTACTATGAGTATGAAGACCAGACCGGCCTGTATAGCTCGTTTGGAGGAAGACTTAAGAACACATGATTTTATTTTACACTCAAAGAGAACAATAGCTGAGTTAGAAACATTTATTTTTCACAATGGTAAGCCCGAAGCACTAGCGAGTTATAATGATGATCTTGTGATGTCGTTGGCTATGGGAATGTATGTTAGAACAACCACTCTTAGATTTAACACTCAAGATGAAGAAATGACAAAGGATTTGTTGCAAGGATTGAGCTTCAACAATACACCATATGAGTTTGGTGTTTGGAATGCTAAATCACAAGAGCAAGAAAAACAATGGACTTTTGATACTGGCAGCGGCCAGAAGGAGGATATGAGATGGCTGGTGTAGATGACAATAGCTGGGGCCAATATCAAAAATTAGTAATGGAAAAGTTAGAGAAGCATGATGGTAAGTTTACTAACATAGATAGCAAGCTCACTCAAATCCAAGTAGATATTGCTACACTCAAAGTTAAGGCAGGTGTATGGGGAGGTATTGCTGGATTAGTACCTGTAGTCCTAGGTTTAGTTTTGTTTTATGCCTCAAAAGCTTAATAAAGGAATAAGAAATGGCGGATAGATTCGATATACTAAAGCGTCTACTCAAGGGCGGATCAGCAACTTACAAGGTTCCTACGGAAAGGCCGAGTAATGTGAGCCAGAAGAGGGCGTTTGATAGTTTTCATAAAGCTACTCAAACTATGTATGGTGAAGCACTCGTTGGAGGTGCCGAGAGAGTAGAACGTGTAAGAGACTATGAAGAAATGGATCACTACCCAGAGATCACTAGAGCTTTAGATATTTACGCTGATGATTCTATGACTTATGCTGAGGACGGAAAAACTGTTCAAGTCATATCGGACGATGAGAAAATTATTGGTGAACTAGAAGAGTTATTATATCAGAGATTAGATATTGATTTTCACTTATGGACATGGATTAGGAATATGTGTAAGTATGGAGATCATTTTAATCTATTAGACATTGTTAATAAAGAAGGTGTATTAGGTGCCATTGCAATGCCTGTGAGCGAAGTAGAGAGAGAAGAAGGTTACAACAACGATCCTAATAGTTTGAGGTTCAAGTGGACTTCACAAGGGAATACCGTTTTTGAAAACTACCAAATCTCTCACTTACGAATACTGGGCGATGATAGATTTTTGCCATATGGGCGTTCGGTTCTGGATTCTTCAAGAAAAGTATGGAAGCAGCTATTGATGGCTGAAGACGCAATGCTAATCTATCGCATTAGTAGAGCACCAGAAAGGCGAGTATTTTATGTTGACGTTGGAAACATTCCACCAAAAGATGTGGAAGGGTACATGCAGAATGCGCGTGATAAGCTTAAAAGGATACCAGTGGTATCGGAGTCATCTGGAAATGTTGATTTACGTTATAATCCCGAATCTATATTGGAAGATTTCTTTATTCCAGTTCGCGGTGATCGCGGCAGTAGGATTGAAACCTTACCTGGCGGGGAAAATGCTGCTGCTATTGAAGACATTGAGTATTTACAAAATAAGCTTTTTATATCTCTCGGCGTTCCTAAGTCTTATCTTACCGCGGAAGAAGATCTCTCAGGCAAATCAACCTTAGCACAGGAGGACATTAAGTTTGCGAGAACTATTCAACGCATTCAAAAGATTGTTGTCAGCGAATTGGCGAAGATATCACTTATCCATCTTTACCTGCGAGGGTATGATGAATCTGCCATATATAATTTTGATCTGAAATTGACTAACCCTTCTACTATTACTGAGATGATGCATCTTGACTTGATGGATAAGAGATTTGGCACTGCAAGAGAAATGGCCGAGTCAGATATTATTTCTGCCTATTATGTGCAGAAGAATGTGCTGAAGCTTACTGATAATGAAATTGCATCTATTAAGATTGATCAAGAAAAGGAAGCAGTTAGTAAAAGTATTCTTGAGAAACTTGAACAAGGTGAGATGGACCAGCCTGGCATGGGCGGCCAGCCTGGAGGCGGTGGCGACGATGATGACGAGAAAGAGGATACTGATAGCAATGAGGATAGAGAAAATTGGACAAAGGATGCAATGCCATACGATCCAACAGGTACTCGCGAGTTGCCAGGATATCCTAAAGATTATAGTTATAATGAAAATGGATTCATCAAAACAAATGGAGCCAAGCCCAAGGTGGATGTATTAGATAAAACAATTTCTGATATTATGCAGTATAATTATGAATCAAAAGATATGTTAAAGAACTTAATAAAGGATAAAAGTGATAATAAGTTAAATGAATCATCACTAAGAGACATCGTTGATGACATTTAGAAACTCTTTATTATATTTATTTTAGTCATTGTATCTTAAATTTGCCAGGGGTGTATGATGAAGCATAATAAACAAAAAAATGTGGGAGTATTATTTGAGGTATTAAACCATGCGGTATTAACGCAGGTTGCCAGTAATAATATCCCTAAGGCTCAAAAAATATTTTCTCTTCTCCGAGAAAATTTTGTCAGATCTACAGAAATTTCCAAGGCTTATAAAATATATTCACAGTTTCTTTATAGTGAAGCACGTAATGTATATTTTGCTTCTAGATTTGTAGAAAATCTTATAAAAGAATATAACAAAACTGTAATGCCTAGAAAGCTGGAGGCGGAGCTTGGAGCACTTATGGAGCAAATCGCCAAGGTTGCTAATAAGAAAGAATTACTTAAGACACAAATTCCTAACTATAAGACTTTAGCTAGTTTTTATATTAAACTGCACGAAAATGGGCAGTATATTACTTCTAGAGATCGTCTTGCGTTAGATGAAAACTTGTTTGATCATCTAATAGAGAATCAAGAAGCCAAACGAGTAAGAGAAAGAAGAGGAGAATTTGATAACCCTTCTCTTAAATCGTTAGAAGAGATTCAAACAGGTAAGTTGAGTTTGATTTTGGCTATTCAAAAATTTGATGATGCATATAAACATCTTCTTACCACAGAACAAAAGGATTACTTGGTCAAGTACTATACTTCGGCAGACAGCGCAGAGTTTAAGAGCTGGGTATGTAAGAAAGTAGATGCTTTACTGGATGAGGTTGCGGACAAGTCACTGGCAGTTGAGGATAAGGATATTAAGAGAAAGATTGAATTGGTAACAGAAAAACTGCAGGGTATTACTAAGCAACCGAGTGTGACTACGAGCCATTTGAAAGATATTCTTTTGTCGGTCGAGATGAAAGATAAGTTAAAATTATTTTAGGAGAACTTAAGTGCCATCAACTATTATACAACGATGGAACAGTTTGTTTGGCCATCCCGGCGGCGGTAATGACGGACCCGATTCAGTGCCAAGTAAGATCACCGGCACGGATGGAAATGGTTTATCCGGTACAGCAGCAATTTCTCATAGCAACCCACTAAGAGAATCTTCTGCTTTAGATGAAGGGTTTAATTCTAATAATCCAATGCCTGCAGGCCACCATGATGCTGATGTAGGAATTTTGTGGGAGGCAATTATCAATACTTCTTCCAGCGGAGCGCTAGGTTCTACTGTGTCTGGAGGGAATGCCTCTTCAAGTCAAAAAGTAGACGCCATCAGAAAAGCAGGAATTAGTTTTAATAATCAAAGTGATGCTAACAGAAGAGGTATCGCCGCATATTTTGGCGTAGGAGCAAGTACTAGAGGAAATCATAGACTTAATGTAGCTGATACCGATTGGGACAGAGCATCAGCATCAGCCGCAGCAGGTAACTAAGAAAGAATATAGGAGTATATATTAATGCCATCAACTTTATTGGAAAAATGGAACGCGTTATTTCCTAATGGTAGTCCAGATGCTGATCCAGTTGCGACATCAAAAACCTCTGATGCTATAACGAACCCCTTAAGCGATGTGTCTGGCTTAGATAATGAGTATACTTCTACATCTCCTATTCCATCTGGCAGAAAATCTCAATCTATATCTGTTTTATGGAGTCATTTTTGTGACGTTGGGGATGACTCTGACGCAAGTATAAAACATTTGACTACAGGTTTTGGTGATGACACTAGTGGCGGGCACGACCCTAAGTATTCTGCGAAAATAAGAGCAATGGGAAAAAATGTAACAGTTAGAACCACCGAGGACATGGCAGGCTTCCAGACACGGGTCTTGTCCGCGGGCAGCATCGCCGCGGCGTTTGCGCTCGCAGACGGCGGCCCGGCATCTTTAGCTACAGTAAAAGGTAATTATAGGCTTGGGAGCGTTAATCCAGATGGTGGCTTTAGTAATTATACCGGTAGACCAATGAGTAACGGTGGCGATGATATAGCAACTATTACGTTGCAGCAATACCGCGATGGGATGGGATAATGGCAAAAACTATTATGGAGTGCTGGGACATGATGAGTGGGGATAATGCATCACCCCGATCAATACCACCTAGAATGTACGAGTATATGGTTGGCAGCCCTGTGAATGATGTCTCTCACGTATTCGGCCAATCTAATATTGATGCATGGCAAGCAAAAAACTCCAAGATTAGAAACGATGAAAGTGTAGAAACGCAGTCTCTAAAAGACTTCCGCGATAACAATTTGTAAAATGAAAAAAATTAAGAAAGAAGTATCAACAACAGGTGGTGTGGCAGGGTATGATGGAGTTATTCCGGCAGTAGGCAATCCTACTGAAAAAGAAGTTAACCAATGGAAAAAGAAGAAGAAGAAATTTATGAAACGGCAAGGCAAGTCTAAGGACAAAACATATAATACTAAGAGCGTAGCAGAGGCCGCTGACAAGCTTATCAAAGATACTATTTTGAAAGTTTTGTTAGAGCAACCTGGCAATGAACGGATGAATTACATCATTCGTTTGTTTGAGGGCATTTCTAAAAACTTGAATACAAGTTTGGGCTATGCTAGAATGTTTATTCTGGATGCCTTGAAGATGGATATCGCCACTGGAGCTGCAAAACTAAACGCTAAGAGAGCAACGGCTGAGTTAAATCATATTCGTAAAATGATTGATGACTTAGAAAGTTTGCTTGAAAAAATTAATGGCATGAATCACGAAGAACGGGATAACGGTGAAGAAAATGTCTGAAATAAAAAATCAAGATCCAAATCTACTGCACTCCTTTTTGTTGTTTGAATATGATGATGTAAAGCCATCTAAGTCTAGTGATGGTATTGTCACTATGAGAGGTATTATTCAAGCCGCAGGCAAGCCAAACGCCAACAATAGAATATATCCTCGTCCTATTCTTGAAAGAGAAGACAAGAAGTATCAAGAGTTGATCCAAGAGCGCAGAGCGTTAGGTGAACTTGATCACCCCGATAGTCCTATTGTTCAGTTGGAAAATGTTAGCCACTTAGTTACCAATACTAGTTGGGACGGTGAAGATCTTATTGGGGAAATTGAAGTATTGGATACACCCAAGGGACAAATACTTGGTAAGCTCGTAGAAAGAGATATCAAGTTAGGTATTTCTTCCAGAGGATTAGGTAGCACCAGTAGAACTAATGAAGGTTACGATATGGTAGAGGATGACTTCAATCTTGTCTGCTATGATATGGTAAGTAATCCATCAACCAGTAATGCTTTTATGAATCTACAAGAGAGTGTGGCATATAAAACTCTGATCACACAAAACAGAACAGTTTTGTTGGATGAAATACTTAATGATATATTGGAGCTTGACTAATGAAGATAAGAAAATCAGAATTAAAAACATTAGTAGAAGAAGTAATGAACGAAAAAGATGTGCAAATTTATGGAAATGAAAAAAGATCTTTTACTAACCTTGCTGGCAGAGAAAAACAACAAGGTCGTAAAGGCGTTGGTATGGATAAAGATACTGCCAGCACTAAGAAGTGGATGAAGATGGCCGACAAATATTATAAGAATATTGTAAACAACATTAAAAAGTTTCCTCATAGCCCACACGCTTATAGTTTAGCTAAAGCGTTAAAGACTATTGATGTAGAAACCTCTAAAAACATATAGGGAATAAGAATGAAACTACAACATACGATTAGAGAAGATATAATTACCGAAGGTGGTGATGAAAAAGATTTTGATGATTTAGATAGCAAACAGCAAGGCAAAATCAAAGCTGCTCAAAAAGCTATCGGCGGTAAAAGAGCCTATATTATGGAATCTATACACGGTTTGATTGTTGGGTTTGAGGATATTAGATTTGATTCTAGCAATAAAACTGTAAGATTTAGTGGTAAAGATTTGGCACAGTTTGCAAAACTTAAATTAAGATGGTTGGATGTGTCATCTTCTCAACAAATGGTGGCGGTTGGGATATAATATGAGAATTAAAAAGTCTGAATTAATCACTATTATTCGTGAAATTTTAGAAGAAAAGAACTGGATTAAAGGCGCGATTAAAAAGCCTGGCGCACTTCGTAAGTCTATGGGTGTAAAGGATGGCGAAAAGATTCCGGCTGAAAAGATTAACAAAAAGATTGCCACCTTAAAGAAAAAGGGCGAAGGTGATAAGAAGTTGACGAAGCCTGAGAGAACTGAACTGCAAAGGTTAAGCCTTGCAAAAACACTTCGTAAGATGAAATGAAATTAGGTCATGTATTATGCGAGATAGAGGGAGGAACTACACAGTATGCGTCCAAGTTTAGGCCTGGATATTCTAGTGCATCTTCTTGGGGTATAAAAGGTTATAGAACAACTCCTGGCAATAAGTTTGATGACCCTGTTTCTCAAACCTTAGATCCATACATTGAGGAACAGTTGATTGATCAAGTGATAGATGTGATGTATCGGGATTATCCCGAAATGGTAAAAGATAAAAAAGTAAAGAAGCATTTGATTCAAATGTTGGTAGGAAAAGTGATGGTGGGTGAGGTTAGGGACATTATTGATATTGATCGTTTTATTAAGCGACTCAAAAAACGCATGAAGGTAGAGACTCTATAATGCAAATAAAGAAATCAGAACTAAGAAAAGTGATTCAAGAACGACTTCAGATGTTCTTTTCAGATAGTAAACCTTTTGCTACAGTAGGAAGGGCCCCTACCTTTGAGGCAGGGATTAAAGATCCAAACGCTGAAGATGTTGAAGTAGACGAAGACGCCTTGGATGATGCTATTGCAGAAACTATTAAAGGACTAGAGAAGGGCGCGTCTTTAAGGATGCGAGCCGAAGCTAGGGGTGTTAGCAATGTTGGCGATGAGAAAGTCAAAAAAGTAATTAGAAGAATGATTAATGAGATTTCTGGTGTTGACTCTCTTAAGCCGAATGATCCACACACACCGGAAGACGAAGCAGAGAAAGACGCTGCTGATGATGTGATGGAAGCTGATCCCAAAGCAAAGAAGGGCGGCAGACCAAGAGGTGGCCCCCATATTGAGAATGTAAGGTTCTGGGATTTACCTGAGAAGAGTTTAAGATATATTATTAAAGACGCAAGTCAGGCTATGAACGCCAATCCTATGGCTCGTAAGGCATTGAAGTGGGCAGATGAAGTAAATGATGCGGTTACTGTTTTATATTGGCGTAAGAAGAAGGGCATTACAGTAGACGAAGGCAAAAAAGATAAGATTAGAAAACGTCCTTGGGTAAGCGGATTAGATCCGGCCGGTGGCATTGGTGAAACCAAGGAGATGAAAGTAAAAGACAAGGAAGGGTTTGTTGTAGATACAGAGGGTAAGCAAGATGTTGGTAGTCTGGCACAAACTCCTAAGTCAAAAGTATTAGTTAAGAAAATGTATGATATGGTTTCAAAGAAGTTGAGATTGAAAAGTATTGAAGATGTCCAACCTATTAAGGGTGGAATAGCGTTTATTTTTGGTGACCCAAAAGATGCTAAGAAGATGGCTGGTCATTTGAAGAAGGCTGGCTCCTTGGGTAAAGTAATGAAACTATCAGCTGGCGGCGGCAACAGAACGCTCGTAAGCTTAAAAACATAGGAAAAATAAAATGAGTACAACAGCCCAATTGATGAGAGAGTGGAACAAGCATTTAGAAGACGGCACTAATATGAGTTTGAACGAGGCCGTATCTGCGTTTACAGTAATACCAGAGGGCGGAGCTATTAAAGACATGAAGAAGGGCATCAAGGCCGGTGAACAGGCCAGTAAATCTTTAGATAGTGCTACTGAAACCAAGGCACCCATTAGAGTTAAGAAGTCAGAAATGGTTGGGTCTGCAGGCAATGCGTATGGAGTGAGAAGAAAGAACATAGATACTCTTATGACAACAACTCATAAACTTATGACAGCATTAGATAAGTCACAAAAGAAGGATAGTGAAAACTGGGCCCATGTTGGGACCGCGGGCGAAATTGCAAATAAGTTGAGTGACATTAATCAGATGCTTGGTGGCATCTAAGGATATAATATGGCACAATTTAAAGTAGCAGACATTACAGAATCAATTATTAGTGGCGTCTCTAAGAGTCTTGCTAAAATTCTCTTACCTAGAGTTAGAAAGATGATTAGGGAAGAGATGGACCGCGGTATGAAAGATGTAATGTTAGAAGTTATTAGATCTCAACGCACGACTCAAGTTGTAGAATCTGCACCAGCACAACCAGCTTCCATAAAGAACGCTAAGGAAACTATTGCTCAGCGTCCAAGTAGTTCAAAACAAAGGGCTCGTAAAATAATAGAGCGCAACGGGCAATCAAACGATCCCTTACTTGATATGATAATTAATGCAGAAGACCCTCAAGAGCAACAACATATTAAATTGCAAGAACAAATGGAAGAACCAATGGTGAGTTCTAAAAGTGTAGAAAAGGGCGATGTGATAATGCCTGAAAATATTGACTTCAATGATAGACTAGAGAGATTGGGGATTGCTTAATGTTTAATGATATTAAAAAAATGTTATTAGATTCGTTAGTGGAGACAGCGAAGCTCGCTCCTGCTGAAATAACAGGTAGAGTATATCCCGAAGTTTTGGTTACCGATATGGCGCCCGAAGGTTTAAGAGCAGCCGCAGGGCCTGATAGACTTGCTTATCTGGTAGGGACTGAGCCATTACAGATTGAGATTCCTAATGTGAGGGGGATCTATGAAGTGAACCCTTGTGATATTATCTTTGAGGCAGCAGGTGGCTACGAAAAAGCATTTAGAGCAGCTATGAAGAAGTTCGGAATAAGTACTCTGAGTGATTTGGATACACCTGCAGAGAAAAAGGGGTTCTATGATTTTGTAGATAAAGTGTGGCACTCCAAAGCCGAGAAGGAAAAGGGTGAAGAGAAGGGTTCGCATAAGGATGAAGGCGAGTTTACAGATGGCCTAAGAGATAAGCATGCGCGTGATAAAGATAAGATGCGAGATGAAAAAGAAAGGGCGCGTGAGAAAGATCAACAGGCTGCTGAGCAAAATCGTGAACAAAATAAAAAAGAAACTAATGAAGAGTTGCCTTTGTATAGCGATCATCAAAAAGCACACAAGTCTGAAGATAAGGTTGTAAAGAATAAAGATAGGGATGATGATGATATTGATGTTGATGAAATTATGCCAGTTTTAGCCAGAGGAGCTGCAGCTATTGGCCGTGCAACTGGAATGAAGGAAGACCTGCCACTTTATAGTGATTATGAAAAGCAACATAGAGAAGGTAAAAAAAAACTAGAAAATAATGTAGAAATTACAGAAGCAATTCCTCGTGCAAAGAAAGTTTCCATAGGTAGCGTAAGAGGTCCGGTTGGTGTAAATTATCATGGCCGGCCTTTTCGTTTGCTACCTAAAAAAGTATACACTCTTATAGTAATGAAATCTAAGAAAGAAGGCGTTGAACCAAAACTGGGCCAAAGCAATACAGCCAACATGGTAGTGTTGCAGCGCATTTATAATTTAGGTCCGAGTGAAGTAGCTACTGCAATGAAACTTGCTGCTCTTAAGTTTGGTCCCGATGTATTTTTAACCGTAGATAATGAGGACGGTAGAAGAATAGGCGTTGGATATTCAACAGACGATAATTCTATAAAATCTAGAGATAAGAGAATCGAACAAGACGATCTTACATTGCATAGGTCAATTAAAGATAAGTTGTTTAAGTTAATATTTGGCAAGGAATTGAAAAGAAAGAATGTTGAGTTTGATGTTAATGAGGTCTCACCACCTGCTCGTAGACATCAGGCACATGGGATAAAGAAGCATATTGGCAAAAAAGGTAAGAAGGGTATACCAAAAACATATGTTAATAAGAAGACAGGCAAAAGAGAGAAAACAAATCCATTTGCTTTAGCTTGGGCACAATATGATAAGTATGGGAAACCTTCTAGCGGCCCCGACAAAGGAAGCAAAACGATGAAAAAAGTTCCTAAAAAATAGAAAAGAGGCATGATGAATGCGGTAAGAGATAAAGATAATAGAAGAAAAGTAAGTGTAGTATTAAGAGATGGAAAAGACGCTGGATCATTAGAAAGAGCGTTGAGAGAACTAAAGAGGAAACTTAAGAAGGATGGTTTTTATAAGGAATTACGTCGCCGCGAGTATTTTATTTCTCCATCCGAAGAGAAAAAATTAAAGAAAAGACGTAGAAAGTCCATATCTGGTGAAGAATTAGGGTGATTTTGAGTATTTTTATTCATATTTATTTATAGACGTATATATCTTTATGCGTGTATACGTATGGAAATAATTTAAGTGTTGAATGGAGACTTTAACATGGCAAGAGATATTGTATCAGAAGCCGTTAAGCAAGCAGAGGCCATGAAGTCGGCCGCTTATGAGAATGCCAAGAGTGTTTTGGTAGAGGCTATGAGCACCAACTTGAAAGCTGCTGTTACTGAGGCGATTGATGAGAAAATTGATGATGCTGAGGTCGTGGCCACAGAAGATGTTGTGGACGAGGCTAGTATAGAAGAAGGTGATGATTATGGTGGCAACAAGGGCGATGAGTCCAAGAGCCGGCGTGATTTTGAAGAGGATGAGGACGAAGAGGAAATCGCTGACGATGCATACGATGTAGATGATGATGCAGGCGACGAAGAAGGCGAAGAGGATCTTGATGAGATGGATATTGAAGAGGTCATTGAGATTATCGAAGATGACGAAGATGATGACGATGATGAAGAGATTGACATTGATGTAGATGTTGATTCGGATGAAGATGATGATGACGATGATGTCGATGAAGCTGCATACGAAGAGGACGAAGAGTATGGTGGCAATAAGGGTGATGAGTCTCGTAGTAAGAGAGATTATGAGTCCGCCATCAGAGAGAACAAGTCCTTGAAGAAGGAAAATGCTCGTTATGCCAAGGCCCTTACTTTCTTGAAGAAGAGAATTGATGAGGTCAATCTTTTCAATGCCCGTTTGGCTGCTGCTAGTGATGTTATGAAGAAGGTCAGCTTGACCAAGGCAGAGAAGGAAACAGTTGTTGAGCATTTTGACAGCTGTAAAAGTGTAAACGAGATTAAGAGAACTTTCCAGGTTTTGACTGAGGCTTATAAGGCTAACGATAAAACTTCTAAGAAGGTTCGCGTTGATCGTCCAAATGTTCAGAGTGTTATTAGTGAAGAAACGCAAAAGACTGAAAGCGACAGCCAGTTTGATCGTATGGCCCAGCTTGCAGGCCTAAAGTAAATTCTATTAGGGAGATATAGAATATGTCAAATGTAATTATGGAAATGACCAAGGAGTATAGCCCTGTTAATCAGAACGCTAGACTCGGCGGTATCATGGAAAAGTGGGATCGTACTGGTCTGCTGAAGGGATTGAACGAAGACAAGGGTCAAGTCGTCGCTCAGCTTCTTGAGAACCAGGCAGTCGAGCTCCGAAATCAAATGTTGCAAGAGGAAAGCCAGACCAGCGGTGTCGCTGGTTATAACAAGATCGCTTTTCCTCTAGTTCGTAGAGTATTTGGGCAGTTGTTGGCTTCCGAGCTTGTTGCTGTTCAGCCTATGTCACTACCTAGTGGCCTCCTATTCTTTCTTGACTTTAAGTTCGATAGAAATCATGGTGGTGCTACCGATGGTGGTAGTGTTTATGGTAACCTAGCCAATGGTGGCGCCAATAACAATGCATTGTTGCAGGGTGTTGGTGACGCGGTTGCTTCGGGTGGTTTGTATAACTTCGCAACAGCGGGTTATTCACGTAGATCTTTTATTCTTTCAACCGCAGCTCCTAGCTATTCAGGCGTAACAACCACTTCTGATCTTTTGGGTGGTGTAACGGTTTCGGGTTATAACTTCCCGTTGTCCAGTTCCGCAGCTACAGATATTGGTGTTCCAATGGAGATGCGAGTAGCTACTTCTGGTGAGGCACGTGCAGCTCAGTCAGCTGCAGATTCCGAGTCTTTCCGTGGCCTTCGTGCTGTTCCTAGCTTAACTGCTACTCAGTTCTTTGGCGTTACTGATCCTTCTCTAACTGTTGTTACTGGTACCAATGTTCAGATTTTTATGAATGTTTGTGGTCCTGGTGGTTTCAGCACTGCTAGTGATGATCACTGGGGTCCAGATCAATCGTGGAATGCTAATAGTAGCTCAATGACTGCAGCTCTTCTTGTTGGTCCAGCAATGACTAACATGAGCTCCGCTAGCAATGCCAGTGATGGCAGTAACTTGCTAGGTGATTTTGAGTCCACATCGGCTATTCCCGAAATTAACATCGCAGTATCTAGTGTTCCAGTTCAGGCCGTAACACGTAAGTTGAAGGCTACTTGGACACCTGAGTTGGCACAGGATATCAATGCATATCATGCTATTGATGCTGAGGTCGAGTTGACCACAATCCTGTCTGACATTATTGCTACTGAAGTTGATCGTGAAATTCTTGGCTCGCTACTAGCTGGCGCAACTGTCAAGGCTGCATGGTCACGTTCCGTTGGTCGTTATGTAACGGCTGGCTCGGATGGTAATAGTGTTGCAAACATCAGTGATCCCGGCGGTTATTCCGTCAATAAGGGCTTCACGGGTACACAGCAAGATTGGTATCAGACATTGGCTGAAACCATCATTACTGTTTCCAACGAAATTCACAAACGTAACTTGCGTAGTGGCGCTAACTGGATGGTAACATCCCCCGATGTTGCAACCATCATTGAGGCTATCGCTTACTTCAAGCCCAACGCTACTTTCGATCCTACCGAGACTCAGTATTCGCTCGGTGTTGAAAAGATCGGTACTCTTACCAACAGATTCACTGTCTACAAAGATCCTTACTTCCCAGTAGATAAGATTCTTGTCGGTTACAAGGGTCCAGGCTTCCTAGATGCTGGTTATGTTTACGCTCCATATGTACCACTGGTCTTCACTCCGACCATCTTTGAGCCAAACGACTTCACGCCTCGCAAGGGCGCGATGACCCGTTACGCACATCAGATGGTTCGCCCCGAATATTACGGGCGTATCCAGGTTGTTGATCTTGGTGTAATTGGTGCACCTGCTTCAGTAGGGTAAGGTGAAAAGTTAGGAGACTAACATAGTAACAACGCAGTACTAAAAAGATGGCCGGCTCTATGAGCCAGCCATCTTTTTCTTTGCTATTGTTTATATAGCTGGGAAATTGTATTAAGATTATATAGCTGGAGGCAATAAGATGAGTATGATGACTCAACTATTCAAACCCCTATCAACCGGACAGAGTGGCACTTATTACCATGAACTTTGTAAGAAAGAGGTCACCCCCGCCTTTCTTATAAATGA
>TARA_R110002072_G_scaffold209115_5_pt1 | contig 18420 bp, 20 predicted proteins | sample TARA_R110002072 | Tara Oceans TARA_R110002072 (sample SAMEA4397118) | marine metagenome | biome: Polar Biome; feature: [SRF] surface water layer (ENVO:00010504); material: water (ENVO:00002006), including particulate matter (ENVO:01000060) such as... | depth 5 m | reverse complement strand
TCAACTTCTGATACATATTTGCTCGTGCCTGAACAACGTTTATTAAATGGTCGTTGGAACATTAAAATTTCTTGGAAACACAAAAATACGGACTATTTATTTAAAAAAGAATTAGTTTATTAAGCACTTTTTTTTCAAAAAGAATCAGCCACAAATTGCACTAATTGTGCTTTAGGTTTCATATTTAATTACTGTTATTTATATCTAAAATATGCTCTTATCAGCAATCATATTCGGTTTATTAGGTAGTTTTCATTGCATTGGCATGTGTGGACCTATTGCTTTTATGTTGCCAATTGATAGAGCAAATAAAACAAAAGGTTTTTTCCAAATTTTAAGTTATCATTTAGGGAGACTGTTTACGTACAGTTTAATAGGTTTATTATTTGGTTTTTTAGGAAGAGGTTTTTATTTCTTTGGTTTTCAGCAACAACTCTCAATTATTGTTGGAGTTTTAATGATCATAACTATACTATTTCCAAAGATTTTACAAAAATTATCTTTATCAAAAAAAATAAGCACACTAGTTTTAAAAATAAAAAATTCTTTGGGAAAAGAATTAAAAAAGAAAGGAAATGATACTTTTTTTACCATTGGTTTTTTAAACGGATTTTTACCTTGTGGCTTAGTTTATATGGCTGTTTTTGGAGCGTTAGCAACTTCAAACGCTTTTACAGGTAGTTTATATATGTTTCTATTTGGCTTAGGTACAATTCCTTTAATGACTGCTTTTGTGTATTTAGGAAATTTCACCAAAGGCAACTTTAGGAAAAATATTCAAAAAGCAATTCCTATTTTGGTTGTTTTTATCGGTGTTCTTTTTATTGTTAGAGGTTTAGGTTTGGGCATACCTTATGTTTCGCCAGTTCCTGTTTTAGATATGGTTACAAACAATGCAGTTTGCCATTAAAGCAATAGATTTCTGCTGTAAATTAAACCAGTTTAAAATACAATAGTTAAAATCCTTTTAACTATATATTAAACCCTGTGAACTAAAGCTACATATTTTTTTGACAAATTATAAAAATCATTAGAATTTAAAATTTAATTTTACTTTTCTTATATTCGAATTTTAGAAGAATTTTTTTTAGCGTAACTGGAACAAGTTATCCAGATCTTTTGGCAACGTATAAAGATTCAATAGAAATGATATCATCTATTGAAAATCATATTCATGTAGAGGTTAAAAAAAAAATATATCTAGAAGCTGAATTATCAACTTTTTAATAGATGAAAAATATGATAATTCGTTAATATTAATTTATCAAACTAATAAAGCAATGAAGCAGCATTTTGGTCTTGATTTATTAAATAAAACGTTTAAACGTTTTTAATACTAAGGCTTTCATTACAATAGAGAAAATTATAGAAGATGGCACAGAAGTAAGATTTATTATCAACAAAAATTTATGAATCAAAATAAAACGGAGATATTAAAAAGAGCTTTAGAGCATCAAAAAAAAGCTCGAAAAGAAGCCGAAAAAATACTTGAACACAAGTCTTTAGAATTATATAATACTTCTCAAGAATTAAAAAAAAATAATGAAAATCTTGAAAATCTTTTAAAAGAGAAAACCTCTCTACTAAAAGGTATTTTCAGGAATATAAATGATGCTTACATTATTATCGATTTAAAAGGTAACGTATTGAAAATGAATAAAAAAGCTCAAGATTTATTTGGGTATAATTTAAAAAATGAAAATCTTAATACTGCAAAACTCTTTTTTAAAGAAGACTATTCTTACGCATATTCATCCTTTAAAGAGCTTATAAACAATGGGCATTTTTTAGATTATGCATCTAGAATTATTACTAAAAATAACGAAGTTAAATGGGTAAATGTTAACGCGAGTATTATATATGATAAATTTAATAAACCTGCAGCAGCTCAAGGTATTGTTAAAGATGTTACTCAAGAAATAGAAAAAAAACGAATATTAGATTTAATAAATAAAACTGCGAAATCTATTTTAGGAAAAGAGGATATATTTGAAATTGCTAAAGAAATATCTAAAACAATTGCAAATTATTTAGAAACTGACTATTGTGTAGTTTACCTATTAAATAAAGAAAAAAATGTTTTAGATCAAATTGCAAGATTTAGTAGTAATGCAGGTAATAGCAAAGAAGCTCATCATAAAATAAGCTTTCCATTAGATGAGGGAATTATTGGCAAAGTTGCAAAATCAGGTAAGTCTGAAGTTGTAAATCATACAAGTAAAGACAATAGGCATATGTTAAATGATGATTTTAGATTGTCTGAAATAACAGTGCCAATTATTAGTGATGGAGAAGTAATTGCAGTGATAGAATCAGGTTATAAACATAAAAATTATTTTACAAAAAAACACATAAAAACTCTTGAAAACATTGCGAGTTTAGTAGCTGTACAACTAAAAAGTGCTATCAATTTAAGAGAAATTAAAAAAGTACAATTAAAAAATAAAGAACTTTTAGCCAAATTAGCTAAAAGAAATGAAGAGTTAAATGAGTATGCACACATTGTATCTCACGATTTAAAATCGCCCTTAAGAAGTATTGCAGCTTTAACAACATGGATTAAAACAGATAATCATGATAAATTTGATGCTATAAGTTTACAGAATTTTGATGCCATAGAATTTACTTTAGAAACTATGGAAGCTCTAATTTCAGATATTTTAAGATACTCTAGCTTAGACCCAGTATCAAAAGAAATTGAAGAAGTAGATTTAGATATTTTGGTTAAAAATTTAAATAATATTTTATACATACCAGAGAATATTACCATTAATATTTTAAATAAATTACCAATTGTACAAGGAGATAAAATTAAATATCAGCAAATTTTTCAAAATTTAATTGGTAATGCTATAAAGTTTAATGATAAAGAAAAAGGAGTAATTAATATTGATGTTGAAAATCAAAATTCCTTTTACAAATTTTCGGTAAGTGATAATGGCATTGGTATTGAAAAAAAATATTATGATAAAATTTTTAAAATTTTTCAATCTTTAAAAGTAACAAAAAACTCCACAGGAATAGGATTGTCTATTGTAAAAAAAATTGTAGATATTTATAAAGGAGAAATATGGTTAGAATCTGAGTTAAATAAAGGAACTACTTTTTATTTTACCATTAAAAAGAATCTTTTATGAATATTTCTAAAAAATTAAAAATTTTACTAAAGCTTCTCTTCAAAAGTAGTATTTTAGATAACTAAATAAATTATCCTATGAAATGTATTATTATAGATGATGAAAAAATGGCAAGAGTTATTACAAGAACGCTTTGCAATCAAGTTTCAGATTTAATAGTTGTAGAAGAATTTACTAGTGCAATTCAGGCAATAAAATTTTTAAATGAGAATAGTGTAGATTTAATTTTTTTAGACATACACATGCCAGATTTTAACGGATTAGATTTTATAAAAACGCTAAAAGATCCTCCAAAAATTATTTTAACTACATCAGATCCTCAATTTGCTATAGAAGCTTTTGAATATGATTTTATTATAGATTATTTATTAAAACCTTTAGAATTAACTCGTTTTAAAAAAGCGATAGAAAAGGCTCAAAAAAAGACATTAACCAATGTGTCGTCTTCTGCAAAAGCAACTAAAGATAGTGAAAACGATTTTTATGTAAATATTGATAGACGTCTTATTAAAATCGATTTACCATCTATTTATCTAATAGAAGCAAAAGGAGATTATATCAATATAAAAACGGAAGACAAAAACTACACAGTACACTCTACACTTAAAAAGATAGAAGAAAAACTTCCAGAATCTTTATTTTTAAAAGTGCATCGTTCTTACATAATCAACATTAAAAAAATTATAGATATAGAAGATAATAGTGTGTTGATTAAGAGAGATGTAGTTCCTGTTAGTAGATCTAAAAGACCAGAATTAATGAAACGTTTAGACCTTCTTTAAAATATTCGTCTAAACTTATTTACATTTTATCTATAGATAAAATGTAAATAGCGAAAATAAAAAATAGAACTTAATTTAGTTTATAATTTTGTGGTATCATTAAAAAATGCCATGACAAAAATCTTACTAAATTTATTTACAAACTTTGCAACTTTACTACAAGCGCAACCTTACAAATATTTAGGAGATTTTACTTTCAATACAATTATTTCGTTTTTTGAGATTTCTGAAAATTACGTTTTAGTGGAAACATTGGGAATGATTAATGTTTCATTGCCAAAACCCTATCCTGTTCCTGTTTATAAACCTTTTACTACTAGTATTGATAAATTTTCTTTTAGTACATCTAAATGCGATTTATCCACAGATAGTTATATCGTTATTGATGATAAAAAAAATATTAATATATAAATAAAAATATTATTCCCTGAGATTCCCCAGATTAGTAGCGTGAACCCCTAAAACCCTCTAAAACAAAAGGCTAAAGTTAATTCTTTAGTCTTTTATTTTATATAATCTTTTATTTTATATAATGTATTTTTTAAAAAGAACCATTAAAAAAGTAATCCGAACTCTGTAACCATAAAATTAGTTGCAGTTGCAGTAACAATTTTAATTTACAAATCATATAAATTTATAATAGTTGGTGTGTAATCCTTGAGTGTTTTAACTAGGCAATTCTTTCTTATTTTTTATTCTGAAACAATTTTCGCTTCCTAAAAACTGCGGATTTCCAAATTCTTCGCTCCAAAAACCCTCTAAAATATCTTTGGTAAAACATTTGTAAACTACTGTGCCAAAATAAGTATTGTTTTCATCACCAACATAATTAAAGTTGATAACTAAAATATTTTCCTTAAAAAAACCAACACCAAATTGTTCTTGACTTTTGTTGATGAGCCATTTTGCGATTATTCTATTCTTTTCATCTAAACTTAAAGAAAGCGTGCCATTGTAAGTTTCATCAGACTCATTTTGGTTTGTGCCAATAATGGAGTAGTTGCCAAGAATATCTTTTATCATCATAAACGAAAATTTAATTTTAATAATACAAAACACTTTTCATTTCTAATAACATATTTAAGATTTTTTCAAAAAGGAATTGTGTTAACTTTTAAACTCATCAAGTTAAGACTTGATTTTATTAACTTCTAATTTTGGAAGTAAACAAAAAAGGATGCAAAAAAGCAAAAGATTACAGAATCAAAGTGCCATAATTACAGGTTCTAGCAAAGGAATTGGAAAAGCAATTGCTATGGAATTTGCAAAAGAAGGCGCAAATGTAACGATTAACTATCATAGCAGTAAAGATGAAGCAGAAGAAACTGCGCATTTATTGGAAGAGAAATATAAAGACATAAAAGTATTGGTTTTAAAAGGAGATGTTAGCAAAGAAACTGATGTAAAAAACTTATTTAAAAAATCAATAAAAGAATTTGGTACAGTAGATATTTGTGTAGCAAACGCAGGTATTCAGAAAGATTATTTATTGCATGAAATGCCATTAGATGCATGGAAAAAGGTAATCGATATTAATTTAACTGGGCAATTTTTATGTGCAAAAGAAGCTTTAAATGAATTTTTGAAAAGAGGTTTAGGAAAAGGTGTATCAAAATCAATAGGTAAAATTATACATATAAGCTCTGTTCATGAAGTAATTCCTTGGGCTGGTCATGCAAATTATGCAGCGTCAAAAGGTGGTTTATTAATGTTGATGGAAAGTATTTGTCAGCAATATGCGCCTTTAGGAGTTCGTTGCAATAGTTTGGCACCTGGAGCCACAAAAACCTCCATAAATAAAGATGTTTGGGGCAACAAAGAAGGCTTAAAAAAAATGTTGAAATTAATTCCACAAAAAAGAGTTGGAGAGCCACAAGATATGGCACAAGCTGCTGTTTGGTTGGCTTCAGACGAATCTGATTACGTAAATGGAACTACTTTGTTTGTAGATGGTGGAATGACTTGTTATCCTGGTTTTTCTACCAATGGATAAAAATATGACTTGAGATTGATGAACTAAAAATTGATAACTTTTATTATTAATTGTTATCCATTTTACTTCATTTTTAATCTAAGTCAATTAAAATATTAATGAATAAAAATTAAAAAATGGATTTAAAAATTAAAGGAAAAACAGCATTAATTACAGGAGGAGATTCTGGAATGGGATTAGAAACTGCAAAGTTTTTAGCAAGAGAAGGTGTAAATATTGTTTTGTCTGATAAAAGTGGAGGAAAAGAATTAGATACAGCTGTAAAACAAGTAGAAAAAGGTTGTCAATTTGGAGCAAAAGTAATGGGTATTGCAGCAGATGTTTCTAAAAACAAACAAGTTTTGGCATTAGCAGATAAGGTTGAAAAGGAATTTGGAGGTGCACATATAATTTTTCATGCAGCAGGAGCTAGAGGAGCTGCTGGAGATTTTTTAGAATTAACAGATGAAGATTGGATGAAAACAATTGAAGTTGATTTGATGGGAGCAGTTAGAGTTGCTAGAGCTTTTGTACCTCAAATGCAAAATCTAAAATGGGGACGAATGATTATGGTTGCCTCTGAAAATGCTTTTCAACCTTATGTAGAGGAAAGTCCATATAATGCTTGTAAAGCTGCGATTATAAACTTATCAAAATGTTTATCAAGATCGTATTCAAAAGAAAATATTTTGTTTAATGTTATTTCACCAGCATTTATAGAAACTCCAATGACAGATGCAATGATGGAAGAAGAAGCAGAAAAAAGAAACGTTTCTGAAGAGGAAGCTGCAAAACAATTTGTGAAAGAAAACAGACCACATATTGCTATGCAAAGGAGAGGTAGACCAGAAGAAGTAGCATCTACAGTTGCTTTTTTATGTTCAGAGCATGCTAGTTATATCAATGGAGCAAATATTAGAATTGATGGTGGAGCAGTAGAGTCTGCTTTTTAAAATTGATACATTTCATAGAGAATAGAAAATAGAAAATAGAAAAGTCATTTGTTTACAGCAAATGACTTTTTTTTAGATATTTAAGTTGTAATTAGAAATGGAATTCAAAATTATTCTGTAGAAATATTATACTTAATTTTACTAATTTTTTTGATGTGTCTTGCTAATTTTCTTGTTGCTTCTAAAGGGACTAAATGTCCAATTCTGTTAAATACAATAAGAGTTCCTTTATTTAAATAAGGCATTACTTCATTATAAATAGCATCCATAGAAATTACAGGATCATTTTTTGAACAGATAACAAATGTCGGAATTTCTAAATTTTTTATTCCCATAGAAATATCATGATTCATTCCTTCATTTATCCACCAATTCCAAGCTTTTGTATTAATTCTTAATTGAGAGTTTACAGCATACTCAAATTTTCCTCTTCGTAATTTCTTTACAATTCCGTTTTTTACAGTTTGTATAGCTTCTTCCTTATTTGGGTGATGTAACATTCTTTCTTTCTCATCATCAGGCATATTTTCTGTAGTTGGTGGAGAAGGTGCCACTAAAATTATTTTTTTTGGTTTGTTAACTTCGTTCATTAAAGTTGCATATAAAGCTATTTTTCCACCCATAGAATGACCACATAAAGTGTAATCTTTAAGTTTTAAAGCTTCAATTTGCTTGTTTACAAAAATAGCATACTCGTAGATTGATGGCTCAAAATTTAGTTCAGTTTCATTAAAACCGGGTAAATTTAGCAAAATACATGTGTGCGATTTTACTAATCTTTTTGCAAGCCATTTCCAACTACCAGCATCACCTCCAAAATAATGTATAAACACAATTTTTTTCTTTCCATTTCCTACAATTTCATAATTATTTTTAGTCATCAATATAATTTTGGAGCAATATAAAATTTAAAAAACTACTTAAAAAATTAAAACTGAATAGGGTTAAACTGAATTTTCTTTGAGTTAAAAAAAGATTTTTTCAATAATTAATTTTGATAAAAAATATCAATACTGATGAAATCAACTAAAAATATAGAAATGACTTTAGAAAGTGGAATGGGTGCAATTTTACATGCTGATAAAAAAGGAGTAACGTTTAGAGTTTGGGCACCAAATGCTGAAGCTGTTTCTGTTGTTGGAGATTTTAATGATTGGAATGTAGAAGAAAATTGTTTAGAACAAGAAGAAAATGGGTATTGGGCTTGTGCTGTGGATCAAGCCAAAGAAAGAGATGAATATAAATTTAACATTACTTACCAAGGAAATTCTTTTTTAAGAAATGATCCTTATGCCACAGAAATGATGAATAGTAATGGCAATTCTATAATTTGTGACTTAAATTTCGATTGGAAATGTACAGATTTTAAAATGCCAGATTGGAACAAATTAGTCGTTTATGAATTGCATATTGGTACATTTTTTAGAGGTGAAAATAAAGAATCTGTAGGTACTTTTTACGATGCTATAAAACGTTTACCTTACTTAAAAGCTTTAGGAATTAATTGTATTGAAGTATTACCAATTACAGAATTTGCAGGCGATATTTCTTGGGGATATAACCCAGCAGCACCATTTGCAGTAGAAACAGATTATGGAGGACCAAAAGGTTTTGCAAAATTTATAGATGAAGCTCATTTGTTGGGAATTGCTGTAATAAATGATGTTGTGTATAATCATTTTGGGCCATCAGATTTAGATTTATGGCAATTTGATGGTTGGAGCGAAAATGATAAAGGTGGAATTTATTTTTATAACGATTACAAATCAGACACTCCTTGGGGAGATACAAGGCCAGATTATGGTAGAGTAGAAGTAAGAAGATATATTAGAGATAATGCCATGATGTGGTTGGATGCCTACAAATGCGATGGTTTAAGATGGGATGCAACTTCTTATATTAGAGATGAAGCAGGTGGTATTGGCTATGAAAAAAAGGAAATTGCAGAAGGCACTTTATTAATGCAAAAAATAAATACTGAGGTTCATGAAAAATTTCCAAGTAAAATTTTAATTGCAGAAGATTTAAAAGGAGATCATAATGTAACCTCAAAATATGGAGATAAAGCTTTGCATTTCGATTCACAATGGGATGGAGAATTTGTGCACCCAATAAAAAGAGTTTTAACTGCTGTAGATGATGAAAGTAGAGATTTGAATGATATTAAAAGTGCCCTTTTAAACTTATATAATGATGATGCTTTTCAAAGAACCATCTTTACAGAATCTCATGATGAAGTTGCAAATGGGAAAGCTAGAATTCCAGAAGAAATTCAGCCAGGAGAAGCAGATAGTAAGTTTGCTAAAAAACGATCTATTTTAGGAGTCGTTTTAACATTAACAGCTCCAGGAATTCCTATGATTTTTCAAGGGCAAGAATTTTTAGAGGATGAATATTTTATAGATGATGAAGAATTAGATTGGTCTCGTTTTTCTCAATTTAAGGGGATTACAAAACTATATAGAGATTTAATTAAATTTAGAAGTAATCCAGAGGAATTTGAAACTTATGGTTTAACAGGACATGAAATTGAGATTGTACATTGTAATCACGAATCTAAAATTTTAGCATATACAAGAACTCATAAAGATTTAAAAGACAAACCGACACTTGTTGTTTTAAATTTCTCATCTAACGTTTATGAAGATTATAAAATAGGAAGCCAAAAACTTGAAAATTTAAAAACAATTTTTAACAGTACTTGGCAAGGTTATGATTCTGAAGATTTTGAAACAATCGAGACTAATTTATCAATTTTAAAAGATGAGAATTACGATAATTTTGAGCATACCTTATCTTTTTCTATTGATGGTTATGGAGCAATAGTTATTGCTGTAGATAAATAATTAACAATGGTATTAAATAGCTATATAGTTGTATTATTTATACCAAAACAGTTATTAATTATTTGAAACGGATTAATTAATTTCTCGAATTTGAAATAAATTTGGAAAAAGAATAATTATGACTTTACAAGAAATTTTTTGGTTAGTAGTATCTGTATTAGGTGTATTTTCAATAATAATAGTAATTACAAGAGTTTTCGGATTAAGAACATTTGCAAAAATGTCTAGTTTCGATTTTGCCTCTACAATTGCTGTCGGTTCTGTTTTGGCATCCGTTATTTTAAATACTGATTATTCTTTATTAAAAGGAGCAGTTGTATTGGTTTCAATTATCGGTTTTCAAACTTTGTTTTCTTTCTTAGTAAGAAAAGTAGATATATTTAAAGAACTCTTTACAAACAAACCACAGATTATTATGTGGAATGGTAAAATTTTATATGATAAATTAAAAAAATGTAATGTTGGTGAAGACGATTTAATTGCGAAGTTAAGAGAAGCAAATGTGCATGATTTTAATGAAGTGAAAGCTGCCGTTTTTGAAAGTACTGGAGATGTTTCTGTTATTCATAATAAAGAAGATAAAGAAATTTCACTCCAAATATTAACAGACGTAAGTAAAGATATATAATGCTTAAATTTTTTAAAAATAATAAGAATGCCATTTATGGGGGCACTTTAGCAACGTTATTTACAGGAATGGGCATATTTCTTTTAGGAAATATTTCTGGCTATGAAGCTAAAAACTTATTAAAAGTATCTTTATCTGGACTTACTATTTTGTGTAATACAATAGTATTAGCATCTGCTACTATTTTAGCTTTATTATTAACATTATTAAGTGTTAGTTTTGGCTCTGATAATAATTTAAAGAAAAAACATTATTACCAAATTTTAAATATTGCAAAATTCGATGTTATCTTATTTATTGCTGCATTAATTATATTTCAATTTTTTAACATTCCTATTTTAGAAGCTAATAACGTACCTATTTCTTGGTATAATAAAATTTATTGGACAACATTGGCATCAACATCTATAATTAGTGGTATGATGATTACCGTAATTTTAATGTTATATAATGCAGTTACAAACCTTATTACCATCATTGGGTTAAATGCAAATCATCCTTTACTTTATAATGAAGAGGATGAAGAAGAAGTTGAAAAATAGTATGAAATAATTTATATTTTTCATTCAAAAAACAAAATAAGTTTAATCTTTTTTTTAAATTGATGAGGTATCAAATAACTTGATTTATTAAAGATATCCGTTTTCAATTTCATTTTTATTAAAAGAATTAAAAGTAAATAATACTTTAAGAAGAAATAATTGTGCTATTCTTTAAAATTTATAAACCATCTTTATACACCCAATGATTGTTTTCTTTTACAAAACTAGACTTTTCATGGATTGTTTTTAAAGAGTTATTTTCGTAAAAAAAAGCTTTAAATTCAACTGTGTTTTCTGTGGATTTTATAACAGTTAATTTTACCCATTCTACAGATTTTGTCCAAGTTAATATTTCTTTTTTTTCAGTTTCAGAAGGTTTTGTGGAACTATGATGACTTTCTTGTAAATAGTTAATATTAGCCATTACAAAAGCACTATATCTGGAGCGCATTAATTCTTCTGGTGTAGTTACAGAAAGTATATTTTGATGTGCTTTTTTACAACAATCAATATATAACTTAGAAGGATTACAAGGACATTTCATCTTATTACTTTCCAATACAAAAGTTTCCAAAAATGTGTCCTAAAATATCTTTATCCACATCATAATCTCCTGTGATAGCACCTAAATGACGTAAACATTCTCTAATATCAATAGAAAATAAATCAGTTCCAATTTCTAGATCAATTCCTTGTTGTACAGAAGTAATTGCTATTAAAGCATTATTTAAAGCTTCAAAATGACGCGAATTTGTTACAATTGTTTCATTATTACTCAAAGCACCAATATTTACCAAAGAAGTTAATTCGTTCTTTAGCTCTTCAATTCCTGTTTTATTTTTTGCTGATAATAAAATTAAATTTTCTATTTCTGATTGTAATATTGAAGAATCATGACAAGATAAAGTATCAATTTTATTCGCGATAACTAATAAACGTTTGTTTGGAAAACGTGTTTTTATGGTTTCAATTTCTTCTAAAAATTCATCTTTAGCGTAAGAGAATTTATTGGAGTCTATTAAAAATATAATCAGTTGAGCATTATCTGCTTTTTCATAGGCTTTTTTAATACCAATACTTTCTATAATGTCTTTGGTTTCTCTAATTCCTGCTGTGTCAATAAATCTGAAAGCAACACCTTCAATAATTAAATCATCTTCAATAGCATCTCTTGTTGTTCCTGCAATATCAGAAACAATAGCTTTTTCTTCATTTAAAAGCGCATTTAAAAGTGTTGATTTTCCCACATTTGGTTCGCCAATAATGGCAACAGGAATTCCATTTTTCATGGCATTTCCAAAGGCAAAAGAATCTATTAATCGTTTTAAAACAAAAGTAATTTTTGAAACTAATTCTTTAAATTTTGTTCTGTCTGCAAACTCTACATCTTCACCAGAAAAATCTAATTCTAACTCAATTAAAGCAGCAAAATCTAACAATTGAACACGTAATTCTTTTAATTCGTTGGTAATTCCTCCACGCATTTGCTGAATTGCCATTTGATGACTTGCAGCAGAATTAGCAACAATAACATCTGCAACAGCTTCTGCTTGGCTTAAATCCATTTTACCGTTTAAAAATGCACGCATTGTAAATTCACCATTATCTGCCATTCTACAACCATTTTGTAGAAATAATTGTATAATTTCTTGCTGTATAAAGCTAGAACCATGGCATGAAATTTCTACCACATTTTCGCCTGTGTAAGAATTTGGATTTTTAAAAACCGAAACTAATACTTCATCTAAAATTATTCCTTTATCAACAATATGCCCTAAATGAATGGTGTGTGTGTGTTGTGTTTTTATTGATTTACCTTTTTTAATCGACTTAAAAAAAGCATCTACAATTGTAATTGCATCTTCTCCTGAAAGACGAATTACAGCAATTGCACCAACTCCAGCTGGTGTTGCCAAAGCAATAATAGTATCGTTTTTAATCATGGTACAAAAATACGGAAACATTTTATCAGAAAAATAAAAAGTCCACCACAATTTGTGATGGACTTTCTTGTAAATCTAATAACTAAATTTCTAAAATTTAAGCATTTTCAACTTCCTTTTCCTTAATTTTTTCTTCTTCTTTATTATTTTCTTTATCGTTATTATTCGTAATATTTAAATTATTGTTTGGTACAAATTCCAATGTTCTCATTGGGAAAGGTATGTTAATGCCTTCTTTATCAAAAGCCTTTTTAATTGCTATGATAGCTGTACTTTCTGCTTGCCATCTATGCAAAGCTCTTTCTCCATCAATCCAAAATCTACATAAAAAGTTTATGGAACTATCTCCAAATTCTGTAAAATAAAACTCTACTTCTTTCCCAAATTTTTTCTGATCAAATTTAGCGCCAATAGTTTCAAGCGTTAACTCTTTAACCGCTTCTAAATCTGCTCCATATTCTACACCACACGTTACAGAAATTCTCATTTCTTGCGTTAACGAATAATTTTTAAAAGGACTTTCTAAAATTATTTTGTTAGGAATCACAACCATGTTGTTATCAGCTTCTTTTAACACAAAATAATTTAAATTAATATCGATAACTTCACCTGCATAATCATTGGTTTCTACCCAATTACCAATATTTAGGTTTTTTCTGAAAGATAAAACAACACCAGAGATTGTGTTAGATAACGTTCCTTGTAAAGCCAAACCTATTACAATACCAGAAACACCAGCAGCAGAAACAATTGTTTTTAAAGTGTCATCGAACTTTAAAATAGTCATTGCAAAATACAATCCTAATAAAAATATAACACCAGATGCAATTCTAGAAACTAAATCTCTAACCGATTTTTGTTTTATTTTGCTACCAATAGTTCTATTTATTAAAGAACTTATGTTTCTTGATGCAAAGTAAGCAATCACTAAAACTACCAATGCAATTGCCATATTTGGTATGTTTTTTATAAAAACATCTCTCCATAGTTCTAGTTTTTCTATTACTTTATCCATTTTTGTGTGTACTATTTTTATTAATAAATTAGTTGTTAAAATTTAATTTCGTTAAAATTATTCAACAAATGTAGTATTTAACTCTTCTTTTGTGTCTTTAGACCAGGCATTTAACATCCAAGTAGATTTTTCTAATTGTCTTATATAACCACCCATTAAATCAGTGGTTCCTTCATCTGAAGCTTTGTTGGCTCTATCAACAACTTTACTTAATTGTTCTAACAAAATTTTATGATCATCAATTATATTTGCCACCATTTCTTTATCAGATAGTAAAGGGCTAGATTCTTTAATTCTAGAAACTTCAATATAATCAGACAATTTGCTTATGGGATGATATTTTAAAGTGATAATTCTTTCTGCAACTTCATCAATTTTAAGTCTTGTATCATTATACATTTCTTCAAATTTTTTGTGCAAATCGAAAAAATTCTTTCCTAAAATATTCCAATGAAAATTTCTTAATTTCTGATAATATACATGATAATCTGCCAGTAAAACATTTAATTCAGTAACTACAGGCAACACTTTTTGGTTTTTCATATTTAAATAATCCATATCTGTTATTTTAAGTTAGTAGTATTTTACAATCACAAAATTAGTTGTAAACACGACTTAAAAGTTGCTCAAATAAGTGAGATGTTAACTCAATCAAATTTCATATTTTCATCAATTTAAAAAATAAACAAAAACACTTAGTTTGCTGTAAATAAGTATGTTATTTTTTAAAAACATACGAAAAAAGATATAATAGCTAAAAAATAGTCGTATTTTAGATGTAACATAATAAAAAAATGTACGTCTAATAAATATACCAATCAACTTAAAATATATAATAATGAAAGAGGACAAGCAATTATTAGTAATTACACATTTAAGCCAATTATTAGATTTTGTAACAGGAATTGGAGGTTTTATTGTGCCTTTAGTTTTGTGGCTTACAAAAAGAGACGAAGTTTATAAAATGGACGAACAAGGAAAAGCAATTATTAACTTCAGAATATCGATGTTCATCTACATCCTAATCTGCATTCCATTAATTATATTATTCGGTTTAGGAATTGTCGGAATTATAATTATTTCAATTTTCTATTTAATTTTTCCGATTATAAATGCCATAAAAGTGAGCAATAATGAGGAACCAAATTACCCATTAAGTATTACATTTATAAAGTAGTTTTTTAGGGCGTTACCAAGCTGAAAAAGCTTGGTCAGGCTTTACGTTTCAATCTTTTTAATTATGTCTTTGCTAAGTTTACTTTTTTGTAAAGTGTGGCAATCTCATATTTGTTAATTTCGCCCATTTAATTAAAATTAAAAAGGATTTTCACTTCAATCCTTAACGCAAAGCAAGTTTACAAACGAACTAAATTATTTTTGTGAAGTTTATTTTTTGTAGATTTTAGAATACAAAAAATTATGAAATACAATTCTTAGCATCAAATTGCTTGGTTGATAAAATCTTCATATTCATAAAAGAAAAGCTCAAATTTTGGCATAGTTTCCATATAAAACTCATAACAATCTCGCCAAGTGTCTTTATTATAGATGCTAAATTTTTTATCAAAAGGAACATAAATTCTATGAATAATTTTCCCACTTTCCAATTCGTAAGCATTATCAAAAATAACTTCAGGCAATTCAGTTTCCAGTAAAACCTTTAAAGAAATCATTTGATCGAACAATAATTCGTTTGCAATAGCCTCAGGATGATCTATATCCAAACAAACCATGGCTTTTTTTCTATCAGCCACAAATTTAAAAGCAAACCCTTTAATTTTGGTATTGTACAACAACCATTTTCTTGGAAACGATTTCCCAAAACTTGTCCAAAATAATTTACGTAATTGAGCAGCTTCTTCTTTGCTAAACATGGTTCAGTTTAAGGTTTAATATTTAAAAAATAATAATTGATAACACATAACAATTGCAGCAAACCAGTAAAAATATTGAATATATTTTACAATATTTTTTTCGTTATCAACCACAAACTTTATAGGTTGCCTATGTAAGTTTGCTGGATTGTATTTTTTATGAAAACCAATTAACTTTTTCATGATAGTTGTAATCACAAATCTATTCCAAAGATAAATTATCAACAGAATAAAAAGTACGAAGAGTATTTTTTCAAAATAAGACATAATCAACTTTTTAAAGAGTATGAATTTCTTCCCTTTGGGAAGATTAAGATGGGCCTTTACCCATGAATTTTAGCCACATTTCCTCTTTCTTTCATCATTTCAGCTTCGAAAGCTAAAAGTGCATTCCATTTTTCATCTACAATTGCTCTATCTTGATATTGTCTTGCAAACTGCAAAAAAGTAGCATAATGTCCAGCTTCAGAAATCATTAAATTTTTATAGAATTTTTGCAATTCCTCATCTTCCATATTTTCAGAGAAAACTTTAAAACGCTCACAACTTCTTGCTTCAATTAAAGCAGCAACTAATAATCGCTGAATTAGAGCATCTGTTCTGTCTCCTGTTTTCTTAAAAAACTTTTGCAAACGAATAGCATAATCGTTTTTTTGCTCACGACCTAAAACCATTCCACGTTTTACCATTAATAAATGTACCATTTTAAAATGTTGCATTTCTTCAATAGCAATATTGCTCATTTCTTTCACCAATTCTGTTTCTTCAGAGTAATTTATAATGATAGATACTGCATTAGAAGCAGCTTTTTGCTCTAAAAAAGCATGATCTGTAAGTATTTGTTCAAGATTTACTTTGGCAATTTCTGCCCAAGAAGTTTCAGTTTCGAATTGTAAGCCTAACATAATTTTGTTTTGAAATACAAAAGTAAAGAATATAAAATATTTTATTGATGTTAGACTAACTATCTTTGGCGAAATTATACAACACTTAAAATAAAAATCAGAATGGCAAACGATATAAAGAATCAAGAAGAAATTTTAGCGAAATTAAATATCTACGAGCTAAATGAAATGCAAAATGAAGCCATTTCAGTAATTGAAAATACGACGAACACCATTATATTATCGCCAACAGGAACAGGAAAAACATTGGCTTTTTTATTACCAACGTTAAAATTAATTGATCCTGAAAATGAGGATATTCAAGTTTTAATTTTAGTACCATCAAGAGAATTAGCCATTCAAATTGAGCAAGTTATCAGAGAAATGGGAACTGGTTTTAAAGTAAACGCAGTTTATGGAGGAAGATCGATGGCGAAAGATAAAATAGAAATTAAACATACACCAAGTATCTTAATTGGAACTCCTGGTAGAATTTCAGATCATTTTGCAAACGATCGTTTTTCAAAAGACAGCATCAAAACTTTAATTTTAGACGAGTTTGATAAATCTTTAGAAGTTGGTTTTGAATATGAAATGAGAGGAATTATCAACCAATTACCTAATGTAAACAGACGAATTTTAACATCAGCAACACAAGATGCAGAAGTTCCTGAATTTGTACAGTTAGATAAACCAACTGTTTTAAATTATTTAACAGGTAAAAAATCTAAAAAATTAGATATTAAAATTGTTGCTTCTCCATCAAAAAATAAAAATGAAACTTTGGTTGAATTGCTAAAACATATTGGGAATCAGCCAGGAATTATTTTTTGTAATTTAAAAAGTAGTATCGATCATGTTAGTGCATATTTAACAAAAAATAAATTAGCACATAGTACTTTTTCTGGAGGAATGGAACAAAGAGATCGTGAGCGTTCTTTAATTAAATTCAGAAATGGAACAAGTCAAATTTTAGTTGCTACAGATTTAGCTGCAAGAGGAATTGATATTCCTGAAATGAAATATATTATTCATTACGAATTGCCAGAAAGATTAGAAGAATTTACGCATAGAAATGGAAGAACAGCAAGAGTAGATGCTAAAGGAACAGCGTATGTTTTAAAGTGGGAAAAGGAAAATTTACCAGATTTTATTAAAGGGGCTACCAATGCAAATATTGATGCAAAACAGAAATTGAAACCTATTTTTTGGGAGACATTATTTATCTCTGGAGGTAGAAAAGATAAAATTTCTAAAGGTGATGTAGCAGGTTTATTTTTTAAACAAGGAAATTTGAACAAAGATCAATTAGGTATTATCGAGTTAAAACAAGATTGCGTTTTTGTTGCTGTGCCAGTTTCTGAAGCGAATAGGTTAGCAGAAGATTTAAATAATGTAAGATTAAAGAATAAGAAAGTTCGAGTTTTTGTTATTTAAATTAGATGCAAAATTTAGATTTTTGAAAGTAAAAAAGCAATTATTGTTTTTTATAAATTTGTTGATTTTAAAATAGTTTTAAAAATTGAAGAGAATTTATCTTTTATTGAATAAAACTTAACAATAAAGCAAAAAAACTACGCATTTTATTTTCAAGATACTCAAACATTCTTAAATTTACAATTAATTGTTTTCAAAAAAGTATGATAGAATTAGCAGGAATTATTATTTTAGGAATATTGGCACAATGGGTTGCTTGGAAATTTAAAATCCCAGCAATTTTACCTTTAATTTTAATTGGTTTGTTAGTAGGACCAATAGCTGCAGCTTATTTAAGTGAAGATGGTTCTAAATGGATAGAACCTGTTTGGAATGGTGAAAAAGGCTTATTTCCTGGAGATAGTTTG
>TARA_R110002072_G_scaffold21880_10_pt1 | contig 18425 bp, 14 predicted proteins | sample TARA_R110002072 | Tara Oceans TARA_R110002072 (sample SAMEA4397118) | marine metagenome | biome: Polar Biome; feature: [SRF] surface water layer (ENVO:00010504); material: water (ENVO:00002006), including particulate matter (ENVO:01000060) such as... | depth 5 m | reverse complement strand
ATATCTGCCGCTGCATAAGCAAAATCCATATTATTTAAAAACTCAAACACTTGTACATTATTTGTGTTGTTGTATATTTTATATTGCTGATAATACAGCTTACCACACTGCCATATAATTTGAATATTCTGTGTATCAAGAAAATCTAGTTCATTTTCGATCAATTCATTAACCCTTCTTGCTCCTAAACTTCCTCCAATAACTAAAAGCGTATACTTCCCGTGTTTTAAGTCAAAAAAGTTTTTAGCCTCGACCGTTTTAGTTTCAATATCTAACAATCCTTGGCGTACTGGGTTACCTGTTTTAACAATTTTATCTTCGGGAAAAAATCGCTCTAAACCATCATAGGCAACACATATTTTTTTTGCTTTTTTTGATAATAGCTTATTTGTAATTCCAGGGTAAGAGTTTTGTTCTTGAATTAATGTTGGAATCTTATTTGAGGCGGCCACTTGTAATAATGGTCCGCTTGCAAAACCACCTGTACCAATAGCCACATTTGGTTTAAACGATTTTATGATTTTACGAGCATTCCAAAGACTACTAATTAATTTAAAAGGAAAACTTAAATTCTTCAAAGTTAGCTTACGTTGAATACCAGAAATCCATAAGCCTTTAATATTAAAACCTGCTTGGGGCACTTTTTCCATTTCCATTCTATCCTTAGCACCAACAAATAAAAACTCAGCGTCTGGAAAACGAGATTTTAACTCGTTTGCAATGGCGATTGCAGGATAGATATGACCTCCTGTTCCGCCTCCAGATAATATGATTTTCAATATTTTAGATTTACGATTTCCCATTTACGATTTACGATTACGCATTGTTTTAATAGACGCAACTACAATTGATAATAATTCATTTCCTTCTGCATGTAATCTTTTCATTTCTATATGCTCTTTATCACTTACCTCCAATAACAACTCTAAGAAATACATACTCTCATCTGCCTCCTCTTCAACAATTTTTAATTTATTTATAAAATCTGCTGTCGATTTTGCTCTACAAGCTGCTCTATAATTAGCTCCTACCGAGCTAGAACATCTAATCAATTGATTACAAAACGCATTATACTCTCTTGAAACAGGAAACTTAGTACAGAGATTCCAACAATCTGCCGCATATTTCTTAGTTCTATTTTTTAATATTTGTTTCATATCTCAATTCGTAATTCTAAAATCGTATATCGTGAATCAAATAGCTTCAGACAAAATTTCTAAAGGATTTTCTTCACTTATTTCTTTTTCTTTTATTTCTTCTCGTTTGGCACTAACACTTAATATGATTCCTATGGCTAAACAAGTCATCCAAATAGATGTACCTCCACTACTTATTAGTGGTAAAGTTTGTCCTGTAACCGGAAATAATTCAACAGCTACAGCCATATTAATTATGGCTTGAAACACTATAGGAAGCCCAACACCTAAAACCAAAAGCTTTCCAAAAATGGTATCAGATTTTTGAGACACAATAACAATTCTAAAGAGTAACCACAGGTATAGAGTCATAATTACAACCCCGCCAATTAAACCATACTCTTCAATAATAATTGCAAAAATAAAATCTGATGATGATTGCGGTAAAAAATTCTTCTGCATACTTTTTCCTGGGCCCACTCCTTTAATACCTCCTGTTGCAATAGCTATTTTTGCTTTTTCTATTTGATAATCAGCTTCAGTATCTTCAGGGTTTGAAAAGCTCTCAATTCTACCCATCCAAGTATCAATCCTATTTGGCATAGCATCAGGAAACGCTTTAGCCATCAATACGAACAAGGTTAAAATCAAAATTCCAGAACCAATAATCACAGCCAAATACCTTAATGGATATCCACCTAAAAAAACCAGCATTAATATCATTAAAAACATAATTGCTGCTGTTGAAAAATTAGCAGGAAGTATCAGTATCAGTACCAAAAAGACTGGTGCCCAAAGCGGTAAAATTGATGCTTTAAATGTTATAATTTCGTCCTTCATTTTCGACATATACCTTGCTACATACACCATTAAGACAACTGCTGCTAAAGTTGATGTTTGAAAAGACATACCAACAAAAGGAATCTGTATCCACCTACTAGCATTAGCTCCATCAATAGTTTTTCCTTGAAGAATGGTTAACCCTAACAATACCAAAACAACGGGAATCATAATTAATGATAACCCTTTGAAATATCTGTATGGTATTTTATGTACACCATAAATAATTGCAAAACCTAAAACCAAATGCACAAAATGTTTTACAAAAAACGTAAAAGTGCTACTGCCCGCACCTTTGTAAGCTAAGTTACTTGCTGCGCTATAAACAGGCAAAAACGATAGTATTGCTAATAGCGCTACAATTGCCCATATTAATCGATCTCCTTTTATGTTTTTAAATATCTGATTCATTGTGTTTTTAACACCTTTAACTTTTTACCCTTCCGAATTCAAACTCTTATTGGAGTTTGAATCCACCTTCCCTTTTTAAGGGAAGGAATTGTTAATTATTATACTTTTATCTTTCTATTAACACCTACACCGTTTTTGAAACCTTGTAGGAGAAAGTCTAGTCTATTTACCATAATAGTTTCTTCCCTATGGGAAGATTAAGATGGGCTTCATTACAGATTTCTTACAGCATCTTTAAATTGACGTCCTCGATCTTCATAATTTTCAAACAAATCAAAACTTGCACAAGCAGGAGACAACAACACATTATCGCCAGCCTCAGAAACCTTATAAGCAATTTTTACTGCTTCACTCATAAACTGCGTTTCAATTATAACATCAACCATATTTCCAAACGCGTTCATTAATTTTTCATTATCAACACCCAAACAAATAATAGCTTTTACCTTTTCATTTATAAACGGAAATAACTCTTCATAATTATTCCCCTTATCAACACCACCAACAATCCAGACTGTAGGTGCGTCCATGCTTTCTAAAGCATAATATGTTGCATTAACATTTGTTGCTTTTGAATCGTTTATGTATTGTACTTTGTTAATTTTCAATACATGTTCTAAACGATGCTCAACACCTTGAAAATTCTCTAAACTTTCTCTGATAGTTTGTTTTCTAATTTTTAATAAATGCGCCACAGTAGAAGCTGCCATTGCATTTTTAATGTTGTGCTTTCCTTCTAATGTAAGATTTGTTGTTGGCATAATTATTTGATTATTATTTATTGTTAGTCTAATGTTTTCTTTATCTAAATACGCACCGTTTTCAATAGGTTTTACTAATGAAAATGGCAATAATGTGGATTGAACTGGATTGTTTTTTAAATGATTAACAATGACTTCATCATCAGCATCATAAATCAAATAATCATCTTTTGTTTGATTCATGGCGATTCTGAATTTAGAATGGATATAATTTTCAAATTTGTAATCATACCTATCTAAATGGTCTGGTGTAATGTTTAGTAATACAGCAATATTTGGTTTAAAATTAATAATATCATCTAACTGAAAACTGCTTATTTCCAAAACATAATTTGAAAAACCTTCTTTTAAAACCTGTTTAGCAAAACTATCTCCAATGTTTCCAGCTAAACCCACATTTAATTCTTGTTTTAAAATGTGATGTGTTAAGGTTGCTGTGGTTGTTTTACCGTTACTTCCTGTTATTCCAATAATTGTAGCATCGGTATATTTTGCAGCAAATTCAATTTCAGAAACTATCGAAATATTTTTTTTACGAATTTGTTTTACCAAATCTACTTTATCAGGAATTCCAGGACTTTTCATAACGATATCCGCATTCAGAATTTTAGATTCAGTATGCGTTTCATCTTCCCATTCAATCTCATTATGTATAAGAACTTGTTTGTACTTTTCTTTTATTTTTCCTTTATCGGAAACAAAAACTTTGTATCCTTTCGCTTTTCCCAAAAGCGCTGCTCCGACCCCACTTTCTCCTCCGCCTAATATGACTAAAAGCCCCTTCCTAAATCCTTCCCCAGAAGGGAAGGACTTCTCACTGTTATGGGTATTCTTTTCGTTTTTCGTTTTCATTTCATAAGATTCCTGCCTTCACGGGAATGACAAATATTTTTTATCTTATTTTCAATGTCACAATAGAAAGAATGGCCAGCAATATGCCTACAATCCAAAACCGCGTAACTATTTTACTCTCGTGATATCCTGATTTTTGGTAATGGTGATGCAATGGCGACATTTTAAAAATGCGACGCCCTTCTCCATATTTCTTTTTGGTATACTTAAACCAACTGACCTGCATAATCACCGATAAATTTTCTGCCACAAAAATGCCGCACAACACAGGTATTAACCATTCTTTACGAACTGCAATGGCTATAACAGCTATTATTCCACCTATAGTCAAACTACCTGTATCCCCCATAAACACTTGAGCAGGAAATGTATTATACCAAAGAAAACCAATCAATGCACCCACAAAAGCAGCGATATAAATTGTGATTTCTTCTACTCTTGGGATATACATGATATTGAGATACTCCGAGAAAATAATATTACCCGAAACCCAAGCAAAAATTCCTAAAGTAAGCACAATGATTGCCGAAGTTCCTGCAGCCAGACCATCAATGCCATCTGTTAAATTAGCACCATTTGAAACGCCTGTTACAATTACTATGGTAATAAGAATAAAAATCACCCACGCATATTTTTCTAGATCTGGATTAATCCATGTAATTAAATCCGCATATTCGAATTCATTTCCTTTTACAAACGGAATGGTCGTTTTAGTAGATTTTACTTCTTCTTTAAACAACTTTGAAGCTTCTATATCTGGATTCTGAGCTAAAAGCACGCGCTGTTCTTCTATGGGTAATTTTTCTTTCATCGTTACATCTTGATGAAAAAATAATGTTAAACCTACAATTAATCCCAATCCAACCTGTCCTAAAACTTTAAAGCGTCCTTTTAATCCATCTTTATCATTTTTGAATTTTTTGATATAGTCATCAATAAACCCGATGGTTCCCATCCAAAGGGTTGTTACTATTAGAAGGATGACATATATGTTCTCCAGTTTTGCCAATAACAATACAGGAATTAAAGTCGCTAAGATGATAATGATTCCGCCCATAGTCGGCGTACCTGCTTTTTCTTTTTGCCCATCGAGTCCAAGGTCTCTAACAGTTTCGCCTACTTGCTGCTTTAATAAAAATCGAATAATTCGTTTACCATATATAGTAGAAATTAACAGCGACAAAATCATAGCCAAAGCTGCTCTGAAGGTTAAAAACCCAAAAAGTGTGGCTCCAGGAAGTTGAAACTGTTTTTCTAAATATTCAAATAGGTAATATAACATCTGTTCTTTTTTGAGATTCTTCGACAAGTTTCACTTGCTACTTTCAATAAAAATATATTTTCATTTCAGTAATGCTCTGAATGACATTTATTTTTGTAATTGTTTTAAAAGTTCTTTTACTATTTTAAGGTCATCAAAATCAAAACGTTCTCCTTTAATTTCCTGATAGGCTTCATGCCCTTTTCCTGCTATTAAAATAATATCGTTTGGTTGTGCCATTTGGCAAGCTGCTTTAATAGCTTGCTTTCTATCTTCAATAGTTAATGTTTTTTTAAAATTTTGAGGGGCAACTCCTGCTTCAATGTCATTCAAAATATCTTCAGGTTTTTCACTCCGTGGATTATCACTTGTAAAAATCACTTTGGTACTTAAAGCCGAAGCGATATGTCCCATTTTAGGTCGTTTAGTTTTATCTCTATCTCCACCACAACCAACAACCGTAATAAGCTCTTCGTTTTTTGTGCGGATACTATTAATAGTTTCAAGTACATTTTTTAATGCGTCAGGTGTATGTGCATAATCAACTATTGCAGTGATTTTTTCACCTGAAATCACATACTGAAAACGTCCGCTCACACTTTCTAAATCACTTATCAACAGAAGTATTTCTACTTTTTCAAGTCCTAATAATTCCGCGGTAGCATAAATAGCTAAAACATTATAGGCGTTAAAATTTCCGATAAGTCTTGTCCAAACTTCACTTTCATTAACCTTTAATAACAACCCTCCAAATTGATTTTCTAAAATTTGAGTTTTATAATCTGCATATTGTTTTAAAGCGTAAGTGTATTTTTTAGCTTGGGTATTTTGTAGCATAACCGAGCCATTTTTATCATCGATATTTGAAAGTGCGAAAGCTTGACTTGGTAATTCATCAAAAAACTTCTTTTTAACATCCCTATATTCTGCAAATGTTTTATGATAATCTAAATGATCATGAGATAGGTTAGTGAAAATTCCACCTTCAAAATGCAAGCCTTCGGTTCTATATTGATGAATACCATGAGAACTCACCTCCATAAAACAAAACTCCACACCTTCAGCGTTCATTTCACTCAAGTATTTGTTGATTGTTAGAGAATCAGGAGTGGTATGTGTTGCTTTATATTCAATTTCATCAACCATAATTTTTACAGTTGAAAGTAACCCAACTTTGTAACCTGCTTTTTTGAACAACTGATATAACAAACTTGTTACTGTTGTTTTACCATTTGTTCCTGTAACCCCAACAAGTCTTAAGTTTTCTGATGGATTTTCATAAAAATTTGAAGCAATAATTGCCAATGCTTTATTAGAATTATCTACTTCAACATAAGTAACACTATCGTCCAATTTTTTTGGTAAACTTTCGCAAACTACACTTGTCGCTCCGTTTTTTATAGCTGTATCAATGTAATCATGACCATCGGCCACCAAACCACGAATAGCAACAAATAAATGATTGTTTTCAACTTTCCTAGAATCAAAATTAACAGCATGTATATTTATGCTTGTATTACCAACCACAGCATTTAAAGTAACCTTATACAATATGTCTTTTAATGCTATCATGATGCTTTTAAAACTACAGTTTGATTATTTTTAAGTTTTGTGTTTTTATTTACCGACTGCCCTTTAATAACTCCTCTTCCATTCAATTTAACTCTAACATCGACCTGCATATTTTCTAATAAAGCCAATGCATCCATAGCTGGCATACCTACTAGATTTGGCATAATGGTTTTATATGTTTGAGCTGTTTTATAAAAGCTTTCATATTCATTTTCTACTGCTCCTATTTTAATTTCTAAAGATTCAATTTCATCTATTAGAGGTGTATCTGTATATATTTTTTGAGCCACTCTTTTAAATACTGGTCCTGATACATCTGCACCATAATAGCCAACACTTTTATCAGGCTCATGAATTACCACAATACATGAGTATCTTGGGTTTTCGGCAGGAAAATAGCCCGCAAAAGACGATATGTAGTTTAGTTTTTCTTTATCTCGATAATCTTTTTGACAGGTCCCTGTTTTACCAGCCATTGAAAAGTTTTCAGAATATAATCGATGCCCAGTCCCATGTTTCTTTTCAACAACGTTCTTAAGTAATGTTTGTAACTTTGAAATGGTTTCTTTTGAACAAATTTGCTTATTAATAACCTCCCTTTCAAAAGGCTCAATAACCTTATCAAACGCTTTTACTTCTCTTAAAAATCTTGGTTTAACCATAACACCATCATTCGCCACAGCATTATAAAATGTAAGGGTTTGTAATGGCGTAAATGAGACACCGTAACCGTAAGCCATCCATTGCAATGCAATACCACTCCAACGTCCATTTTTAATTCTTGGATCAGGAATAATTGGTTTTGGCTCACCTATTATTGGTAAATTCAAATCATTATTCAGATTCATATCATACAACCTATCAACAAACTTTTCAGGTTGCTTTCTATAAGCTTGGTCAATAGCTTTTACAATACCTGTATTTGAAGACACCTCGAATGCGTTGGATACAGATATTTTTCCATAACCACCATGTTTAGAATCGCGAACTTTTTTTCCGTAAAAGCTTAAAACTCCTTTTCCTGTATCTACTACATCACTCGTATCGACTAGCTTGTCTTCAAAAGCTGCAGCAAGTGCCATAAGTTTAAACGTAGAACCCGATTCATGACTTTCGCCAACCGCATAATTTAAACGCTCATAATAGTGCCCGTTTTTATTTCTTCCTAAATTTGAAATTGCACGAATTTCACCTGTTTTAGTTTCCATAACTACAACACATCCATGGTCTGCTTTATATTTTTCTAATTGTGCTAGCAAAGCATGATGCGCTATATCTTGTATGTTTACATCAATTGTGGTGTAAACATCATAACCATCTTTAGGCTCGATTTCATTAGCATCACTTAAAGGTTTCCACTGCCCTTTTCCTATTTGTTGTTTTTTACGTTGCCCATCAACACCGCGCAAATACTTTATTCCGAAAGCGCCATCAATCCCTGGTCTAGTTACATTTCCTTTATCATCAATACGCTCATAACCAATGGTTCTTTGTGCAATGCCACCCATAGGATGCTCGCGCTTTGTAGTTTGCTCAACTATTAAACCACCTTTAAAAGCACCAAGATTTAGTAATGGAAAATTTCTTAATCTGATATAGTCAGAATATCCAATATTTCTTGCCAATAAATAATACCTGTTCTTATTAGCACGAGCGCGTCTAATATCTTTTTCAAGCTTGTTTGAAGATTTCCCCGAGTATTTTGATAATGAATCGCAAAAAGGTTTTATATGTTTTTCAAAGGTTTTATTTGAAGATGTTAAAGCATCTAAGCGAATATCATATTTAGGAATTGAAGTTGCCAACAAATTTCCATTCACAGAATACACATTGCCTCTGTTAGCAGGAATTATAACATTTTTCACAACACGCTCCGTTGCTTTTGCTCGGTAAAAATCACCTTGAATAAATTGAATACTTAACAACTTAAACACTACAGCAATTCCGAAGATGAACATACATCCAGCTATAAAGTACAAACGGTTTAATATGTTTTTCTCGTTTACTGCCAAGGTTGTGTTTTCAATTTTGTGTTAAAATGTCAATTATCAAATACTACCACCATAATAAAACGCCCTTTTTTGCATTTCTACTTCAAAATAAAAAGGAACCATAGCTCATGCTATGCTTAATTTTTTTTTCTTGTATAAATAGTAAAAAAATCATTTTCTTTTATGATTCTATTATTTAATATTTGACATGACTTTTATTTTTTTTGGCGGAATTACTGATGGCGCCAACCCTTTATCTCTCATTACCGTTATTACATGCGATTCCATTTTAAGCCTCATCAGCTTTGAACGCCCATCAACAAAAGCGGATCGCATTTCTTTAACTTCATTTTTTAATCGTGCAATTTCATAGACCTTTTTATCTGCACTGTGCGAACTTGCAATCATTATTATAGCTAGTCCTGAAATAAACAGTATGAATCGCCAGTTTCTAAATGAATCATCACTAACTAAAAAAGTTCCCTTTAATATGTTATAGATATTTTTCTTCATTTCCCCATTGTCCTTCGGACATTTCCCCGAAGGGAAAAGAATTCCTAATTTATATTTATATTTTCATCCATTCTCGTTTCAGCAGAGTTTCCTTACCTTCGGGAAGGATTAAGGATGGGATTATAATTTTTCAGCAATTCTAAGTTTTGCACTTCTTGCTCTATTATTTATTTTAATTTCTTCCTTAGAAGGAACTATCAATCCATTTACTTTTTTAAGCGGTACTTCAAAATTCCCGAACATATCACGCTCTGGCTCTCCTTCAAACATGCCGTTTCTAATAAAACGCTTTACCAACCTATCTTCAAGTGAATGATAGGATATAAGACTTAATCGACCACCAACTTTTAAAGTCTCCGGAATTTGCAATAAAAACTCCTTTAAAACCTCAATCTCTTGGTTAACCTCTATTCTAATCGCTTGATAAATTTGAGCCAATACTTTATTTTCATAACGTGGCGGCAAAAACTTTCTTAAAACCGTTTTTAACTGTTCGCTAGTAATAATGGGTTCTGTTTGCCTGTTCTCAACGATTAACTTTGCCATTGCTGGAGCCGCACGCAACTCACCATATTGCAAAAACACTTGCTTTAACTGCGCTTCTTCATATTCATTAATCACATGAAAAGCAGATAGTTTATTTTCTTGATTCATACGCATATCCAAATCTGCTTCAAATCTTGTAGAAAATCCACGTTCCGCTACATCGAATTGATGCGAAGACACACCAAAATCTGCCAGAATTCCATCTACCTCTTTTACACCGTGAAATCTCAAAAAGCGCTTAACAAATCTGAAATTTTCATGAATCAGCGTAAATCTTTCATCATCAATTGTATTTTTAAGAGCGTCCGAATCTTGATCAAATGCAAAAAGTTTCCCTTTATCACCAAGTCGTTTTAATATTTCCTTACTGTGACCACCACCACCAAAAGTCACATCCACATAAACACCATCAGGGTTTATATTCAACCCGTCAACAGTTTCTTTTAGTAGTACTGGATTATGATATTCCATGGTCATCATCGTCTTGTCCCATTACTTCTTCAGCTAAATCTGCAAAATCATCAGATGCATCATCAATAGCTTGTTCATATAAATCTTTATCCCAAATTTCAATAATATTGATTGCCGAAGCCACTACAATGTTTTTTGAAATGTTTGCAAAAACGGTTAAATCTTTTGGGATTAACAATCTGCCATTCACATCAACCTCAACCATTTTAGCGCCTGCAGTAAACCTTCTAATAAAATCGTTGTTCTTTTTTTTAAACTTATTCAGCTTATTCATTTTCTGCATCAACACCTGCCATTCGGTCATCGGATAAAGCTCTAAGCATTTTTGAAACACCGATCGACGCCATACAAATCCATCTTGCAAAACTGCAGAAAGTTGCTTTTTGATAGACGCGGGCATCATTAATCTGCCTTTAGCATCAACTTTACAATCGTATGTTCCTGTTATTAAATCCAATGCGGTTTACTGACTTTTAAACGTTTAAGTTCCAAATATATTGAAAATTATCCCACATTCTACCACTAAATACCACTTTGTTAATAAATTTTCGATTAAGCATGTTTTTTATCCGATTTCCACATTAACAATCCCACATCAACAAGACCTTAGCTTCAATTTGAGTTTTTAATATTTGAATAGACGCATTGTTAATATTTATAATTTGTAGTTCCTCCTTAAAGCATTCACATTTTTGCTCGAAAACAATAATTATAGTAGAAATATGAATGAAATACCTATATTTGTTTTTATCCAATTATTGACTAACTATTAATGACGCACTGTTTAAAAAAAGATAAAAATTACAGCTATATTGAAGCAGGTGAAGGCACACCTATTATTGTGTTACATGGCCTTATGGGAGGTCTAAGTAATTTTGATGCTGTCACTGATTTTTTTAGCAATAAAGGCTATAAAGTACTTATACCCGAACTCCCACTTTACAGCATGTCTTTAATTAAAACTAACGTCAAGTATTTTGCAAAATATCTACATGACTTTATTGAATTTAAAGGCTTTAAAGAAGTTATTTTATTAGGAAATTCTTTAGGTGGACATATTGGTTTATATCACACTAAACTTTTTCCTGAAAGTGTAAAAGCACTTATTATTACTGGAAGCTCTGGATTATATGAGAACGCTATGGGCGGTGGTTATACAAAGCGTAGAGATTATGAAGTGATTAAAAAGAAAGCACAAGATGTTTTTTACGATCCTGCGATAGCTACAAAGACCATTGTAGACGAAGTTTACGACACTGTTAATGACCGTAATAAACTCATAAAAACTTTAGCTATTGCGAAAAGTGCTATAAGACACAACATGTCTAAAGATTTGCCGACTTTAACAACACCAACTTGTATTATTTGGGGGAAAAACGATGGTGTTACACCTCCTGAAGTTGCTATAGAATTCAATGAATTATTACCAGATTCTGAGTTATTTTGGATTGACAAATGCGGTCATGCTGCTATGATGGAACATCCTGATGAATTCAATAAGATACTTGATACTTGGTTGCAGAAACGTGGGTTTTAATCCTCACCCAGAACTGTGAAAAACAGTTCTGACCCCTCCTTTGGAGAGGTGAAAAAGAACCTCAGAAAGAAATAAATTATATTAATTAAGATTCCCTTCTTCAAGGGAATAAAAAATATTCTACTTTGAAAATAAAATCTGCCGAATTTGTTGTAAGTAACTCTGATGTTACAAAATGCCCGAAAAGCAGATTGCCTGAGTATGCGTTTATTGGTAGAAGTAATGTTGGAAAATCTTCATTAATCAACATGCTAACAAGTAGGAAAAGTTTAGCTAAAACTTCTGGAAGACCTGGAAAAACACAGCTTATTAATCATTTTTTAATTAATAATAATTGGCACTTGGTAGATTTACCAGGTTATGGTTATGCACGTGTTTCAAAAAGTTCAAAAAAAATATTTCAAAAATTTATAACGCAATATTTTGGCTTGCGCGAACAATTGGTTACTGCATTTGTTCTAGTGGATATTAGACACAAACCTCAACCTGTAGATTTAGAGTTTATGCAATGGCTTGGAGAAAATGGCGTTCCATTTTCAATCATTTTTACAAAAGCTGATAAATTAAGACCTAAAGCTATAGAAAACCATGTTCAAGAATACAAAAACATTCTATTAGAAACTTGGGAAGATGTGCCCAATTACTTTATAACGTCGTCTTCAAAAGATATTGGGAAAGATGAAGTTTTGGGGTATATTAATGAATTAAATAACAATTTTACCCCGAGTTAGTTCTAAAATTTAAGTTAAACCTCTGCCATAATTGAACAAAACATTTGGCAATGTACTCCTATGAAAACAAATAATATTTCCAAAGAGCACATGGAAAAAACACTTTCTGAGCTCTTCAAAAAAAATAATTTCACACCTGAAAAAGCAAAATTATTGTCAGAAGTATTTACCGAAAACTCCCTTTGTGGTGTAACTTCTCATGGCATAAATCGCGTACCGCTTTTCATAGATTATATAAAGAAGGATTTAGTCCATAAAGATTCTGAAGCAAAAAAAACAGAGGCGTTAGGAAGTATTGAACGATGGGATGGCAATAACGGACCGGGTATTATTAATGCCGTAAAATGTACTAATCGCGCTGTAGAATTAGCCAAAACCAATGGGATAGGACTAGTCGCTTTAAGAAACACAAATCATTGGATGAGAGGCGGGTATTATGGATGGCAGGCAGCAGCACAAAATTGTATTTCTATTCTTTTTACAAACACAAAACCTAACATGCCAGCTTGGGGAGGCAAGGAATTGAAACTGGGAAATAACCCCTTTATTATATCAATTCCTAAAAAAGAAGGTCATGTTGTACTGGATATGGCTATTTCACAATTTTCCTTTGGAAAAATTAATGATTATAAATTAAAAAATGAAGAATTACCTTTTGAAGGCGGTTGGGATAATGAAGACAATCTAACCACAAACCCAGAGAGCATATTGAAAAGTGAGCGCAGTTTACCTATTGGTTATTGGAAAGGATCTGCACTTGCTATGATTTTAGATATGCTAGCCACAATTTTATCAGCTGGAAACTCAACATATAAAATTGGTTTAGACAAATACGAAACAGGCGTATCACAAGTATTTATTTGCATAAATCAAAAAACATTTAGTGATTCAACTTTACAAGAAAAGCTTTTAAATGAAATTATAGATTTTACACATCAAACAACACCTCTCAAACCTGGAGAAAAAACGTATTATCCTGGTGAACGCAGCTTAAAAACAAGAATAAAAAACTTAAAGGATGGTATTCCTGTAAATCAAAGTATTTGGTATAAAGTTCAAGGATTATAAAGAGAAAGTGAACTCAACTCTTTAAATTAACTCTTCATATCCAAAGTATCCCTAAGTGCATTCCCAATCAACACAAATGCCTTTACTAAACTCATAATACAAAGTACATGCTTAATCATTTAATAAATTTTTCCAAGTATAATAAAGTTTAAGAGAAAGAAAGGCATAGAAGAACTAGACCAAGGTAAAAGAGTTTCATACGATTCGTTTTTGAAGAAAATTTCTTGATGTACGTATTTTTATCCGAAATAGCTGAATCAAAACTCCTTAAGTCATCAGAATATTTCTTAGAACATTAGGATTTAAAAACTCGTAACAAATTTATTAAAAAGCTATCTAATAAAATTAAACAAATCTCACTTCAACCAGATAGTTGTCCTAAATCATCTGAATTAAAAGGATTATATAAATGTGTAGTCACAAAACAAACAACTTTCTATTATCGAATTTCCATTGAATCAAAAGAAATAGAAATAATCACAATATTTGATATCCGACAAGACCCCGATAAATTAAAAAAGGATATTAAATAAACTCAACTCTTCACATCCAAAGCATCCCTAAGTGCATTACCAATCAACATAAACGCCATAACTAAACTCATAATACAAAGCCCAGGTATAATGGCTAAATATGGTTTCCCAAGTATAATATAGTTGTAATGATCTTTTATCATGGCACCCCAACTAGCCATAGGTGGTTGTGCACCAATACCCAAAAAGCTCAATCCGCTTTCTATTAAAATTGCGGCTGCAAAATTAGCTGCAGAAATCACGATAACTGGCGCCATAATGTTTGGCAAAATATGCTTGGTAATAATTCTAAAGTCATTAAATCCTAATGCTCTAGCTGCTGTAACATATTGCATTTCTTTGGCGCTTATTATCTGTCCGCGTACTACCCTAGCAACTTCCACCCACATGGTTAACCCTACCGCGATAAATACTTGCCAAAAGCCTTTTCCTAAAGCCAAGGTAATGGCAATAACCAATAATAGCGTTGGTATGGACCAGGTTACATTGATGATCCACATGATTATCGCATCTACTTTTCCTCCAAAATAACCTGCAATACTTCCCATAAATATGCCAATTAGTAATGATATAAGTACCGCTACAAAACCTATAAAAAAGGATATTCTTGCGCCTACTAAAACACGACTTATTAAATCGCGTCCGTATTTATCTGTGCCAAAGAGGAAGCTTTTTTCTTTTATAAAATCTTCAGGCGTGCTATTTGGAAATGCGTTGAGTTTGACTGTCTTTTCTGCACCTTCCAGCCCATCAGAGGCATATTCTTTATACATTAAAATAGCATCTTTAATTTCATAGTCTGAAATTGGAATTTCGGTATCTGTGTTTTTCTTTCCGAAGAATAGTTTATCAAAACCACTTTGATTTACTTTAATTTTTGAAGGTATTGTTAGCATTTTTACCTCAAACCCTGGTCTTTTTGAGTGAATTGCCAAATGCATTTGGTTAGCATATTGCGAATCATCAGGTGCAAACACATAGGCAAAAATAGAAACCAACCCAACCAAAACAATAAAGTAGAAACTGAAAACGCCCCAAAAGTCTTTTTTAAACTTTTGGAGCGCTAATTGTTTTAGTGAGTTTGATTTATGACTCATAAGAATACCATTTACAAATTGAATTTACCTTTATAAAACGCGTTTTCTTCCTTTCTATTTCAAAAGAAAAAGAAACCGTAACTATGGCTATGCTTTGTTTTTCTTTTTCATATAATAAAAAAATCATTCCCGAAAAATCGGGACGAGCTATTTTCTCTTAGAATAAATCCAAATTACAAAAGGTATAATTTATTTCTGTACTGTTGAAGCTACTTTCTTAATAGGATATGCTGTTTTTAAATCTTCTAAAACATTAAGAGCTTCTTCTATGTAAACATCTTTACTTAAGCTTTCGTGCCAACGCTTACGTTTCTCTTCTAAGTCTGTTGTATCTTGAGCAATAAGCTGTTTTTCATAACTGGTAGAATCAAAAGTTAAATTTGTATTATACTTTGAAATCGCTTCATACTTTTTCGATTCAAGTTCATTCGCATCAATTTGCGCTTTATATGTTTTGTAATTTAGAGAGTAAACCGTCTCGTCAATTTTACTTTTCACCCATTTTGCATTTTGTTCAATAAGCTTTAATTGCTCATTACTACTCATGCGTTGTTTACTTTTTTCAATGGTGGCGTCATAATCAAAATAATACTCCCAAGGCGTGTATTGTGCTGCATCAATTTCATCATACGGCAATGGGTTTTCTTTATCTTTTTCACCTACATCAATAAAACTAAAACGACCAGGAACCTTAATATCACTTTTAACCCCTTCTAATTGTACTGAACCGCCATTGATTCTATAATACTTTTGTCTTGTTAGTGCCAATGCGCCTAGATCTCCGCTCGTGTTATTTCTTAACATATTATTTAAATCAATAACATTTTGCACTGTTCCTTTTCCATAAGTTTGTTTACTACCAATAATAATAGCACGCTTATAGTCTTGCATTGCAGCTGCCATAATCTCGGATGCTGATGCAGAAATTTCATTCACTAAAATTACTAAAGGACCATCCCAACTAATAGATTTATCTCTATCCTTTAATACCTCTTTAGGCTCATCTGTAGAGCGTACTTGAACAATTGGTCCATCTTTTATAAACAAACCAGCCATATCTACAACTGTTGGTAACGACCCACCGCCATTATTACGCAAATCGAGCACTAAACCTTCCATTCCTTCATCTTTTAAACGCTCAATTTCACTTTTTACATCTTTGGCTGCGTTTATGTTTTTATAGTCATTAAAATCAACATAAAATGCTGGTAAATTTATAACTCCGAATTTTCTATCTGCTTTTTCAACTATCGAAGATTTTGCATACGTATCAAATACCTCAACAACATCTCTTGTAATCGTAATGTCTTTTACAGTACCATCAACTTTTTTTACAGTAAGCGTAACTTCTGTTCCTTTAGGCCCTTTTATATATTTGATAGCGTCGTTAATACGCATACCCACAATATCAACAGCAAACTCCTCGTCTTCTTGTTTTACTTTTAAAATAATATCTTCAACTTCAAGTTCTTTACATCTCCAAGCTGGACCACCAGAAATCAATCCTACTATTTTAATATAATCCATACGCTTTTGAAGTCTTGCGCCAATACCTTCTAACTTTCCAGACATACGTGTATCAAAATCATCTTTTCCTTTAGGTGCTAGATAATATGTATGTGGATCAAACTCTTCAACAATTGTATTTACATATGCAGCAAACCAATCTTCACGTCTTTCTTCATCTATATAGTCTTCAAAATATATATTTATCGATCTTAAAGTGGCTTCACGAGCTTCTTTTTCTATTTGCTCGTTTGATTTTATTAGATATAATGGATCCTTCTCTTTAGCCCTATTTTCTTCATCCAAGATATCATCATAATTAGAAAGTGTTGAAAATTTCAATTGTTTTCTCCAACGTTCTTTCATATCTCTCTTGTTTTTTGAAAAACCACTATTTTCATAATCCGTATCAAAATTTTCATCGATCGAATAATCAAAAGGCTTTGATAATATGTCTTTATAAATGCTCTTAGACTCTTCGATACGTTTCATGAAACGTTCGTACACAACATTAAAAAATGTAATATCGGTAACTTTAAGTTGGTCGTCAATTGTGAGTTTGTACTTTTCAAAATCCTTGTAATCAGATTCATAAAAATAACGCTTCACAGGATCCATGACTTCAATAAAATCTGAAAATAATTCTACAGAAAAAGCGTCATCAATAGCAATAGGATCAAAATGCCCTTGTTCTATTAAAAACGTAATAATTTGAATTAACAATTTATCTTTGTCGGGGTTACTAAATTTTTTTGATGTAAAACTGCAAGACGCAAATGCTAGTAATAGCAAGAGCGATAGTACTTTATAATTCCTTTTCATAATATTCTTCATGTGTTAATCTTTTTTGCTTCTTGAAAGCACAGCATATTTTTTACTAAAATAAAGAAAAAACCATGCCAATATAGGTAATCGCTACTAATTTTTTGTTAAACCAAAGAATTTGGGGGTTTACTGACGAAATTATGTATTTTAGCGATGATTTTTAATACCAGAATGAGCAAAAAACCACTAATACTTGTAACGAACGACGACGGCATTAATGCCCCGGGAATCAGGACTTTAATTACGATAATGAATACTATTGGTGATGTTGTTGTTGTAGCTCCCGATAGCCCACAAAGCGGTATGGGACACGCTATTACTTTAAATGCAACTTTATATTCCAAAGAAGTTCATTTAGATAATGGCCCTCAAAAAGAGTTTAGCTGTTCTGGAACACCCGCCGATTGTGTAAAACTAGCCATTAGAGAAATGCTAGATAGAACCCCAGACCTTTGTGTTTCGGGGATTAATCATGGTTCAAACGCCTCAATAAATGTGATTTACTCAGGAACTATGAGTGCTGCAATTGAAGCTGGCATTGAAGGCATTCCTGCTATTGGATTTTCTTTATTAGATTACAGTTGGGATGCTGATTTTGAAGCTTCAAAACCTTTTGTGAAAAAAATTACCGAACATGTTTTGCAACATGGTTTACCAAATGGTGTTGTATTGAATGTTAATATCCCTAATATTCCAGGAGAACAGATAAAAGGCATAAAAGTTTGTAGGCAAGCTAAAGCCAATTGGGTTGAAGAATTTGATAAACGTAAAACG